>ERZ761603.1370-NODE-1370-length-18343-cov-14.325405_pt1 | contig 18343 bp, 22 predicted proteins | sample MGYA00511879_ERZ761603 | MGnify/ENA primary metagenome ERZ761603 (study PRJEB28899, sample SAMN02850040) | bioreactor sludge metagenome | biome: EBPR Sludge; feature: EBPR Bioreactor; material: flocular biomat | place: Australia: Thorneside Wastwater Treatment... | reverse complement strand
GAACCGGTGAATTGCGTACAAACAACCACTTAGCCGTATTTTTGTCGAACTCGGGCGGCCATATCGGATAGATACTTGCGGGTGGTCTTCGCCATCTTGTTGACGTCACTCAGAGCGGCTACCAGCGCCCGAGAGTCACCCGAAAGCACTGCCTTCAAGGTCCATTTGTCAGCCACACTCATTCTCCTGTTGTTGCCGTTGCTCGGCGATGCGTTCCGCCTGACGTTCCCAGAGGGCGAACTCGTCGAGTGTCATCCCCATGATGACGAAGGGTGATACCCGCCAGAAGTAGGCGACTTCAAATGCACGGTCGGTCAGTTCGTCGGCTGATCGCCATCGCCCATGCCGAAAAAACTCATGATCGCTGAGGTGCAGGCCGAGTGGTCGCGCAGCGTGAGCTGCTCGACGCTGTTCATGGGGATGGCGGCCAGTCGGCTGATGTACCGCGCAATGATCGGCTGACGCAGTTCGATTCCGGTGCTTTGTCCATCGGCGCCGGGGATGAACAGCGTGGGCAGACCGAGTTCGATGACGTCCTTTGTCGTCAGTTCGCGGAAGGTGATCTGGTCGACGTCTTCGCCGTGGGCCCGGATTGCTTTGGTCAGTTGGATCGTGACAGGGCTGCTCATTGCCATTGGCCCCGCTTGCCACTGAACTCCAGCTCTACCGTGCCGTCTTCGCCCTTGACGCTGGGCTCACCTTTCAGGAAGGCGCCCGACAAGGTGTAGACTTTTCCGTTCGCGAGTTCGGCAGTGATGGTCATTTCGGTGTTTGTCTGCAGCGTGTCGAGCGGGAATCCCGGCATGAAGATCGCCGAAACCTTGATGAAGGGCTCCATGGCGGTTTCTTTCATACCGGCCGGACCGGATAGCCCCATGACCGTTTCGCGCTTGAGATCGACGATGGGGCATTCGACGCCCCCGGAGACTTCGAGCTGCTCGCCGTCGATTTTGATGTAGCAGATTCCGGCAACACGTCTTGCCATGATGTTTTCCTTTCAATTTTAGGAATTCGCGCTGTATTGCAGGCGGAACTGATTGAGCAACGCGAAGATTCTGAGTTGATTGACCAGGTCCGGCGGCAGTAGCACGTTGATCCGATTCGGGTTGGCGCTGTCGCGCTCGACGATCAGGTACTTGGAGAACAGCTTTCGATTTTCGACCAGACCGAGTTCTTCCATGTCGGCGTACTCGGCCATGAGCTCGCCACGAATGACCGCCGGCGTTACGATGGCCTGTCCGGCGCCGAAGCGCGTGCCGTCATTGGCTAGTTTGTGGCGCGGATATTTCTGCGTGATGCGGGTCCGCAAGCGCCTGGTGATCTCGGCCAGGGTGTGCAGCGTTTCGCTGTCGAGATAGCTCGGATCGGCTTGAGACCATGCGTTCTTTTGATAGGACGTGATTGCCCGTTCGATCCGCACGATGCCCGAGGCGATGGTGCTGGTGGCGATTCCGTAGTTCAAGAGGCTTTGCCGCTCGGTCAGCAGGAAACGCTTGCCGGCGCGCGGGGCCAGGATGCCGGTCAGCGGTGTGGTCTGCGTCGGGCGAGCCACGTCGACCTGCAGGCACACCGCGTTCGCGCCACCGTAGGCGGCCGCGTACTCCCAGCCGGGATTCGGGCAGTCGTTGTCGATCCCGGCGATGGTATGGTGCGGGTCGTTGCGCAGGGCGCCGGCCGTGGTCAGCGCTGACAGCGTACCGCGTTGCGCCGTGTAGCAGTGGCCATAAACCTGCCGGCTCCAGGACCATCGACCGACGGCGTCGTTGTACTCGGTCTGGAATGCATCGAGTGAGGTGCTGTCGGTGTAGGGGTGGATGACGAAGTCGTATTCGTCGTCACCCATCGCGGGTATCACGTTGCCGGCTAACGTGGGGTTGGTGGCCCCGCCGGTGAGGTAGTTGCTGCCTGAATAGGCTAACGACACGCCGCTCGGCAACGACTCTCCGCCTGCCCAGCCGCGGAAGCTGTCGAGGACGCTGATGTCGTTGCCGGTGGCCCCCTTCCAGCGGCATGTCAGGGTGACCACGGCGGTGGCGACGGTGCTGGTGACCGGCAGGTCGGTCGCGGCGTTGATCGCGGTGTTGATCGATGTGGCGATGGCGTTAGCCGTATCGGCGGCAGCGACGGCTACAGTGAGGCGCTGGCCGGCGACATACAGGCTGATGGTGCCGCCCGCGGTCGCTGGTCCGGTGACCGTGATCGTGCCGGTCGCCTGGGTGCCGGCGCCGGCATCGGCGGCGGCGATGCACCACACCTCTCCAATGGCGTCCTGCTGGCGATAGAGTGCGTGCATGCGAGCCAGCATCGATCCGACGCCGAACAGGGTCTTGGCTTGGTCGGTGGTGCTCACCAGGTAGGGGGTGTTGACCGCGGCGCTACCCGCCGTCAACCGCTGGCCAATCAGCAGGGCGCGCTTGTTCTGGGTGAAGTATCCGGCCTGGGCATTGTCCAGCTCGGCGTAGAACAGCGGGACGCGGACGTTGGCCGGGAGGTAGTTGAAGCTGACGGGCATAGCTTATGCCTCCTTTTTCTGGCCGACGGTCACCGGCGGCGCATCTTCCGGGATGGCCTGGACGACGTCATTTTCAATGATGCGGCGCTGCCAGTACTGAGTGGGTTCGACCTCGCGGCCTTCCGGCGGCAGGTCGTCGAGGCACATCGGATCCAACACCCTGAGGTCTGGTCTGCTGGGTTTGACGAACATGTGGAACGTTCTCCTGAACAATGGATTGAGAAATCCGCCGGAGGGCGGGTTGGCAAGACACGGTAGTGCTGCTCAGGCCGGCGGGTCTGCGGTATTTGGGATGACAACGACGGCCTCAAAGCGGCCATCGAGGGGATTTGCGCGGTTCTGGTCTACCGGGTCGATGCAATCGAGCTTGATGGCAAAGCTCTCAATCAGAGGAAGCTGACTGAGCTCGATTTCCTGCCACCCATCTTCCGGCCCAATTTCCAGCTGTGCGGCAAATTCAAACTGGTACCACAGCCGTTCCCGGTCCAGATTCAACAGGTTTCCGCCCTCGTAGGTCACTCCGGAGTAGTCCTCCGATGGGCTCCACCCTAACAGGGCTGCCCAGATCTCGGCACGCATGGCGTGGATGTCGAGCACACCGGCTTGCCCTTTTTCGTCGACTCGGTTGCTGACCGCAACGATGACGGCAAAACTGTCCTTCATGATCTGACGCACGCTATTGATGGCCACCGGATCTTCGGGGGCATCATCCAACGGAATGACGAACGCGCTGGGCACGGCGAGCGCTGAACTTTCCGGAAGAATCTTGAACCTGGCAGCGCCGGATACTCTGTTCTGGAACACTGGACACCGCGCGCGCAAGGCTGCAATCACCGGCTCGAGCAGGTTGCTCTTGCGCGTAAAGGCGACGCTCAATAGCATCGTTTTACCCGCCGGAGATTCGCGCAGAGACGATTTCAGCGCACTCCCGCGCTTCGGATTCGGTCATCGGCACGTATCCATCGCAATCCGGCTTCCATTCCTGGAACACTCCGCCAACCCGATACGCCCATTGCCCCGGCGCGACTTCAAAGACTTCGATGTCCATTATGGCTACCCGATCACCAGCATGCGCTGCATTTCCGTGCGCGAATGCGTAAGCGTGTAAAGGAACGGGATGCACGTTTCTCCGTCGCGGTAGGGGACAATGACCAGCTTCTCCCCCTCGACGACGGTCGACACCGGGTAGACGTTGGTCGTGAAGGGCTCGAGCACGTGCCGCGCCACATCGAAGCGGAACAGCCGACCGCTCGCCTCCTTCATCAGATAGATGTACCCGCCGAAATCGGCGGAGCACGAGCCGGTGGTGAAGGTCTCCTGAGCGTTTCCATACGAGCCGCCGACGGTGATCCAGGTGTTCCCTGCGACGTCGTACACGTCCAGGCCGGTGCTGCCACCGCCGCGGAAACTGTAGATGTACCGGCCGTTCTGCCGGACCATCGTCCCCGCTTGCAAGAGCAGTTTCCCCTGCGCCCCGGACCAGTCGGCGTCCGCAACGCCGTTGATCCAGTCGGCGGTGAATCCGGCTCCGGGCGATGCGGCACGCGCCGTTCCCGGAGTCAGCGTCGCCCACGTGTTGCCGCTGATCGAGTAGCGGTACAGCGTGACGGCCGCGTTGCCGAGCAGGTAGAGGAAGTCGTCGTTCCCCTCGATGACGTAGGCTGACGTCGCGTCCGGGGTGACGGCCCACGAGGTGGCAACAGTGAGCTGCGAGGCCGTATTGCTGGCGATCGTCCGCACTTGCCCGGAACCGGTCCCGCCGGTGATGCGCAGCTGGGCGTTGCTCCAGGCGTTGGTCTGCCAGGCCTTGCCGGTGTGGCTCAGCGTCGTGGAGGTGTTGGAGCCGGTGCTCGTTCCGCTGTCGAACAGCCCGCCATCGCTCCCGGTCGAGACGAGTCGGCCACTCGTCCCCCACGCAGTCGGCATCCCGGTGACGCTCTTTCCGGTCCACGCATTGGTGGCTCGATCGTAGACCGAGAATCCGGTGGCGACGGTACCGGCATTCCAGAACCAGAGCGACCCGGACCAGATGCGAAAGACGGTCGTTGCATCGAACGCGACCCCGCTGGCCGGAGTAACCGTGATCACGGCGGACGCACCGATGGTGTTGCCCGCCACGACGCCGTCATAGCCAACGCCGGCGCCAGAGATGACGCGCACCTTGCAGCCCTTGAGGGCGCGGACGATCGTCCGGCTGGTGGTCAGCGTCGTCGTGGTTCCGGCGCTCGCCGGTTGGTCAAGCGAACCGCCCAGCATGCCGAGCGCGATGCATTCGCCGCATGATCCGGAAGCGAACGTTCCGCCGATTCCGGAGGATGGGATTTGCAACCACGCGTCCTGATCGGCCTCGTACGTGTAGATCAGCGATCCGCTGACGACGTGGTAGTGGGCATCGGACGCCGGCAGGAGTTCCGATGCGCAGCCGGTGATGAACCCACCGGCTGTGCTGTTCGCAGGACACGGCGTGCACATCTCCCACGCCTTGCGATGCAGGAGTTTTCTCAGGTTGTTGGCAGTGGGCATGGGGTCAGCTCACGAGGATCTGGGAGTAAAGACGAGCCGCCCCCATGTCGGAAAAGTTCCATGGCTCGAACATCCGGGCGTACTGGACGCTACGGGACGCGTCGGACGTCCACGACGAGTTCATGGTGTAGTACCCCGTAGGCTCTGCATCGCTGCTGGCCGCGACGAGCGTCGCCGCCAAGCGTTCTCCGGACGTCAGACGCGGCATTTTTTTGAGCATTGCCGAGAGCAGTGTCACCATCGTCTCGGTGAGTTCTTCAACCGCGGCGAGCGTCGCTTGCTGGGCGAGCAACAGCGGGTCGCCCGTGGCCGGATCGACGGGCACGACGGCCTGCATGTGCACCGTGTCGGATTCCTCCTGACGTGTGAAGGTGTCCACGCGCCCGGCGCTGTACGGCAAATTGATCGAACTCATGGTCTATTTCCTCGGAACCAGGGCATTTTTCAGGGCGTTGCGGGCGATGCTGCGAATGGCTTCGCGCTTCTCGGAGAGGGCTGCCACCATGAAGTTGCCGCGCTTTTTCAGCCCCGTCTTCGGGCTGCCATAAAACAGAAAGGCCGGATAGAAGTCGTTGGACGGGATGCTGCGCACGCCAATTTTGACCCACCCTCCTTTACTGCCTCTGGAGACGATCCCGATGGCGCGCTTGAGTTTGCCGGTCTGCATTCCGGGGAATTCTCCAGCCAGCGAGATCGCGCGCCGCGATACGATCCGACGGGCGGCTTTTCGAACCTCCGATGCTCCGCGTCCGAGTGCGGCCCGCATGGCTTTGCGGTCGTAGTCGATCGTTCTGTGGAAATCGAGCCCAACTCGCACGTCGATTCCTCCAGCAGTACCTGTGTCGGTTTTTCGGTTCATTTTGAAATCTCTCCCAGGTCTTTGACGCTGACGCGCGTGTAGCGATGACGGTTGCCCACATCGATGGCGTCGAGTACGCGGTAGCGCCGTCCCTGATGGTCCAATACGTGGCTGGCTGTGAAGTTTTGTGGTCTGGTGGACGGCGTGTAGCGGACCCAGATCAGGTGCGTTGGAACTTCCGCCGTCTGCATGCCGGTGCGATTGCTCAGACCATGTACCGGATCGACCTTGGCCCACAGGAGGCGGCCCTGGTCGAGGATCTCATCGACGCCATAGAATGAATTCGGTGCTTCTGTCCGCAATCGGAAACGCACACGGCAGTTCAGTTCTTCAGTGGTCGGCAGTTTCATGCGAACGTCTGTACTCGGTAGGGTATGAGCAGGGCGTCCACGGCACGCAGGCGCCGCTCGTATTCGCTCGACGCTGGGTCACTGAAAGAGGCTTCGTAGTGCGCTTTGCAGTGCATGAGGATGGCGGCCTTGATACCTGCCGGCACCTTGCTCTTGTCGCCGTAGCCTACGGTAATGGTGAGCTTGACGGCGTTGATCTGCTGACGCGTTGCGGGCCATGCCTTGCTGTATGCGGACAGTACACGCGGCGGTTCGCTTTCCGTATCGACGATGTAGTTCTCCGCAGGGAGGTCTTGCTGATTCCCTGCGAGATCGATGTACTGGATCAGGTCGACGCTGGCCAGCGGCGACAGCGGGATTTTGAATCCCCATCCTGACGGGTGGTCGGTGAGCGGGTTCCGCTGGTACGATTCCCCTGCACACGGGGGAGACGGGAAGCCGTCTGCAGTCAGGCGCCAGGACTGCGTCACAAGGGCACGCCGGCATATGGTCTCGGCATACTGCCGAGCCGCCGTGATGTAGGCCGCGATCTGCGCGTCGTGGTCGGTAAATTCCAGGTCGACGCGCATGTCGGTTTTGGCTTCGTCGAGCGTGATTGGCTCTTCCATCGGTGGGGTGATGAGTACAAGCGCCATGGCGGTTTGCGACTTCCTGCAGATTGATCGGCGGATGTGCCGGCCTGGTTGTTGCTCAGGTGGCGCTGTTCTGGTAGTACTTGACCGGGTTGGTGCCGGCATCGAGCAGGCGACCGTCGGCCCGGGCAAACAGCAGAAAGGCCACTTGCAAGTTGTCGGCGTAGCGCTCGACCAGACGCATGAGGGTGATGTCTTTGACCATGCGGGCCTTGTACTTGTCGAAGCGGCCGAACAGGATGGACTTGGCGCTCGCCGCCATCACCGCGACGTCTTGGTTGATCGAGATGTTGTATCCGAGAATCTGGTCGCTCATCGCACCCGACAGGCCATCGTATCCGGGCATGAAGATCGGGCGACCCTGCGCGTCCTTTATCTTGCGCACGACCTTCAGCGAGGTGTCGTGCATCATGAACACGCAGCCCGATGCGCGGTAGGCCGGATCGATGGAGTGGATCAGGTCGACCAGGTCGTCGACGATCACGGTCAGCGTCTGGCCGGTGGTTCCCACCTTGCCGGAGGCGGCATCGGTGACTACGCCGCGGGGTTGGCCCGTGCCGCTGCCCGTCGTGAAGTGCGCGTTCATCGCGCGGGCAATGGCGCCAGACAGGGCGTCGATGATGAATGTCTCACCGAAAGCGCTGTCCTGCAGGAACTCGTAGGAGACCGGAAGGATCGGCGAGCGGTAGGTGAAGGCGCCCAGGTTGGCGACACCAAACGGCGTTGAGCTGTCGCTGGAACTGGCTGCGTTTTCGCCGACAATCGTGGCGAGCACGTTGGTGTAATTGAACGTTGGCATCGGCAAGGTGGCGCCGGTATCGGTGCGCATCACGTCGGCCACTGCCAGCATGCCGCCGCTCATTTTCAGGGCGATTTCCAGTTTGTTCCGGAAGTCTTGCGGCACGATGTAGCCTCCGGTGTTGCCGGTTCCTTGGGAGAAGGCCCGGGCTTCGTTGGAGGTGTCGCGGCGGGCCGCCATGAGGCTGCGCTCTTCCTGTGACAGCCCGCCGATGCCGTGACGCAGGAACTTTTCGAAGACGCGCTTTTCGTCGTCGCTTTCGGCCTTCTTGTCGTCATTCTGCTGGTCGATGAGCTGGTTGGCGGCGCGCAGGCTGGACGGTACGACCTGACCTGCAGCATCGAGCTGGTCGGCACGCCTGATGCGCGCGTCGAGCTTTTCCAGATCGGCGACCATGACGTTCCACTTGTTGTCCTCGTCCTCGGTGAATCGACGCTCCTCTTTCTCGGCGGTGGCGTGCAGCGTGCGCATCTGGGTGACGACTTCCGCGCGCTGATTTCTGAGCTTTTGCAGATCGCTCATCTTGATCTCCTGTGTAAAGGTGCAGGGCGATGTGGGTTTTGACGGTCCGCGCTGCCCTGCAAAGGCGCCGCGCCGAGAAAAGCAAAGCCCGCACGAGGCGGGCCTGATTTTCTGGAGTTTTGATTCGGTTCAGACGTTGATCGCCAGGAGGCGGCGCCGGGACTCGGCGGCTCTTCTGGCCTGGTCGGTGGCGCCGGCCGTGGCTTCGCGTCTGGCCTTCCAGGCTGCCATGCTGCGCTTGCCGACCGTCGCGTCCGGGTAGGCCGGATAGGTGACCGGCGAGACGTCGTACAGGCGCGAGACCTTGGTTATGGTGCGGACGATTATCCCGTCATCGTTCTCGTGCCAGTTGTCGCCGTTGGGTGCCACCCGGAATGCAAAGGAGGACTGCGATACGTCGCCGCGATCGATGCTGGTGACCAGGTCTCGGGCGGCCTGGGTGTCTGGCAAATCCACTTCGTAGTAAAGGCCAACGTCGTCCTGGGCGATGCGCAGGGTGCAAGCCTTGGTCCGACCCAGGACGTGGTTGACGTCGTGGTTGAACAGGGCACGGACGTCGTTATTGAGGACATCGGTAAAGGCGCCGGGCGCGATCTGCTCGCGGAACCCACCGAGGTTCTCGGACATCACGTCGAACTTGGCGGCATAGCCCAGCAGCGTCTGCTGGTTCGGATTGTCGCGGCCGTTCGCCTTACGGATCTCGATCTTGCCGGTTTCAAAGAATCGGCGCTCGCAGTCAATCATTGTCCGGTTTCCGGTCAGTCTGGGGTTGCAGGTTTTTGGCGACCTCCGGATCCTTGCGGTTCCGTCGGTTCGGTCGGTTCGGTTTGTTCTTCGCTGGCCTCGCCGGCCGGCACCATGTTGAGGGGCGAGAGATACACGTCTCCGCCATCGATGGGGTTGAGGTTCTCCAGCTCGCGCACGTCATTGGCCGACAGCCATCCCCATTGCCGGCCAATGGCATAGGCACGGTAGCGACTGGCCAGGTCGCCGCGCAGCAGGCCGGCCAGGTTGAAGCGCACAAAGTACCGCCCCTTGAGCAAAGTCGAGTGGGCGAACATCTTGCGGTTCAGTTCTTGTTCCCAGCGGGTGATCCAGGGCAGGATGGTGTGCTGCACGAACTCGATCGATTGCTGCTCGATATTCGAGAAGGTGGCACGCTCCAGGTCACCGATCATATGCGGCGGGATGCGGAAGATGCGGGCAATGTCGGTGACCTGGAACTTGCGGGTCTCCAAATACTGCGCATCGTCCAGCGGCATGGACAGGGCGTTGAACTTCATTCCCTCCTCGAGCACTGCGACCTTGCCCGCGTTCGCCTTGCCGGCATAGACCTGCTGCCAGGACTCGCGCAGACGGGTCGACGCTTCGGCGCTGATCTTTCCTGGATGCTCCAGCACCCCGGAAAGACGGGTGCTGTTCTTGTAGAAGTTGGCGCCGAATTCCTCGGCATTCAGCGTCATGGTGACACTGGCTCGGTGCAGCGCAATCGGCGACACGCCGTCCACGCCATTCCAGCCCGGCGCCGATAGGTGCAGGATGTCGCTGTCTTCGAGGGTTTCGCCGGCGACGCTGTACACCTTGCGGATGTTGCCTTTGTCATTCACCAGTTCGGGTTTGACTTCCCACGACGGGATAGGATAGAGCCCGATGACGCGGCCGGTCATCTTGTCCCGCTGGATCTCGCTGTAGGCGTTCCCCCACAACGCGGCCTGGAACATGTTCTGTTCACGCCAACCGTAGCTGGTCTGGTAGCTGTTTGGCTCGTCGTGCAGCAGCGCGTATTCTGGTAGTTTGTCTGCCTTGATTACGGTACCTTCCGAGCCGGATCTGTAAAGGTGCAGCGGCAGGCTGGATACGCTCTCCGCCAAAATCCGCACGCACGCATAGACCGCGCTGGTCTGCATCGCGCGCTGTGGACGTACAGGAGGCAGCAGGCTGCCGTCTTCCTTCATCAGGACGTCCATGATGGCTGGGTCATCCAGCGAATAGCGCGGATTCTCCGGGGTCATGCGCTGTTCAGGCGCAGACCGGGTGATCTGGAATCCGAAAATGTTCATACAACGATTAGCCTTCTGTTCTCATAAACGCTTGCGCCGCATTCCTGGCGGGTCATGCTCGCTCCGGTGGCCATGATGGCGGCCACGGTGCCATCTACGCGGCCAGTCGCCTTTTCCTTGTCCACTTTCCGGTTGCCAGCCGGGTCAGCAACGACGACGGCATTGGCAGCGCACCACGTCATGACCGGGTTGCCACGGTGCCGCACCTTGCGATCGAGCAAACGCCGCTCGTATTCGTCGACGGCCGGAGCCATGTCCTTGTATCCCTGGCCGAACGCCACCAGCGGTAACCTGATTCCCTCCTGGTCGCAGATCATTTTCAGATCCTCGATCCGCCAGCGGTCGTAGGCCAGTGCCTGCAGGTCGTACAGCACGGCAATCTCGGCAGCCTGCTTGACCACAGCCAACTTGTTGATCGCCCGGCCTGAAGTCACTAGCAGGTGACCGAGATTGCGCCAGCCGACATAGGGCACGCGGTCCTTGTCGGCCTTGTCATGTAGTCCATCGCCAGGCAGCCAAAAAAACTCAAGTTGCCGCCAGTTCGGGTCATCGTCGGTCGGCTCGAATTCCAGCACCATGGCAGTCAGATCTTGAGTGCTGGACAAATCGAGACCACCGAAGCAGCGACGACCGAGCAGCCGTATGAGGTCGAAGTCTTTGTCCTCGCAAGCGAACCACACCTCGCTACTGATCCATGGAGCCTCGGCTTCTACCCACTGGCAGAAGTTCAGCCGGCGGACGATGTTTTCCTTGCTCGGCATGCCCCGCGCCTGGGATACCTGCTCGCGCAGGTAGCGCACGCCAGGCAGGCCAAACCGTAGGCTCGGGTTCGCTTTGTGCCAGCACTCCTCGTCCTTGAAGGGGTCATCACCCTCATCCATGGCGCAGATGAACGCGAAGAAGGTGTCGTCCTGCAGTTGCCCGGCGCAGACCTTCGCACCGTAGTCGTGGTAGTCCCAGCAGACGCTGCGCTTGTCGGTACCACTGTTCGTGATGGCAAACTGCAGCGGCTGCCGCCGACTTTTCTGGCCAGCCTTCAGCATTTCAATGACGTAGCCGTCCTTGTGCTCGTGCACCTCATCCAGCAGCGCAATATGGGGACGCGGGCCAGACTGTCCGGAGTCAGACGATATCGGCCGGAAGAAGGCGCGCCTATCCGCCCATGCGAGGGACCAAACGTTGAGCCCAGTTCCAGATTTGATGATCCGCGCCGACAGCTCAGGTGAACGTTCGACCATCGCTACAGCGTCTCGAAAGAGGACCATGGCCTGATCACGCTTCGTCGCCGCGGCATAAATTTCCGCTCCCGCCTCGCCATCGGCCATCATTCCGTAAAGGCCGATGCCAGCCGCCATCGGAGACTTGCCGGAGCCCTTTGCCGTCTCGACGTAGCCTGTTCTGAAGCGTCGGCAACCGTCATGCCCCATCCAGCCGAACAGGCTACCGTCGATGAAGGCCTGCCAGTCGAGCAACTCGTATGGCTTTCCATCGTACTCGCCGCCATTCAGCCGCAGCACATCGGAAAAGAAGCCGATCGCGCGTAGCGCAGACTCCACATCAAAAAAAAGGCCACGTTCGTGGCCATTCTTCAGGTCGTCCAGGTGTCGACGGCAGGCATCGCGCACGTGCGGTCCGGCGATGATCTTTCCGGATACCACGCCTTTGGCGTAGGTGGTAACGGGATCTCGGCTAGAAGTACTTGGCGGCCTTGTTTTCTTGTTCTGTTGCATCATGCCCGAACAGATCGCCCTGAGGATTGATTGCTATGCGCGTGCGCGCCGCCGGCGACATGCCGAACTGCTGGAACACAGCCATAGCCTGCTTGAACGTCATCGACTGAACCAGCATCCACGGATTGATGTGCTCGCCGACGCTGAACTGGGTTCCACCGGTGTCAACTTCGTGCCTCACCTTAACCAGGTCATCTGCCGTTCGCGACACCGCGTAGCGGTGCTGAGCGATGGCGACGCATCCCATCGCCAGCAGCTGCACGTCCACTTCGGTCAGCAGCTTCGCCGCAACCAATTTCGGTGCCACCTCGCGCCAGACGTCCTTCGCGGCTTCGCCCAGCCAATCTGGTGGATCCAGCTTGTCCAGGTACGTCGGGTCTGGCTCCTGCTTGTTCGTCGCGCGCTTTCCAGGGTTACCTGTGATGACCTTCAGCGCGGTCGGCTTAGGAGGTCTTCCTACCATGGCGTTATACCTACCTCATCGTATAGGGGGACCCCCTATCAATTTCGCGGGTGAAAAAGTCAATTGGGGCGACCGGTCTCCCGCTCCACGGCGGTGAAGATTTCATCCCCCCTTCCCCTTGAGCCAATGATGGTCCGGGTCAATCGGAACTCCATCGAGACTACAGCCGCTCATAGCTCCGGTTTTCTCCAAGCGCTGCTTGTGACCGTCGTGGCATTGCTTGCACAGTGCCTGGTGGTTGCTTGGATCCCAAAACAGTTTGTGGTCGCCCTTATGCGGAACGATGTGATCGACTACATCTGCCACCACTGTGTACCCCTGTGCTTGGTGCATCACACACAGAGGGTGCTCCTTCAGGAAGCGAGCGCGGTACTTCTGCCACCTGTTTCCGTAGCCACGCCTAGCTGCTGAACACCTGCTCGAAGTATCTGACACGATGTCGCCTTGCTATACCGCAAATGAAAAACCCGGCCGCTGCTTGCGCATGACCGGGTTTGTTTGGGCGAACGGAATCTTCCGACGCGAATACTGCAACATCCGCAGAAGTCTGTCAACACCTACCACAGAATCCCCTTCTTCCGGAACGCCACGGCCAAGGCCGACAGGGCGGCCGCCAGAACCTGCTCGTAGTTTCCAGCGGAGTAGTAGGCTGCGCTCAGGTAACGGCGATGCACTGCCCGTCGCTGCTCTGCGCTTTGCAGATCATCGATACACTGCTCGGCGACCCGGCAGCGATGCTTGGTCGCCTCGCCCTGCAGTATCTCAGCGGTGTCGTCAGTCACCGCCTGACCGACGCACGAGAAACCAAACGCGCGTTTCGGATAACCAATGCGCGGCCGATAGGCAAGTTGCCAATCGGCCCAATCCAGAAGAATGCGATGCACCGCGTTGTCCGCCGCATCCGCCTGAACGATCGTTCCAGCGCGAGAGTCGATTACCTCTTGCATCACAGTTGCTTTTCTCGCGCCTCTTTGGCCTTGCGCTTCATGTCAGCCTCCGACCCGCGGCAGATCAGATTCCATGCCGTCACCCAGGCCGCCAGATCGGCCAGCCATCGAGACCAGCAGGAGATCATGTTTCGGTCCTTCCCCTCGATCGCCGATCGAATTGCTTCCGCGATCTCCAACGACTCCGTCTCGCTCCAGTCTCCCGACGCCTTTCGAGATGCGGACACTACAGCCCAGTCCGCCCGCATCTTCTCGATCACCGCATCCATGCTCACCTCCACGATCCAAGCCATTGTCAAAGTCATCCTCCCTTCCAAACTTCCCAACCTTCCCAACCTTCCTAACCTCCGAGCCAAGGTTAGGAACCCTGAAAGCCTTGCTGCGCCTACCTTTCCCAACCTTCCTAACCTTCCTAACCTGAAATTACGTGTACGCGTGTACGTGTACGTGTGCGTGCACGCGCATGTACACGTACGCGCGGGTGCGCGCGGGCGAGAAAATAGGTTAGGAAGGTTAGGAAGGTTCGGAAACCCTTGCCGCGCAAGGCTTTCAGGGTTCCTAACCTTGGCTCGGAGGTTAGGAAGGTTAGGAAGATTCGGCAGCAAGTTGGGAACCTGGCGGCTAGAACGGCGCATTTGTCCCTCCTTCAGACGCATGCTGCGCCGGCACAAAGAGTGCTGACGTCGACGTGGCCTCCTTTGTGACGGGAGGCTTGTACCAGTACCGCACCATGCCGTTCCGGCGCTCGACCTTCTCACAGCCAAGCTTGCGCAGGGCAATGCCCACGCGCGTCTGCAAATCTCGGGTCAGCTTGGACGCATCGAGCTTCAGCCCATCCATCACCGCATCTGCAATCGAAAAATCCGAGACCCGCGAGAACGCCCAATCGTGCAGCGCATCGATCAAGCCATCCGGCTGCTCCCTGGCGAACTGCTCCGGATCGAACAGCGTTTTCTGCTCGTGCTGATCCGGCCAGAACTTTTCGTTCTCCTCAAAGCGCCAGAGCGCCTCGGCGAAAAGCTGCTCGCGCATCGCCCGCAATGTGTCGAGGCGAATTTCACCGACCGCAACCGGCCAGAAACGCCGGCCGCCCGTCGGGTCCTTGTTCCATTCCCAATCGTTCGTGGTCCCCACAAACACGCACTGCCGAAGCAGGCGAATTTCTCGCCGGCCATAAACCGGCCGAAACTCGTCTATCTGCCTGGACAAAAACGATTTTTGCCTGCTCGCCTCGACGCGCGTAACCGCCCCCATTTCGGGGAACTCGTACAACCACTTGCCGCGCAACGCGGACATCGAATCCTTGTGCTGCAGATCGAGATCGGTATCGCCGAACCACTCTCCGCCGAGCACCGCCGCCACGGACGACTTCCGCAGACCCTGCGCGCCCTCCAGCACCAGACAGTAGTCAAACTTCACGCCGGGCCGCATCACGCGCGCCACCATGCCCATCAAGAACCACTTCGCCACCCGCCGGACGTACTCAGAGTCTCTCGCCCCGACGAACTCCGCCAGCCAGCATTCCAGCCGCTCGATCCCATCCCATCGGGGCAGCCCCCGCAGCCACTGCCGAACCGGGTGGTACGCATTGACCAGCGCCAGCGTCTCGATCGCCTCGGCCACCAGCGCCGTTGACGGCGCAAACCGAAAATGCCGGGTCAGCCACATCGCACAGCGCGAATCGTCACCCGCGTTCCATTCCCCCGTTTCCCCGCCGAAATACGGCGGCGGCCGCAACTTCATCGTGCGCGCTGAGAACTCGTCGAACCCGAGCACGCCAGCCCACAGCGAAGAGTTCAGCAGGATGTCATGCACGTTCGCCAGACAATCGACCAGCCCGCCAGTCTTCGTGTAGAGCAGCGTTCGGTACCAGGTGTCAGACGCACTCGCATCGCAAACCTCAGGCGGGGCATCGTCAGACGTGTGCTCCAGCGCCCCGCCGCTGTCCGGCTCATCCGACAACAGCCGCGCGCGCTCGCGCACCCATACCGCCAGCGCCATCCCGGTCATCCCCTCGGCGACCGCATCGGCAATGTCCCATCCGGCCGCCACCTCGCCCGGCGCCGGAATGCGCACCTGCCAGACCTTGCAGCCCATATCGCGCGCCAGCGCACCGATCTTGCGCATGGCCGCAAAGCCAGGCTGATTCAACTCCGGCAGCATCTGGCCCGTGCGGCGACTCGTGTGCGCGTCGCAGTCCGGCCAAAGCACCACCCTGCGCCCCGCCAGTGCAGACCAATCCGACTTGTCCACCGCCTGGCAGCCGCCAGACCAGGTCACGACAACCAAATCCTGCAGCTCGAGCGCGCCCACATCGGCGCACTTCTCCCCCTCGACCACCATCACCGTCGCCTCGGGCCGCGCCGACAGACGATCCAGGCCATACAGAGGTCGAGGCACCGGAAACGCGATCCAGCGCCAACCCGTTTTTCCCGTCACCTCGTGCCGACACCAGGTCAACGGCAGCACCTCTTTCCCGCCGCTCGACGTCGTAAAGCGGCAGATGTACCCGAGCACCTCGCCGGCCGCAGTCCGATAACACCACTGCGCCTGCGGAATGCCGCGCACCAAATGAGCCTTTGGCGGCTCCTCAGCGCCGTCCGGCACCGGCAGTTGCGGCACCCACCGCGAACGCCGCTTCGCCGACGCCGGCGCCTCGGCCTTCTCGAACGCCGGCGGCCTATTACCGGGCGCTTTGTCGGACGACTTCCCGCCCAACAACTCCGCCGCCTGCACAAAGGTCATGCCGAGATACCCCTGCAGGAAGCCCAGCGCGTCGCCGTGCGCCCCACAGCCGAAGCAGTGATAGAACTGCTTCTCCCGGCTCACCTTGAACGATGGCGTGTTCTCGGCATGAAACGGACAGCACGCCTCAAACTCCACGCCCGACTTCTTCAGCGGAACATGCCGCCCGATCAACTCCACCAGATCGACAGACGCCAGCAGCGCCTGCACGTCCACGCGATCCGCCGGGCGATCGCTCACGTGCCACCCGCCTGTTTAAGCAGAGCCGCGATCTGCGGCATCATCTTCGAAAGCTCCGTCAGCGCGCGGCGCTGACGCACATCGGCGTCTTCCAGATAGCGCTCGATCAGCCAATAGATCGGCGTCATGTCGCCGGTGACCGCCAGGAACCTCTCCAGGTCATCGACCGAAAACCGCCGGGAGTCATCCGGATTGGCCGCCAGCTTGCGCGACAGATCGGACAACGACAAATCCATCTCCGCCGCAATCGTCTTCAGCGGCTGGCGCTGCGTGTAGGCGACCTCACGGACACAGCCCAGCAGCGACACGTGCCGATCGGTCAGCCCCGGCTCGAAGTCGAGCGTCATCTGCTGCCGGCTGGAGGAAGCTCGCGGATTCATTGTTTCCGGTACTTTCCTTTAGCTTCTGGGCGCCAAGACCCAGACTGCGTGCCGTTGTTCATCGCCACCACGCTTCGCCGATGCGAGAGGAGACCCACATGTCCGTAGCACCGATTCATGAAAGCGGCACGCAAACTGAGATTGAGATCGACGAAGGAGCACGCGCCGCACTTCAGGCAGGCCAGCCACTGGAGGATCTGAGGCTCACGCAGCCTCCTCGACTTGGATGGCTCCAGCGCCGTCGGCCAGTTCGGGCCAGATCCGGTGCCAGTCGTCCGGCCGCAGATCCCGGCGCGTGACAGCGCCGCCGGTGGCGCGCTCGATGTCGATGCATCGCAGCATGGGGACGGGCCGATGGCCGCTGACCCATTGATTCACGGCGGCAGGAGACACGCCGATGTGATTGGCAAGATTGGCCTGAGACCCCAGGATGCTGCAGGCTTTCGCTATCTGCTGGTTCATGCGCTTACTTTAGCCACGCTAACCAGCAAAGTCAATAGCCCAGCTAGCTCTAGCATCGCTTAACATGACGCATGGATAGAAAAGCCAAGCTGCTGCACCTCATCCAGTCGCGATTTGGTGGCAACCAAGCCAATTTTGCCGGTGCCATCAAGAGGTCCCCGGCGCAGGTAAACCAGTGGTTAACGGGACACCGGGCGATTGGCGACGGCGGCGCGCGGATCATTGAGCTGGCGCTTGATCTTCCTCCTGGCTACTTCGACGGAGTGCGCACGGCGCCCTCGGGCAAACCGTCCGACCTCGTCAACACCGAGCCCGGCCCGGACATTCGCGGCGCCGTGCCGTTGATTTCGTGGGTGCAGGCTGGCGCGTGGTCTGAAATCGTGGACACTCTTGCGCCGCGCGACGCGGAGGAATGGCTGCCATGCCCCGTGAAGCACGGCGCCAGGACGTTCGTGCTGCGCGTCAGAGGGGAATCCATGTGGAACCCGCACGCCCGGCCGTCGTTTCACGACGGCGATCTGATCTTCGTCGACCCTGATCGCGACGCGGTCCACGGATCAATGGTGGTGGTGCGGTTGGACGCCGACAAGGAGGCGACCTTCAAGCAACTGGTGATCGAGGGCTCCCGTCGATTCCTGCGCGCGGCGAATCCCGCGTGGCCAGCCCCGATCATGGAGATCGACGGCGAGGCTACCATCTGCGGCGTGGTGATCTTCAAAGGGGAGAAGGTGTAGTTGGTGCCGCCAAGTCTAACTGCCGCGGGCGCCATCACAAACTGCACGGAGGACGCCAGTTTACAGGTCTCTTCTTGCGGCTTCCATCGCGGCGGAACCCCATGCTCTCATTCGACCAAACAGATTGGCATCAATCGAAGAAGAGCACCAGTCTACCAGCCGGCAGCGGTCGAACAGCAACCCACCCTTCGCTGCATAGCTTCCCCAACGTAGGCGATTGACTGCTTCTGTCACGAAAAATGCTCGCATCGGATCAACAAGAAAATGGCCGTCGACCCACGTCTTGATGAACGCGTCGGGCTGCAGCTGACATAGACCCTCAGTCCATGACGTTCCGGTCTTGCACTGCCCGAAGACGACAATCTGCGCGGCCGTCTTATCGGCA
>ERZ761603.1368-NODE-1368-length-18377-cov-7.349143_pt1 | contig 18377 bp, 7 predicted proteins | sample MGYA00511879_ERZ761603 | MGnify/ENA primary metagenome ERZ761603 (study PRJEB28899, sample SAMN02850040) | bioreactor sludge metagenome | biome: EBPR Sludge; feature: EBPR Bioreactor; material: flocular biomat | place: Australia: Thorneside Wastwater Treatment... | reverse complement strand
GACCAGCGCTTCCGCCATCGCCTCGTCCCGGATCGGAGGGCGCCGGATGGCGGCATCGAGCGCGCGGTGCAGGCGGCGCCGGATGTCGACGTCGCGCCGCGCTGCCGCGTCGTGCTGCAGGCGCGCGTCGAAGTCCGCGCGTTCGGCGGACTCCATGGCGTTGTCCAGATAGCGCCACATCGCATGGGAGGATTCGTTATTCATGTCGCTCTTCAGCATAGGTCGATGGAGGCATCGCTTTTATTCCCGGTCATCTTACGCGGCGGTCAACATGTCCTTCAGTTTGTCGCGGCATTTGGCCAGCCGGCTGCCCACGGTGGCGGTGGCGACGCCCAGGCGGGCCGCCATTTCCTGGTAGCGCAAGCCTTCCTGGTAGAACAGCAGGATGGCCTCGCGGCAGGTCGTGTCCAGCGCATCGATCACCGCGCGGATATGACGCCGGTCTTCCATCTGCATGAGCATTTGCCGCGGATCGAGTTGCCGTTCATCGGGCAGCCGCTCGATCCATTCGGTATCGTCGGGATCGGCCGGATCGAACCGGCGCCGGGAGGCCCGGATATCCTGCCGCACGCGGTCGATGCAGGCATGCATGCACAACTTCTTGATGAAGTGCTGGACCGGCGCTTCGCCGGCATAACCGGGCAAGGCGGAGGGCAGCCGCGTGCGCACCAGTTGCGCCACCTCCTCGGCCGCGTGGGGGGGAAATCGCCAGCGCGCCCAGGAGCAGACCGCGCGGATGATGGGATCGTGCAAACGGAAAAAATCCGCCCACCGGCTTTCCGGCCAGGACGCCGCCGCGGCATAATCGAAATCGTCCTCCTCCATGGGTCCACGTTACCGGGATTGTTCCGGCCAGGTCAAGAAAGGCCCGGCCGCCGCGCGCGGTTATTCGCGCCGCCCGGGGAATAAACCGCGCGCCGCCATCGACCTTGTACAAAAGAAGGTTTGCCGGGAAGTCGTTCGGAAACTAGAAATAAGCAGGGGTCGAAATGAGGAAGTCCTGTGTCATCTTATGGTTGGGGGTGTGGTGTCTTGAATTGCCCGCCAACACCTTTGTCATCGATGCTCCGGGAGGGGACCTGGAGGTGGAGGTGCCTCACGTCGCGCCGGCCGGAGCCTTGGTGCGGCCGGCCAGTCCCGAGTTGCCGGCGTTCCGACCGCCAAGCATCTTTTCCGCTCCGCTGCCCAGCGGTTCCGGGGCCCGGGCGTTGGGATCGGCCGGAGCCTTCACTGCGCTGGCCGACGACGCCACCGCGGCATCCTGGAATCCGGCTGGCCTGATCCAGCTTGAACGGCCCGAAGTATCGATTGCCTTGCGGGGGTCGCGCACGTCGAACCGGCAGGGGGACGGCGCGAGCCGGGTCGGCGACGAGGAGTTCAGCGAGGACGGCGTCAATTACGCCAGCGTGGTGTACCCGTTTGCAGTGGGCGGGCAGAACCTTGTTGTTTCCTTGAATCTTCAGGAAACCTTCGATTTCACCCAGCAATATTCCGCGCGCACGTCGGATCGCCGCCGCGACCAGGCTTCCGACCGGGACGAGGCCGTCTATCGGGAAACACGGGTTGATTCCATCGAGGATGGCGTGTTTGACGTGGATATCACCAGTCAGATCACGACCCGGAAAGTCAGCGCTTACGAGCAGGAACTGGTGTCCAGCCTGGTGAACGACCTCTCATACGATCAATCGGGGGTGTTGTACGCGTTCTCCCCGGCCCTGGCGGCGGAAATCACGCCGACGTTTTCGCTCGGGGCCGCCGTTAATTTCCACATGGACCAGCCCGGAGCATCGTACGGTATGCGTTCCTCCACCCGGGTCCGGTATGGCGGCCGCTCGGTGAGTACGGTCTCCACCCGCGAAACCGTGACGACTTCCGGCTCGTATACCTACCAGGGAACGGTCACCTTTCCGCCTTCCGGCAGCATCCCGTTTCCCATCCGGATCAACATCGCCGACGAAGGGACGTATCCGGCCTTCACCGACGAGAAGCGCGGCACGCGCCGCGATGAAGTGGTGGTCGCCGGCGACTACAACGAGGTCAACGAGTTGGACGACATCCAAGGCGTGAATGCCACGATCGGCGCATTGTGGGCGGTGAATCAACGGCTTAGCCTGGGAGCCTCCCTGGAAACGCCCTGGTCGGCCGACGCCGTGCAGACCAAAACCATCGCGCAGGACGAGACCACCTACAACCGCGATCGCAGCCAGGTGCTCGATCGTGTATCCCGGCGCGACGTGACGACCCGCGATGTCCAGTTCGACTTCCCGATGTCGTGGACCGTGGGCGGACTCTATCGCTGGACGGAACTCTTCTATACCATGGTGGATGTCGGGTGGACCGAGTGGTCGGATTTCGCCTTCGAGGCCGATGGCGACGAGAAGATCAACCCGCTGGACGGCCAGCCGCACGCATCAAGCAAGGCCACGGATACGTGGCAGGCGCGCTTCGGGTTGGAGTATCTGGTGGACATGACGCGATGGGAGATTCCATTGCGCGGCGGGTTTGCCTGGGAGGAGCGGCCCGCCCTCGATGAACCCGACGAGGTGTACAGTGTTTCCTGCGGTAGCGGCATCGGGTGGGGTAAGGGCCATCAGCGGCGCTTCATCGATGTGGCCTACACCTATGCCTGGTCGCGCGGATCCTCGGGATTGCTGCCCGAAGGCGGAAGCGACGGAGTGGATACCGAAGAGCACCAGGTGATGATTTCCATGATTTGGCATTTATGAGTTGGAGGCGTTACATGTTGAAGCCGGGATTCATCGCGGCTGGACTTGTGCTCGGCATGGCCGTGTTGTCGATTCGCGCCGCCGATGTCGAGATCGTCGGGGTGGCCGGCCCGGTCACGTCCGGCCCGCCGGACGCGATCACATTCGTGGGCACGCCGTGGCTGCTGTATGACCTGCAGCAATCAGCCGATTTATTCTCGTGGCAGCATACCGAGCGTGCGGCTTTTTCGCCGGCTACCCTGTTCGATCAGGAGGTGCCCCCATTCGTGTGGAGTCCGCCGCCGCCGACATCGAACGCCAATCGGGTGTTTTACCGGATCTCCCAGCCCGGGGTGGTGCCGGACGAAGTGCTGGTACAATATTGGCCAACCGCGAATTTCCAGGCAATCAACGCGATTCTCCCGTCCGCCGGGGTGGTGCAACTCAAATCCTGTTATTGCTCGCCGGTGATGCTGGCCGACGGCCTCACGCCGATTTTTACCTATACCGTCACCAACGACCCGGCCCAGGCCGCCGGGTTGCTGCAGGCCATCCCCGGCGTCCGCCTGGCCCAGCCGCATTATCTTGGCGAGGCGTTGAGCGATGATGTCGCGCTGGACGAACTTTATACCCAGGGTCTTCAGTGGGGCCTTGACCGGGTCAAGGTGCTGCATGTCGTCACCAACGAATGGACCCCGATGGTAAGCAATGTGTGTGTGGCGGTACTCGACTCCGGCGTCAACGAACTGCATCCCGACATCCGGGCGAGTTTGTGGTCCAACTCGTTTGAGGTCGTGGACGGTTTCGACGAGGACGCCAACGGTGTGATCGATGACATCCACGGCATCAACGCCGTGTTGACGAACAACCAGATCGGTGACGCGAGCGCCAACCAGCATGGAACGGCCATGGCATCGATTATCGCCGCGCCGAACAACGGGCAGGGCATGATCGGGGTTGCCCCGAACGCCCGGATTATTCCGGTCGTGATCACCCAGCCGGGCAATCAGCTCTACTCCACCGTGGCCCTCTATCACGGCATCGATTACCTCATCAAATTAAAGCGCGAGTTCGGACAGCCGATCGTCGCCGCCGCCATGGCCTTCGAGAAGAAATTCATAGGCAACGAAAACCGGCTGGTGACCGAGGCCTTCGTGCGCGCGGCCAATGCCGGCATCCTGCTCGTCTGCAGCATCGACGAGATCGGTGAACGGTTGTCCTATCCGGCGGTGATCGATACCACGCAGTGTTCGTCTTGCGGAACGAATCCGCGCGAAACGCCGCCGTCCTCCTACAACGCGGTGATCAGCGTGGCGGCGATCGACCAAAGCAACCGTGTGATGAAAACCAGTGTGACCGGTCCCAAGGTGCATATCCTGGCGCCGGGGGTGAATATTCTGGCGGCGGGATCCGAGACCTCGCACGCCGCACGAACCGGGTCGTCGTTCGCCTCGCCGTTCGTCGCCGGCGCGGTGGCGCTGATGAGTGCGTATCGTCCTACCTCGCCCGAGAATATGCGGGAACACATCCTCGACACGGCCGACACCTCCACTCCGTTCGACGTGCTGTCCGACGGGGTGCTCGACATCGAACGCATGATGACCGCTCCCGTCAATCTTAACCGCATGCCCGTCGTCGGCCCGTCGTCGCTACTCATCCTGAATCCGACGAACGGCAGCCGGGTGACGGATGCCCCCTTGTTGCGCGCGGTGGATGCCGACGGGGATCTGCTTCAAGTCGAATCGTGGACGCAGCCGCTCACCAGCGCCGGTTGTCCCAGTCACGGTGTGGTGACGCTGGAAGAGGGCAACCAACTGGTTTATACCCTGGTCGATGTTCCCACAAACCGGACCTACGAGTACTTCAAGGTCCGGGTCATCGACTCCGTGGGCGGGTACGGCGAGGGACAGATCGCGATCACCATCGACGGCGCGAACAACCCGCCGGAAACCGAAACGGACGATGTGACCTATCCGCATCTTTCCGCCGGAATCGAGATCCCGGTCCTGGCGAACGACCGGGATCTTGACGGCGATCCCTTGACGCTGGTTTCCTTCAGCGGCTCTCCCGGTTCGTTTGTTGATCTGACGAACGGAAACAGCATATACCTGTCAACCGCCCTTCCTCCCGGATCGGTCATCACCGGCGTATATGAGGTATCCGACGGTTTGGTCAACGCCACCGGGACATGGTTCGCCCGCGTGGTGCCGACCCAGGTTTTCTCGGCCCCGGTGCTGACCTCGCCGAACCGGAGCTTCGATGTCACCAACCAGAACCTGACCGTCTCCTGGTTGCCCGTCCAGTATGCCGATGACTACCACCTGATCCTGACCGAGGTCGCCACCGGCATCCAGATCACCAATGTGATCACCACGGCCACCAGCGTGCCGATTGGGCCTCTGAATCGCAGCATGCAGTACCAGATCGATCTGCGCGGCCGCGCCCAGGGAAACCCCGGCCCCCGCCTGGTGTTTTCCTTCTGGACCATCCCCGAAATCGATCCGCCGACGTTGTTGACGCCGACGAACCTGTCGAAGGTTCCCGTGTATATCCAGGCGGGCGATTCCAACACTGTCCGCTTCTCCTGGACGGCCGTCTCGAACGCCGCCTTTTACCGGGTGCAACTGACCGATCAAATCCGGTATGAGGTACCCGGCAACCAGCGCCATTTCGACCTCCACAAGTCCAGCCTGTCGCCCAGGTCCACCTATAACTGGTCGGTGCGGGTGTACGACACGAACGCCTTCAGCGTCGGTACGGGAACATTCCGGCTCGACACGCTCAACGCCACGGAAGCGGAGCGTCTCCGATACCGTTTCACGTACGCGGCCGTGGAGTATCATGCCGACGCGTTGGACTTTACCAACCGGATCCAGCGTGGTTTGTGGATAGCCAGTCCGCAGGCCGGGGTCACATCGCGCCTGCTGCTTTCGCAGGGCGGGGTCAGCAACAAGCTGACATCGAATGCCGAGTGGACATGGGAGACAACGAACAAGGTCGGTGCGGCGGCCTACGAAGTCGTGGACGAAACCCGGCGCCGGTACGTGTCCAGGGGCATGACTATGACGGCCGGGGAGTACGACCTGGTGGCGAAATACAGTACGGCCTCCGGTCAACCGGAGTGGTCTTCGCCGGCATTGCCGATCCGCGCGCGAACGACCACCCATGTCACGGCGATCACCAATCGACAGGTCATCCCCAACCTGCTGCTGGGCGGACCGGAAACCCGGGTTTTCGAAATTGATGTGCCGCAGTTGCAGCGTCAATTGGTGGTTAACGCCGGCACCAACTTCATGGCCGATGCCGTGGCGGATCGGACGATGCGGTATGCCATCTATGTGCGGTCCAACGATACGCCCACGGCGAACACCTACGATTTCCGGGCCTGGTCCGACGCGGCCGGGGCGGCCGCCTTGATCGTGCCGAACATCAACGCGGGAACATATCGGGTTTGCATTCTGAACAGCAACCAGCAGGCGGACGTGTTTTTCGGCGACCTGGCCATCCGGTACGATGCCTATACGCCGCAACCGCTGACGAACAATGTGGCGTCGGAGTGTTTTTCCCGCATCAACAACCGTGAGATCTGGTTTTCCATTGCCGTTCCCGCCGGACAACATGAATTGTTCATCGAAACCGAACCATGCGACGCCTCGGGCGGCAACGCCAACCTGTATGTACATCGCGGGGTCATGCCGACCAATATCGGCCAGTTTACCTGGTCCTCCTCGAGCGGCGACAACTCCGAGCTGGTGTACTTGCTGAACCCGCCCGCCGACACGTATTACATCATGGTGCGTGGCTCCGGCGGTTCGGCGTTCTCCAACGTCAACGTCAAGGCGCTGTATCGGACCAGCGCCAATATCCCTCCCGTTCTGAATGTCATCCGACCGCAAGCGGACAAAAAGTACCTTGAACACAGCCTGCTGCGATTCGAGGCGGACGCATCGGATCCGGATGGCTGGATTCAGCGGGTTCGTTTTCTCCTGGATGGCGCCACCGTGGGCGTGGATTCCAACGCGCCCTACCTCGCCACCTACACCAACACAAGCGTTTCGGGCGTCGAGCCGAAACAGGTCCTGGTGCGCGCCATCGATGATCGAAACGCCACCACCGTGGTCACCCGCACCATCTCGTACTACCAGGACGGGGCATTGCACCCGGTCGGCGTCAACACGGACTTTGCCGGCATGTATTCGATCGACAACGCCGGCCGAAACTGGGGTTTTACCTTCAACCTGGCCACCAACACGCGATGGAACCTGGATATCGAGACCTCGGGCGGCGATGGCGATGTCATCCTGAGGGCCGAGCGCAGCGACATCATCGGCAGCGCCGGACAGGTGACCCAACTCGTGTCGTCGGCCTCCGGCACGAACACCGGACAAATCATTTCGCGACCGAATGCGTTCGGCGGACGCTGGTGCGTGGCCGTGTCGGCCAATCCCACCTTCCGCGACGTGACCTTGCGCATCAATGCCACACCCAACCCATGACATGAACAGATCGAAAAACAGTATGATTCGTCGTTTGATGGTTGCCGCAAGCGCCGCCCTGGCCCTGCATGCGAGCTGGCTGCCAGCGGACGAGTATGAACCGGACAACCAGTTCGATTTGTCGGTGGACATGCCGACACCGGGGCAACAGGACCGTGACTTCAGCGGCGGCGACAGCGAGGATTGGGTCCGGTTTTATGCGGCGAAGGGATATGAACTCTATGTGATCGGCCGCCAGACCGGGACCAATGTCCATCTCGGCCTCGAGGTGTATCGCCTGAATACGTATGGCGGAATCAGTCTCGTGGCCAGCAACCAGAGTGCGGGCGTCGGCACCAACAACGTGGAAGATGCCGAAGCGGTGGTGTCCATCGTCGAAAGCGGCTATTACCTTGCCCGGTTTATCCGGTTGAACAGCGGCGGCGGCGATGCCGGCACGGAGTACACAATCTACCTCGATTACGGCGGAGGCTTGGCGGCCGGGTCATTGCTGCTGTCTTTTGTGGACGGGCTGAACACCAACCAGCCGCCGCCGGGCTCGTGGGTGAAGCGTGTGTTCAATGGTTCAACCAACTGGACGGAAGTGGGCACGAATCAGCAGCTTGCCATCAAGGGGTTGTCGGCCGGATATCACCTGGTCAGCCTGGTGGTGGCGGGCGCGGCGGGTTATTGGCCGGCCGAGGATCCGTTCAAGCCTAATCAGGCCAGTAACACCAACTCCTTGGGCTATGGCAATCCCCGGCGGATTTATGTGCCGAACAATGACTGGGCTACGGCGGCGTTTCAAATGACACCCTATTTCGCGGTGACCGCCGTGGTGACGGATGCCTTTACCCGAGAGCGGTTGAGCGATGCGGCGATTCGTTTCTCGACCTCCACCGGTGTCCTGGCCGGCTTTCTCCATGACCGGTACCCAAACTTCGCCATCTACGCCACGCCGTGGAAAACCGGATCGCGCGGGGAGTTTCCAACCAACCTGTACCTGCCTGCCGGGTCGTGGGACCTGGAGTTGTCCAAGCCGGGTTATGTCACCAGCATCACCGTGCAGGCCATCGGACAACAACCGCCGGGCACGACCAATCACCTGGGCGCCATACCCTTGTCGCCCCGCGATGCCAACACCAACGGTATCCGGGACGATTGGGAGGCGCTGTATTTCGGCGGCACGACGCAACCTGGCTTGGATGCGGACGGCGACGGCGTGGACAACCGCGGCGAGTATCTCGCCGGCACCATTCCGACCAACGGCGCGAGCGTGTTGGCGTTGTCGTCAGTTGCCACTGGCGAGGTGTTGCAATTGGAATGGCCGGTTATCGCCGACCGGGTGTACCGCGTCGCGGCCGGCGCCTCGATCACCGGCGCGTGGTCCACCGCCTTCGGTCCCCGCACCGCCGCCGTGAACCAGGCGGTAATGTCCTACCTCGTGACCAATCGTGTCGGAGCGATGGAGTCGTATCGCATCGAAGTCCTCGCGCCGTAATCCGTCCCGCCTGTTCGATCCCCGAACGCGTCGTACGAAAACGGAACGGCCGCCCGCGTGGCCTCCGGCATCGCGGTGCGCGTCTTCTTGCCGCCAACAGCTTCACTTTCCGCATGTAACGATAATCGCCGCCGGGTTGGCACGGATTCAGCGTCTTGCTGGTGAACCGAATTCACATAGGAGATGCACATGAAATGGAGTTGGCGATATGGGGCGATGGCGGGTTGTTTGGTCCTGGCGGCGGCGACGGCCGGAAGCGCCGGGCTCGATGCGGCGCGTTTGGCGGAACTGGCGGTCGCGCGCGAGAACCTGAAACAGGAAGGCGAGGTGGCGATCGTCATGGAGCCGGGCGGGCCGGTCGCGGAGTTGCAGTTCGACGAGGACGAGGTGGGTCGCGGCGAATACGCCGTCGAGGTGTCCGCCGACATGCAGAACTGGTCCGATTACATCACCATCCCGGTGAGCGGCGGCACGGCGCGGTTCCCGTTGACCGGGCTCGACGGAGGCCCGGTTTTTTTCCGCACGCGGAAAATCGATCCGCCGGCGCACGACGACACCCGCGTGCTCGTGCGGTTCGCGTCCGAACTCACCGCGCAACAAAGCCTGTTGTTGTCGAACGTGCGCATGATGACTGCCGAGGCGGTGGTGCATACCGAGGAGATGCGCGAAGCCGGGGAGCAGCCGATCATCTGCTATCGGTGCGACATGCCGGCGCAGGAGGCGCTGGACATGCTGCTCGCCTCGCCCGAGGTCGATCATGCCGAGCCGATGCAGTACTACCGGCACTTCGCGACGGCCAACGATCCTCAGGTGGTCAACCAGGCGCTGTGGGGCATGTTGAGCGAAGCGGCGCATTACACCAATCGATTTGGCTCGCGAGCCGACCAGGCGTGGGCGGCCGGTTACACCGGGCGGCCGGACGTGGTGGTGGCGGTGGTGGACACCGGAGTGGATGTTGCGCACCCCGACCTCGCCCGCAATATCTGGGTCAACGCTCTTGAGGTTCCCGGGAACGGCATCGACGACGACGGCAACGGTTTTATTGACGACATCAACGGGTGGGACCACAACAAGGATTCCGGCAAACTGTACGGTGGCAGTTCGGACCACAGCCACGGCACGCATGTCGCGGGCACGATTGCGGCGGTCGGCGGCAATGCGCTCGGCGTGGCCGGGGTGACCTGGAATGCCCGCATCCTGACCTCGCGTTTTCTTGATCAGAATGGCAGCGGCAGCTTGCTGGATGCCATCGAGGCCATCGATTACGTCACCATGCTCAAACGCTTGGGCCGGGCCAATGTTGTCGCGTTTAATCACTCATGGGGCGGCGGCGGGTACAGCCGGTTCCTGCACGAGGCGATTCTCCGGGCGGCGCAGGCGGATATTGTTTCCGTCTGCGCGGCCGGGAATTCGGCGAACAACAACGACGCCCACGCCCAGTATCCAGCCAACTACTCCACGTTGGTCGGCACGGCCACCGTTCCGGCGGCGCCATTCGAGGCGGTGATCTCGGTTGCCGCCATTAACATCGATGGCAACAAGGCATCGTTTTCCTGCTATGGACCCGAGACGGTCGATCTCGGCGCGCCGGGCCAAAGCATCCTTTCGACGATCGGCGGCGGTTCCTACGCGCGTTACAGCGGCACCTCGATGGCCGCTCCGCATGTCGCCGGGGCGCTGGCCTTGTACCGCTCGTACGCCGGTGGCAGCGCGGCGCGCGCGGTGGAACATCTGCTGGCTTCGGTTCGGGCGACGCCCGTGTTGGCCAGCCTGGTGAAAACCGGCGGCCGTTTGGATGTCGCGGCGTTGCTGGCCCAGGCCGGGACCGGCTCTCGTAATTGGGCGCCCCTGGCCGCCGATGACCGCGTCAGCATCAACTACGGAGGCAATCCGGTGAATGTGCTGACCAACGATGTGGACTACGACGGCGACACCTTGACGATTTCCGCGTTTACCCAGGGAGCGCGCGGAACGGTGGCCCGGGCGGCCGGCAATGCGAATGTCCTGATCTACACCCCGGCGGGCGCGCCGGCGGGCGATGTGTTCTTTTACAGGGTCGCCGACGGCCGCGGTGCTTCCGTGACGGCCTCCGTGCTGGTGGTACCGGTGAATGGCGGCGTGCGGCCGATCGCGATCGACGACTATTTCGCCACCCGCCGCGACGATCCGTTGCCGATGAACGTGCGGCACAACGATCGCGATCCGGCCGGCGGGGCGTTGGTGATCCAGCGCTACAGCCAGCCGAAGAACGGCGCGGTTCGGTCTTTGGACGGCCCCGGGCTTTGGTACATGCCGGATCCCGGCGTCCATTCGATCACCGACCGGTTCACCTACGTGGTGGCCAATGAAATGGGTCATCTGGCCACGGCCAGCGTGTACATCGCCGTGATGAATCTGGCTCCGACATCGGCACCGGTGGCTTCGCCCTCGTTGCGCGATCCGTACAGCACATCCACCGGCCGCCCCACATTGGAGTGGCTGGCCGTTCCCGGCGCTACGGGTTACGAGGTGCGCCTGATCGATACCAACCGCAACGCCACCTTCACGGAAAAGACCAGCAACCTGTTCTTCCAGGTCGGGACGGCGGGAAGTCCGATTCCGCCCCAGCCCCACAACACCTCCTATCGGTGGTCGGCCCGGGCCATCAACCGTTTCGGTCACGGCCCCTGGGCGTATTTCTGGACCGTGCGCGTGCAGGATCAGTCGACGGCGCTGCCCACCGGACGCATCACCACGGTCAGTCCGCCGTCCATGAGCTGGGAGGTCAGCCGGACCCCGACATTCGAATGGCGTTATGACCGCACGGATTACACGAGCTTCCGCCTGGAGGTATATCGGGATGCGGATTTCTGGAACAAGGGGGCGCCGGTGATCAAGGTGGAAGGCATCACGGGTTTTCGTTACACCGTACCGGAACACCTCAAGCTCGACATGGATACGCGCTTCCTGTGGAGGGTGTATGCGGTTAACGCGATCGGCAGCGGGAAGTGGCACAATTATGGGGGCGAGATATTCGAGACCCGGACCACCGCGCCGGATGTCGCGCCTGCGCTGGTGACCCCGTCGTCATCCGCGCCGAATGTTCCGTTGGCCGCCGTCTTTTCGTGGAACACCGTGAAGGGCGCGGATCGTTACGAGATCGAGATTGCGCGGAACGATCCGGGCAACGTGGTGCGGCGGCACCGCGTGAGCGACGCGACCTTCGCGATCGCTGACGCCGATCCGCTCAAGCCGGCGAGCACGTATTATTGGCGTGTACGCGCGATCAACGACGAGGGCGGCGGACCTTTTTCGGCCCACCGCATGTTCACCACCGCCGCGTTGGCCGCGCCGGCGCCGCTCAATCCGATCGACAACAAAACCGATGTGCGGCTGCGGCCTACCTTCAAGTGGACCTCGGTGATGGGTGCGGCGAGTTATGAGATCGAAATCAGCCGGGATCAACCAGGTCAAGTGGTGAGGGGCTATCCCAACACGACATTCCCGGATGCATTGACGGGCGTGGAGTTCACCATACCGGCTGAAGCGGAGCCGTTGCGCGGTTCCCGCCAGTATTATTGGCGCATCCGGGGCAAGTCCGGCAGCCATGTCGGCGCCTGGTCGCCGTACGCCGGCTTCATCACGCGGGCGGAATAAGCGGCGATGCCGGGGGCCGGTTCGGCGGGCGAAACAGCGCCTGATCGGACCGGCCCTTTTGGCGCTCTAAGAGCGCTGCTACAGTTGGAATGAACACGCGGGGGCACGGACCTGGCCCGGCCCGCTGGAGGGGCGAGCTCCGTCTCGCCCGGACGATGCGAACAGATCGTGCTGTAGCAGCGATCTGCGATCGCCTCGACGCCGGTTCTGTTCGGGATTGGAAAAAGAAAAGCTTAATGACCTATTGAAGAATCCGGCCACGGCGACCATGATGCGTGTGCATGCGTGGGTTAACGTGTAGGTCGAACATGAACATTCCCATTTATCAAGTTGATGCCTTTGCCTCGGCGGTGTTTGCCGGTAATCCGGCGGCGGTGTGCGTGTTGGAGCGGTGGCTCGACGATCCGGTGTTGCAGGCGATCGCGGCCGAGAACAATTTGTCCGAGACGGCGTTCCTGGTGCGCGAAGGAGACGGTTTTGCCTTGCGTTGGTTCACGCCGGCGGTGGAGGTGGCGTTGTGCGGGCATGCCACGTTGGCCAGTGCGTGGGTGGTGTTTCACGAGCTCGGCTGGCCGGGCGATACGGTGCGGTTTCATACGCGGTGGAGCGGCGTGTTGCCGGTGACGCGGGTAGGCGAGGTGCTGACGCTCGATTTCCCGGCGCGGCCGGCGGAGGAATGCGCCACACCGGTCGGACTGGAACATGCGTTGGGCGCGCGGATCGAACAATGTTACACGTCGTTTGAAGACTTGCTGGTGTTGACATCGGATGAGGCGGCGGTGCGCGCGGCGCGGCCGGATTTTCGCCTGCTTGGCAAATTCGCCCCGCGCGGGGTGATCCTCACCGCGCGCGGCGAGGAGGTGGATTTCGTCTCGCGTTTCTTCGCCCCGGCCGCCGGCATCGACGAGGATCCGGTCACCGGTTCCGCCCACTGCGTGCTTGCCCCGTATTGGGGCGGCGTGCTGGGCAAGACGACCCTCCACGCCCGCCAGGTCTCCCGCCGCGGCGGCGAACTCACCTGCACCTGCCACGCCGACCGCGTGCTCATCAGCGGCCGGGCCGTTCCCTACCTGCGCGGCACGATCACCCTGCCTGCGCCCGCCTGATCGACTGCGCATCGCCCGGAATTCCGGTGTCGATTCCGTGATCTTCCCCGGGCGTTCGCCCCGTCCTCGCCGTTTTTCGCGAAGCCGTCATTCACCACGAAACAAATGAAATACACGTAAGACGGAGGGTCCATGGAGCCTGGTCGGAATGGATCATCCCGAAAACCGAAATGGAAGAACCGCAGATTACGCGGATATCGCAGATCAAGATAAAAGGAAAAACTTCAACCATCCAACTCGATGACATTTTGTAAGGTTGCGTGGTCGTGTACCCATCAGCCCTCTGCGTATTTCTGGGTATTCTGCGGTTCCATCTTCCGAATTTGGGATAATACGAGCCGCACCCGACCACGGGAGGGGCGAGCTCCGTCTCGCCCGGACCATGAGCGGTGACGCGGAACCCGATTTCGTTTCGAGCGAGCAGTCCCCTTTGAACGTGCGGCACAACCACATCAAACGCGACCAGATTCCGAACGGCCATCTGGTCGATTTTCGAACAGTCGCCGCAACAACCCGCCACCGTGCGTGCCGGCCGGCGCTGTAATTTGTTATCCCGCAGCAAGATGCGCGACGGATTCCCGGATTGGCATGCCGGCTGCGTTTCTAGTGTGCGTGGATGCATGAAGAAGATGAGGAGTTACACGATGAACACGAAAACGACGATGGGCTGGTTGGTGGTGGTGCTGGTGTTGGGCTGGTTGGGTGTCTCGACGACGGAGGCGGCCACCCGTTATGTGGTGAAAAACAATCCGGGGGCGCAGGCGCCCTACACGACCTGGGCCACGGCGGCGCGCGATATCCAGACGGCGATCGATGCTGCCTGGCCGCAGGACCTGATCCTGGTGTCCAACGGCGTTTACGACACGGGCGGGCGCTTGTTCGGCAGTGTTGGCGGAACGAACCGGGTGGTGCTTACGAATGGGGTGACCGTGCGAGCGGTTAATGGCGCCGCGGTAACCGCGATCGTCGGCCGTCCGCATACCGCGCAAACAAACGACGGACCGCGCGCCGTGCGATGTGTGTACATGGAGTCCGGAACCACGCTGGAGGGATTCACGCTTCGTAACGGGCACAGCTATCGATACAACTATAGCGGCGGTGGCGGCGCGTTGTGCCAATCGACCAGTGCCCGATTGAACCATGTGGTTGTGTCCGATTGCTCATCCGATTATCGGGGTGGTGGTGTGTTGAGCGGCACCATCAGTAATGGGGTCATCCGGAATAATCGTTCGCGCGATGGCGGTGGCGTGTCGGGTTCGACTCTCTTCAATTGCCTGGTTTACAGCAATACGGCCAGCGAAAACGGCGGTGGCATTTATAACAGCGCGCGCGTTGTAGATTGCACTGTTTATCAGAATACCGCCCGTTACGGGGGCGGCATATACGAAGCTGGAGCCACGCGCGTCCATGTGTATGCCAACAGCGCGCAGAGTGGTGGCGGAACTTATCGAGTCAATCTGACGGATAGTTTGATCTATTCGAATCGTGCGACCGAAAGCGGTGGCGGCGTGGTGAACGGTGTCATTTCGAACTGTGTCATCAAGCACAACAGTGCCGTGTGGGGCGGCGGCGGGATGGCGTTACCCGGTAGCGGCAACAATTCGTTGCATGTGATCGATTCCACCGTAGTCAGCAACCGAGCGGGCTGGGGCGGCGGGTTAATGAAGTATGACTGGGATTCCTTCTTCGAGGCATCATACTTGTACGCCACCGCTTCCGACATCAGCTTCAATTACGCCACCAACCATGGCGGTGGCGTGCAGAGCGCCACCGCGATCAGCCGGTGCACGGTGTACCGCAACCAGGCGGGCCAGTATGGCGGCGGCGCCTTCCGGGGACGGCTCTATAACAGCTTGGTTGAGTCCAATGCGGCATCTGCCGGCGGTGGCACGTATGAAGCGGGCATGGGTGGTTGCACCGTGGTGAAGAATACCGCGACGACCTATGGTGGCGGCAGCTACGGCGGCGATATCACGGGTTCGATCATCTATTACAACCAGGCGGCGCAAGGAGCGAACTGGATGGCGAGCTTGGAGCAACCGTCGGTCCGGCACGTGTGTTCCACACCCCTGCCGCCGGGAACGAACAACATCAGCGCGGCGCCGGGATTTATCAACCTCGCCGCCGGTAACTACCGCCTTTTGTCTTGGTCGCCGTGTATTGACCGGGGCTGGGTCGCCCATCTCACCGACCGGAATCTGCAAGTCGACATGGACGGCTACTGGCGGCATCGCATGGTTGCCTGGGACATGGGCGCCTATGAATATGTGGTGGCGCCGACGCGGGTGATCCAGTTGTCCGGCGACTTGTTTTTCGACGATACGCGGCTTGGGTTCTCCTCCACGCGCTATATGGTTATCTCCAACAGCGGCAATGCGGCGTTGACGGTGACCAACCTGTCGCTGCCCGCCGGTTTCCACGGTTCGTTCAGCGGGATCCTGGGGTCGGGACAGTGGCAGCGTGTCGCCATCACGTTTATTCCCACGGTCGCTGGCGCCCACGATGGCGTGCTCAAGGTGAACTGCGACAAGACGGCCGGCATCGACACCATGTTGTGCCGTGGCATGGGCGTCCAGTCCGTGATCAACAATCCGCAATCCGCCTACCCGAACGGCGCGGCCTGGCTGGTGCCGGGCTCGGTGGAGTGCGAGGATTTCGACCGCGGCGGTGCGGGTATCGCGTACAGCGATGCGACGGCCGCCAACGAAGGTGGCGCGTATCGCGCGGGCGAACAGGTGGACATCGCCGCCCAGACCTCGGCGGCGAACGGACATGGCGTGGGTTGGACCCGGGCCGGCGAGTGGCTGGAGTACACGCTCAACGTCGGCGCGGCCGGCACCTACAGCGTGTTGACGCGGGTGGCGGCGGCGGGCGCGGGCGGCGCATTTCGCCTGGAGGCGAACGGCCGCGACGTGTCCGGTTCGCTCGCCGTTCCCGATACGGGAAGCTGGACGACCTACCAGGGCGTGTTGGCTTCGGGACTTCAACTGCCCCAGGGCGTCGTCACGGTGCGATTGGTCATGGTGACGAACGGCCGCAGCGGGTTTGTCGGGAGCTTCGACCGCATGACCTTCACCGCCGGCGTCGCGACGCCGGAGCAGTCCGCTTATCCGATCGGCGTTCCGCGCACCCTGCCCGGCACGCTGGAGCTGGAAGACTTTGACCGCGGCGGTCCGAACGTGGCCTATGTCGACACGACGGCGGCGAACGAAGGTGGACAGTACCGCACGGCCGATCAGGTGGACATCTCGCGCGATGCCGGCGCGGGCAACGGGTATGTGGTGGGTTGGACGAAGGCGGGCGAGTGGATGGAATACACAGTGAACCTGCCGCAGGCCGGGACGTACACGCTGGAGACCCGGGTGGCGGCCGTGGGCGCGGGCGGTCAGTTCCGCATATCGTTCAACGGCGTGGACAAGACCGGCGCCTTGTCGGTGCCGAATACCGGGGCGTGGAATGCCTATCAGGCTGTGTCGCGGACCGGTGTGACGTTGTCGTCCGGCATCCAGACGGTGCGGGTGGCGATGGTGGCTAACGGGTCAAGCGGCTTTGTTGGCGCGTTCGATTCCTTGCGGGTGATCCAGGCGGCCTCGGGCAATTCGCAATCGCCGTATCCGTCGGGCGCGCCGTGGCCGCTGGTCGGGCGGGTCGAGATGGAAAACTTCGACCTCGGCGGTCCCGGCATCGCGTATGCCGACACCACCGCGGCGAACGAGGGTCGCCAGTATCGCGCGTTGGACGGCGTGGACATCACCCGCGATGCGCTGGCCGGCAACGATCATGTCATTGGCTGGACCCAGGCCGGGGAGTGGCTGGAGTACACGGTGCAGTTGCCGTACACCAGCGTGTTCCGGATCGATGTGCGCACGGCGGCGGCGGGCGCGGGCGGTGCGTTCCGCGTCGAGTTCAATGGCGTGGACAAGACGGGCGTGTTGAGCGTGCCGAATACCGGGGCGTGGAACGCGTATCAGCTTGTGTCGAAGACCGGCATCACCTTGACCGCCGGCATCTACACGGTGCGGGTGGTCATGGTGTCCAACGGCAGCAGCGGTTATGTAGGCGCGTTCGATTGGTTCGCGGTCAACATCAACACGACGATCCCGCCGAACAGCCGCGACACACTGGCGTTGGCGGGGGCGACCCCGGCGCTGGGCGATCGTTTGGCCGGGATTGTGTCCAGCCAGGAAACGGAGCAGCCGGACGTGGCTTGGAGTGCCGTGGATGGCGACCGCACGACGGCCTGGACCGGTGTGGCCGGGGCGGGCGGCTGGTGGCTGGCCATGACCCTGGATGAAACCCGGGCGATCCGCGGCGTCGAGGTGGACTGGTTGGGCAAGGCGGTGCCGGGCACGCAGGTACTGGTGAGCGAAGACGCGGTGACCTGGTCGCCCCTGCCGGAAGAAGCCGACTCCGCCGTGCGCGCCGCCTACCTCTGGATCGTGATCCCGGACACCGGCCGCGCCGCGCCGCCGGCCATCCGCGAGATCTCGATCAAGGAGTAATCGCGCCGCCACCGATGTGCCCGGGCGAAAGCCCGCGCCAAGGAGGAAACTCCGCCGCCCGGACGGGAACCCTGTCCGGGCGGCTCTTGATTTAAACCCGAAAGTGGAAGATGGAACCACGGATGGACACCGATGAACACGGATGCGGATATGCGCGGATGGCTTTGAAATTGTTGAACAGTTCATTACGTCACGTGTTCGCGAATCGAACACGTATCAGGCGCATGCGCTGAAACGGCCTGAAATCCGGCACCAGGAGCCTTGGCATGGTTTCTGCGGGTTGATGGTGCATGCAACGTGCCATCCAGTTTGTTTTGATGCTCGCGGTGTTTTTCATGCTTTCCTTCGCCGCGTTCGCCCAGTCGTCCCGCCCCGGATGGGGGGCGACGCCGTATGCGGGGGCGGGCGGGACGGGGGTGACGTTCCGGGTGTGGGCGCCGACGGCGCGGCAA
>ERZ761603.1364-NODE-1364-length-18399-cov-82.170955_pt1 | contig 18399 bp, 15 predicted proteins | sample MGYA00511879_ERZ761603 | MGnify/ENA primary metagenome ERZ761603 (study PRJEB28899, sample SAMN02850040) | bioreactor sludge metagenome | biome: EBPR Sludge; feature: EBPR Bioreactor; material: flocular biomat | place: Australia: Thorneside Wastwater Treatment... | reverse complement strand
TCAGTCAGCGCTCGTCGCAGCAGGTCGCCGAGGACTGCCTGCGACGCGTCGCCCACGTTCTGCGACCAGGCGGTCTGGTCGTCGGCTGCGGACTGAACCGCTCAAGTCCGCGTGCCTGGTGCGAGCGTCCCCGCGCAACAAGACGCGTACGCGCGCTGGGGGTCTATTCGTGTCGCAACGTCCTGCACAGGTCGGGCTTCGCTGAGGCAGAGGTCTTCAACCTGCTTCCCGGCCTCGACAATCCGCGCGGATTGTCTTCGGTCGACGCGCAGGCCTCGAGAATCACCTTCCGTCGCGCACTCGAAGCCTCGCGCGCTTCGCTCGGTACGGCCGGCTATCTCGCACGCCGGATCGTCGTCGGACTCAGCCTCAACCGCTTCATCGAGAACGTCCTGTTCTACTGGGGATACAAGCCTTGCTGAGATTCGTCCGGGAGGCCTTGGTCAAGGCGGGCGCGGTGTCCCCACAAGCCCGCCTGATTCACAATGTAAGGCTCACTACGGAAAGCACGCTGCGGCTGGATGTCGGCGATGGCACCGGGAGCTGGTTCCACGTCAAGGCATGTCGCGAGCGCAGCCTGGCTGAAGAGTTCGACCGATTTCGCCTGGCGCGCGAGCGTTTCCCGGCTTATACGGCCGAACCGATAGCGCATACCTGCCTCGCCGGCTGGAGCATTCTGATCGCCCGCGCGGTCGAACATGTGCCTGTCGGAGTAAGCGACCTGGCCAGTCCTGGAAGCTCGGGAGCGTCGCTCAGGCGTCAGTTGATCGGCTTTCTTGCCGCCGCGCAGGCCAGCGCCAAGGCAGACATCCTCCGGCAGGACAACGAGACGTTCATGCGCGAGGCGGTCGCCTGCCTGGCCACATCGCCCGCCGTCAGCCCGCCGTTGCGCGACCTTGCACTGAGCCTGGATCCGACCGTCTGGGGCGACATCCCGGCCATTTCGCAACACGGCAACCTGGTGCTGAACAATCTTGCACGGGCCGGCGACCGGCTGCTCATCTTCGACTGGAAGGACTATGGCGTCACCGCGCTGGCCGGCCTCGACATCTGCCTGCTCGCCTTATCGATGGCGGGAATGGACGCGGCCGGGGCGGCCGCCATCCAGCGTAAGGAAAATCCCGCCGGGCAGCTCTGGGCGTTTGCGCGCGAGGCGTGTGCCACCAGCGAGCTCCCCTATGACACTTTTCGCGCACTGGTCCCGGTGTACCTGTTGGCCTTCAGATACCTCAAGCGAAACTGCAGCGAGGAAATTCGTGCACGCCTGGACACCATGCTGGGCGAACTCCTCACCTGATGCGCCATCGCCGACAAGTCGAAAACACGGGTCGACGACCGGTCATCTGGTGCTTGGCCCGGCGTCGATGCTCGTCGTCGACCTGCAGGAAACGATTGCCCATGCCGGGGTCGATCCGGCGCTGCTGCCTCCGGATGCCGATGCGCGTGAGCACGACGACATTGCATGGACCGACCAGTCATCCGGGGCGCGTTGATCGCCGGCGCATGGTTGATCGCCCGCTGGATCTCGCGTGTCTTCTCAGAACCGCGGGCAAGCGCGGTCTTCCCGGTGGCCGCCCGGCAACGTTTGATCGTCGGCTCAATACATTGGCATGGCAGTTTTCGGCCAGGAACTCGATATTGCCCACGATTTCTGGGGCCACCCGCCAAACCTCAAGCCCGACAGGGTGCCAGGGTGAGGAATTGGATCCCAGCTTGACAGCGATGCTTCGACCGTCATACACTGCTTTGAAGTTCTCGGATTTCATGGCCTTACAGCTTCGGCACCCGGTTCCTGCGTTCGCGCGTATCCGGCGCAATGATCGACCCGCATGCCAGACCGGAAAAAGAAAAGTACCTCAAACAAGCCCCATCCGCCGGTACCCAGATCGCCGTCGCCGACTAGCGGCTCAATCCGCAATTGACCAAGCAGCTCTCATCGGCACACAGCGAACACATGCCCGCCAGGTAAACCGCGCCATTTTGTGCAACGTGCTCCCGATATCCGCAGAGCCATCGATCAGTGGCAACGACGATCGCCCAAGCGTCAACGCGTGGTGAGCTGGGGTTTCTGCAAATGCTTCTGCGTCGCCAGCCTGCCAAGGACAAGCGATGTGCGGAGGGTCGGTTTGACACCCGTCATCCTTTGGCTTGCCGCCGAGGAATACAACGCGCATACCTGTTTTCAACACTATGATCACCAAGGTCTACTGAGCAGCGATCTGTGGCGCAAGGAACTGACGCTCAACGTCGATTGCTGCACCTCCCGGCAAAGCTTGCTCACCTTGCTGCGCACGCAGACACGCAAAGTCAGCGCTGCGCGAAGAATAATTGGCCAGGCTCTACCGCAACAAGTGTCATCGGCGCTGCAGCGCTTCCCACATGCGGTACGCATCTTGCTCAGCGGAAGCGACCTGGTGACGGACAGCTTCAGCGAACCGCCTGCCGACGATGCCGGCCGGACAGCTCCGATGCAGCAAGCCCATTACAACCTGCACCACACTAGCCGGGGCGGTCGCCCGTTCTCGTTGGCGGGCTGGCGGCAACGGGTTGCCAAACCATTCCCCCGGTGGCTGCAACGCCTGCCGTCGTAAGTCAGTCACCATGTCACAGCCAAATAACACCTCGCTCAGCCAAAAAGTCCTCAGAGGTACTTTCTGGACGATGGCCATGCGCTGGCTGTCGCGCTTCCTGGGTATCCTTTCGATGGCGGTGGTCGCCCGCCTGCTGACACCGGAAGACTTCGGCATTATCGCCGTCACCACCGCTCTGATCGGCCTGATGGACGCCTTCACTGACCTCGGCGCCGATACCGCACTGATTCGCCACCCCAATCCGCAGCCCAGTCACTACAACACGGTGTGGACCTTCACCGTGATCACCCACAGCGTTTCCGCCTTGCTGATCGCCGTGTGCGGCTATTTCAGTTCTCTGCTCTACCCGGATCCCCGTTATCAGCAAGTTTTGTACGTAATGGCGCTGTCGATGCTGATCGCCGGACTGACCAATATCGGCATCGCCGACTTTCGCCGCCATCTCCAGTATCACAAAGACTTCCAGTTGAATGTCGCAGTTCAAGTCATCGCCATCGCCACCACCATTGCTTGCGCCTTCTGGCTACGTTCGTATTGGGCTCTGGTATTCGGCGGACTGTCGCGCTCGCTAGGCAGAGTCGCGCTCAGCTATGCCTTGCATCCCTATCGGCCACGCTTGTGCCTGACCGAGCGCCGCCAGATGTTCGGCTTCTCCTTCTGGATCATGCTGCGTGCCGTGGCAATCTTTCTGACCAATAAGGCCGACCGCCTTGTTCTGGCGGCCTATTACAAACCCGCCTTGCTTGGCTTGTACGCCATTGCCGGCGAACTGGCCTCGCTGGCGGTTTTCGAATTGCTTCATCCGATTGGCCGCGTGTTGCTTCCGGCGCTTGCCACCAAGCAGAACGACCGTCCCTGGCTGGAAAACAATTTCAAAAAGATGTGCAACATCTCCGCGACCTTGGCGACCGCCAGCGGTGTCGGTTTAGCGGCCGTCGCAACTCCGGCATTGACGCTGCTCTATGGACAGCCGTACGCCGCTGCCGCCGACTATCTGGTACTGTTGGCGCTGCTTGCCACGCTGGAAGGCTTCAGCCAGCCCATCGGCCAGTATTTGCTCTTGCTCAATCGCGCCCGCGCGTATGCCTTGCTGTACATATTCGAGGGCATCGCCACGCTGAGCGTCGTCTATCTGTTGGCCACTCAACAGTTCGACCTGCAGTATGTGCTATACGGCCGATTGGCGGTATCGGCGCTGGCGTTCTTGCGTTTGTTCTACTTGTTGCGCATGTTCAAGAGTGTCGGCCCACTGACGATCTGTGCTTCCTGGATACGCCCCATGGTTGCCGGAGCAGCGCTCTATTTCGGCGTATCCCACCTGCAACGGCTGCTTCCCGAAATGCCGGTCGGCCTGCTGTTGCCAGTGCTGATTGCCTGTGGCGCGCTGATTTTCAGCTTCGTACTACTGCTGATGTGGCTGCTGATGCGCCGACCGGCCGGCATCGAACAGGAATTGTTGCAGCGACTTGGACTCTACCACCCGCAATCGTCATGACTCAAATCACAATCTATGCTTTAGGCGCTTATGATCGCTTCAATTATGGCGACATGTTGTTTCCGATTATTGCCAAGAACTTCCTGGCGCAGCATTACCCGCAACTGGGTTTTCAATGCTACGCTTTGCAAACCAGCGATTTCTCGGCCTATGGCGGTTTTCCCACCCAACCGATCAGCAAGCTGAGCCGCCCCGGCATCTTGAGGGATGGCGACAGCATTCTGTTTTGTGGAGGCGGCACCCTGGGCAGCGATTGGTACAGCATGCATGCCAATCTGCTCGGCAAAGTCGGCAACCATGTCATCTATTATTTCCGTCGCGTGCTGGGAGTGGCAACCGCCAACGATTGGAGCCGACGTTACTTCGGCAGCAACTCGCATTTCCCGTGGATCGCCGATCCGCAGGACTTTCCTGCCAGAGTTAAGGTGTTGTACAACGCGGTGGGCGGCTCAGAGCTGGCCAGGTTTCCGGACGATGAGCGCCAACTTGCGCTGAACAAGCTGGCTCAGGCCGCGTATCTGTCGTTTCGCGACAATGAAACGCAGAGACTGTGCACCACCGCTGCCGCCCACAACAGACTGCACGTAGCTCCGGATTCGGCTGTGCTCATGTCGGAACAATATCCTCTGGCGCGCTTGCGAACGCTGATCACACCAGCGTTGACCGGTCAATTGGCCAACCAGCGTTACGTGTGTTTTCACGCCAATTACAACTTCGTCAAGCAGAATTTGCACACCCTGACGCAGCTTCTGGAAGCGCTCTATCGCGAGCATCGTTTGACCACGGTATTGCTGCCGATCGGCCGCTATGTCGGGCTCGACGATCAGATTGGCCTGCGCGCGCTGCAGCAACAGCTTGAAACACCCTGCGCGCTGATCAGCGATCAAGCCAGCATCTGGGACATCATGTACACCGTCGCCAGCGCGCAATTGTTTATCGGCACCAGCCTGCACGGCAACGTTACTTCGCAATCCTTTGCCGTGCCCCACATCGGTCTGAGCAGCCGCCGTTCCAAACTCGATTACTATCTCGAAACCTGGGATTTGCCCGAACAGCAAGTATGCAGCGACCTGCAACAGGTTCTCGCACACGCCGCGCAAGCGCTCGCGGTAGCCGACCACGTTCTGCAGGAAAAGCGGAAGCAATTGATCGAGTTAGCCACCCACAACATGCACCGCATCGGGCAGGTGTCGTCGAATCCGATTTAAGCAATGTCCCTAGTCTCGGTCATCATTCCCAGTTATAACTGCGAACGCTACATCCGGCAGACCATCGATAGCGTGTTAGGCCAGACCTATCCGCATGTCGAGCTGCTCATCGTCGACGACGGCTCAACCGACGCGACTTGCGAGCTGGTCGAGCAGTACGGTGACCGCGTGCGTCTGATCCGGAAGAGCAACGGCGGCGTCTGTGCGGCGCGCAACCTTGGTATTCGTGAAGCGCAGGGCGACTTTGTCTGCCTGATGGATCATGACGATTATTGGTATCCTGAGAAGCTACAACGCCAGATCGAGGCCTTTGCTCGACACCCGGAATACAGTGCGGTCTATACCAGTTTCCAGCTTTGGGTACAGGACGCATCCGGCCAGTTTCCTGCACCCGAACTGGTGGAGAGCACGGTTCCCGGCGATGCTATCGACGAGTCGTTTTCCGGCTGGATCCACCATTTGCTGCTGCTCGATTGCTGGGTGTTGACCAGCACCGCCATGTTCTCCAAGTCGGTATTCGAGCACTGCGGCGTGTTCGATGAAGCACTACCCTATAGCGAAGACTGGGACCTCTGGTTCCGCATCGCCCAGTACACGCCGTTTCTCAAGCTGGCTAAAGCCACCACCTTGTATCGCCAACATCCCTTGCAGGGCAACCGCATGGTGCGCGCCATCGATTACCGCACGGCGTTGCTGCACCGGGCGCGGCAACGCTGGGGACTGGCCAGCCGCGACGGCCGTGCCCTGTCCGAATGGCAGTTCCGCCGGCAACTGGCGAGTTATCACGCGCAATTCGGTTTGAGCCACCTGCAACATCCGCAAGGCGATCGGGCATTGGCTCGGCAATCGCTGCTCAAAGCCTGGACTACTTTCCCATTGCAACTGCGTTATCCGGCTGCCATCGTCGCCAGCTGGCTGGGATGGACACCCAGTTACCCCCCGGTGTCAAACCAGTAGATCGTTGCAAGAAGAGACATGAACTTCCAGCGCTGATCGGAGCATGCTCGAAGCGAACGGCGAGCTCGCACTCGCGCTGCTCAGCGAGCTCCTGGCCGGCGTCGTCGTCTACCCGGTGAGCGTATCGCGGCCAGGGGCGCGCAGCGGCGCCAATCGGCACCACGCCGAGGCAGCCCACGGCGTCCGCCCGCGGTTAGGACGCGCAGCGGAAAGCTGCTAGACTGCGCGCCTGGAAAAATCGCCCCGCCCTGCCCGGTGCCCTCCGGGCGGGCGAGCCAGGCTTTGCGCTGGCCGCCACGCCAGCCAAGTCCAGTCGGAATTACAGCATGATACCTTTCCTGAGTGCTCTTTGCCTGAGCCCCTTGTGCGCGGCGGCGGACGCATGGACACGCATGCCTGAAGCATTTTCACGCCAGCCTGCAAGTCCCCGGGTGTCGTCGTGGCGGGGCTCGACCAAGGTGGCGCTGGCCGCTCGCTCGTCTCGCTCGACAACTCCCGACCGCGCGCCGAGAGCGCTCGTCTGCCGATGAGTTACACGGCAGAATCCATTTCGGTACTCAAGGGGCTGGAGCCGGTGCGGCATCGCCCCGGCATGTACACGCGCACCGATTGTCCCTTGCACATCATCCAGGAGGCGATCGACAACGCGGCTGACGAGGCGCTTGGCGGGCATTGCAAGCGGATCAGCGTGACCGTGCATCGCGACCATTCGGTCACCGTCGAGGACGACGGACGCGGGATTCCGGTCGAGATCCACCCGCTGGAAAAGGTCCCGACGGTCGAGGTCGTGTTCACCCGGCTGCACGCCGGCGGCAAGTTCAACAAGGACGACAGTGCTTCGGCGTATCGTTTTTCAGGCGGGCTGCACGGGGTCGGCGTTTCGGTGACCAATGCCTTGTCGACCCGCCTCGAGGTCGAAGTCGTGCGCGACGGCGCACGCCACCGGATGGCGTTCGCCGGCGGTGCCGTCGTCGAGCCGCTCGCACGGATCGGCGACGCGCCGAAGCGCGCCAGCGGAACGCGCGTGCGTGCCTGGCCCGACCCGACGTTTTTCGATTCGCCGGTCATTCCCCAGGCACAGCTTGAACGTCTGTTGCGCAGCAAGGCCTTGCTGCTGCCCGGCCTGCAGGTCTCGCTGAGCGTCGAGGATGGCGCGCAGAACCACTGGTGCTTTGCCAACGGCATGCAGCAGTATCTGGCCGAGCAGGTCGAAGCCGACCCGGTGGCACCGGTCTTTTGCAGCGAGAAGTACGCGCTGCGGGGCGACGAGAGCTTCCCGCTCGGCTCGGGCGCGGCGTGGGCGATCTGCTGGACGGCCGAGGGTGGGCTGACGCGCGAGTCCTACGTCAATCTGATTCCGACACCGGCCGGCGGAACGCACGAGGCGGGCTTGCGCCAGGCGGCGCTGGACGCGATTCGCAGCTTTGCCGAGCATCATGCCTTGCTGCCGAAAGGCGTCAAGCTGGCGGGCGAGGACGTCTTCGCACGCGCCAGCTTCGTCCTCGCGGTGCGCATGCTCGATCCTTCGTTCCAGGGGCAGACCAAGGAGCGTCTGAACTCGCGCGATGCCGTCGCGCTGGTCGCCCGCATGCTGCGCGATCCGCTCGAGCTCTGGCTGAACGAACATCCGGACGCCGCCAAGCGAATTGCCGACCTGGCCATCCGTGCCGCCCAGGCGCGCGCGCGCGCCGGCCAGAAGGTCGAGAAGCGCAAGCAGTCGGCGGTCGCCATCCTGCCCGGCAAGCTCTCCGACTGCCAGAGCGAAGACGTCGAGCGCAACGAAATCTTTCTCGTCGAGGGCGATTCCGCCGGCGGCTCGGCGAAAGCCGGGCGCGACAAGGAGTTGCAGGCGATTCTGCCCTTGCGCGGCAAGGTGCTGAATACCTGGGAGGTGGACGCCGGCAGCCTGTTCGCCAACCGGGAAGTGCACGACATCGCAGTGGCCATCGGCATCGACCCGCACGCGGCGAGCGCGCCCGATTCGGTGCTCGCCAACCTGCGCTACGGCAAGATCGTCATCATGACCGACGCCGACGTCGATGGCTCGCACATCCGGGTGCTTTTGTGCACGCTGTTCTACCGTCATTTCCCCAAGCTGGTGGCGAGCGGTCATCTCTATTTCGCGCAACCGCCGCTCTATCGCCTCGACGTTCCGGGTCAGGGCAAGAACCGTCCGCCGCGCAAGATTTATGCGCTCGACGGCGCCGAACGTGAAGCCTGGCTCGACAAGCTGCGGCTCGAGGGCGTCAAGCCGGAAGCCGTGGCGATCTCGCGTTTCAAGGGGCTGGGCGAAATGAATCCGGAACAACTGTGGGAGACGACGATGTCGCCCGACACGCGCCGTCTGATGCGCGTGCGCATGCCTGGCGTCGACGCCGCGCGGCCGGTGATGAACATGCTGATGGGCAAGAGCGAGTCGGCCGGGCGACGCGCGTGGATGGAAGAAAACGGCGCGCTGATCGGCGCCGAAACCTGAGCAAGCGCATGGCGAGAAAAGATTCGACCGGCGATCTGTTTGCCGACCTGCCGCCCGAACTGCCGGCGACAGCGCCGCCCGCACCACCGGCTGCACCGGGCGGCGTGCCGGCGAGCGCCGGCGAGGACGACGACAGCGTACTGCTGCACGATTCGGCGGCGCGCGACTACCTGGAATATGCGATCGCCGTCGTCAAGGGACGCGCGCTGCCCGACGTCAAGGACGGCTTGAAGCCAGTCCAGCGCCGCGTGCTCTACGCAATGCGCGAACTCGGTCTGTCGGCAACCGCCAAACCGGTCAAGTCGGCGCGCGTCGTCGGCGACGTGATCGGCAAGTACCACCCGCATGGCGATACCTCGGCCTACGACGCGATGGTGCGCGTCGCGCAACCCTTCATGCTGCGCTACCCGCTGGTCGATGGGCAGGGCAACTTCGGTTCGCGCGATGGCGACAACGCGGCGGCGATGCGGTACACCGAGGCGCGTCTGACGCCGATCGCCGAGTTGCTGCTCGCCGAACTGGGCGAAGGAACGGTCGATTTTCAGCCGAACTACGACGGTTCCTTCGACGAACCGGCTTTTCTGCCCGCGCGTCTGCCTTTCGTCCTGCTCAACGGCGCTTCCGGAATTGCCGTCGGCATGGCGACCGAGATCCCCGCGCACAACCTGCGCGAGGTCGCCGCGGCGGCGATCCACAAGATCGAACAGCCGGCCGCCGGTCTGGCTGAACTGCTGCAGCACCTGCCGGCGCCCGACTACCCGGGCGGCGGGCAGATCATCTCGCCGGCGAGCGACATTGCCGCCGCTTACGCAAGCGGTCGCGGCAGCCTGCGCGTGCGTGCGCGCTACGTCGTCGAAGAACTGGCGCGCGGCGCCTGGCAGGTCGTCTTCCACGAATTACCGCCGGGCGTCTCGTCGGCCAAGGTCCTGTCGGAAGTCGGCGCGCTGCTCAACCCGCAGCCCAAGGCGGGCAAGAAAGTCGTCGAGCAGTCGGCGGCGCAACTGAAGACGCTGCTCGCCTCACAGCTCGAAAGGGCACGCGACGAGTCGGGCAAGGACGACGACGTCCGCCTGGTCTTCGAGCCGACCAGTTCGCGCATCGACCGCCAAGACTTCGTCGCCCTGCTGCTCGCGCACACCAGTCTGGAAACCTCGGTGCCGATCAACCTGGTCGCTGTCGGCATCGACGGCCGGCCGTGCCAGAAGCCGCTCGTCGACCTGATCGGCGAGTGGTGCACCTTCCGACTGAAGACGGTCTACCGGCGCACCGCGTTCCGCCTGCAGAAGGCGGACGACCGCATCCACATTCTGGAAGGCCGGCACATCGTCTTCCTGAACATCGACGAAGTGATTCGCATCATTCGCCAGGCCGACGACCCGAAAGCCGCTTTGATCGAGCGCTTTGCCCTGTCCGACCGGCAGGCGGAAGACATTCTCGAAATCCGGCTGCGCCAGCTCGCGCGTCTCGAAGGCATCCGGATCGAACAGGAGCTCGAGCGCCTGCGCGGCGAGCGCGCCGACCTGATCAAGCTGCTCGGCAGCGACACGCTGCTCCGGCGGCAGACGATCCGCGAGATCCGGGCCGACGCCGAACGCTTCGGCGATGCCCGGCGCACGGTCGTCGAGCCGGCGGCAACCGCCTCGCGCGCGGAAATCGCTACCGTCGCCGACGAAGCAGTCACCGTCGTCGTCTCGGAAAAGGGCTGGGCGCGCGTCCGCCAGGGGCATGGCCTGGACCTTTCCGGAATCGCCTTCAAGGACGGCGACCGCTTCGCTTCGGCGCACGAGTGCCGCTCGGTCGATTCGCTGGTCATCGTCTCCAGCGAGGGCCGGGCATTCACCGTGGCGATCGCCGGTCTGCCGGACGGGCGCGGCATGGGCGCGCCGCTCAGCTCCTTCGTCGAACTCGGCGGCGGCAGAATCGCGCACGTGCTCACCGGCGCGGCGGACGACGACCTGTTGTTTGCCAAGACGTCCGGCTACGGCTTCGTCTGCAGCTTTGGCGACCTGCTCTCGCGCCAGAAGGCCGGCAAGGCTTTCCTCAGCGTCGAAGAAGGCGCGCGGATCCTGCCGCCGGTACGCCTCGCCGGGCGCGATCACCTCGCCGCGCTGTCCGACGACGGCCGCCTGCTCGTCTTCCCGCTCGCCCAGATGAAGCGCTTGAGCGCCGGCAAGGGCGTTCAGCTCATCGGCCTGCGCGAAGGCGAAACGCTGCGCACGGTGCTCGCCACGCGCGGCGCGCAGGTGACGATCCGCGGCACCGTGCGCGGGCGGAGCAAGACGCTGCTCTCCGAGGAACGGCATTGCGGCGCGCGCGCGCGGCGCGGTTCGCCGGTCGGACAACTGAGCAACGTGACGCTGGAGGCGGCGACCGACTGACGCTTGCCGGTCAGCCAGCCACCCTTGGCACGTCCCTGCGCCCCCGGCCAAACCACTGAACAATGGAGCAAACGATGATTCGACTGATGCGACCCCGGCGGACCAGCGCGGCAGCGGCTTGCCTTTTCAGCCTGCTCAGTCTGCCGGCAGCCGCCGAACAGGTCGGCTGCGTGACCACCGAGTGGAAGCTGATCGGCGCCAATCACCGCGTCTGCGTGGAAAGTTTTGCCGACCCGAAAGTGCCTGGCGTGACCTGCCACGTCAGTCAGGCGCGCACCGGCGGGGTCAGCGGATCGTTCGGGCTGGCGCACGATCCCTCACAGTTCTCGCTCGCCTGTCGGCAGACCGGCCCGATCACGCTGCCCGCCAAGCTGCCGAAAGAGGCGACGGTGTTTGCTGAAGACACCTCGATCCTGTTCAAGGAAACGCGCGTCATCCGCCTGTGGGACGAAGCCAACCGGACGCTGGTCTACCTGGCGATCAGCCGCAAGCTGATCGACGGCGCACCCGCCAACAGCATTTCGACCGTCCCGGTGATGCCCTGGGGCAAGCCCTGACGTGCCCGGCAAGGCAGCGCCACCGACTTGCGACGTCGCCGGACTCGGCCAGGTCTTCACGCCGCCGGAAGTCGTCGAACTGATGCTCGGGCTGATCCGCAACCGCGGCCGGACGCTCGATCCGGGCTGCGGCGACGGCGCGTTTCTGCAGCATCTCGCTTTCGCCGTCGGCATCGAAATCGATCGCCGGCACGCGCCACCCGGCGCGCGCGTGATGGATTTCTTCGCGCTGCCGGAGAGCGAGCGTTTCGTCACGATCATCGGCAATCCGCCCTACGTCCGCTACCAGGACATTGCTCCGGCGACGCGCCAGCTCATTCGCCACAGCGTGCTCGACGGGCGCGCCAACCTCTATCTGCTCTTCATCGAGAAGTGCCTGCGCCATCTGACACCCGGTGGCGAGCTGATCTTCATCACGCCGCGCGACTTCGTCAAAGCGACCTCGGCCGTCCCGCTGAACCGCCTGCTCTTCGCCGCCGGAACGATCACCGAATACGCCGACCTGGGCGATTCGCGGCTGTTCGCCGGCGCACAACCCAACTGCGCCATCTGGCGCTTCCAGCGCGACGACTTTTCGCGCCTGACGCGCTACGCCGAACAAGGAGTAGCGCACGGTCTCGCCGGTCTGGCCCGCCTGAACTGGGAGGAAAGGCGTTTCGTCGAAAGCAGCGGCCACCTGATGTTTACCCGCGGCGACTATGGCCTGCACCTGGCCGACATCGCCTGGGTCAAGGTCGGCGCGGTTTCCGGTGCCGACGACCTGTACGCCAGCGAGCAATACGGCAACCGGACCTTCGTCTTCTCAGCCACGGCGAGCACCGGCAAGACGCGCCGCATGCTCTGGTGCGAACCCGGCGATCCACCGCCGGCCGTCCTGCTGCCGCACAAGGAACGTCTGCTGCAACGCCGCGTGCGCCACTTCGACGAAGCGAACTGGTGGCATTGGGGGCGCAGTTACCATCAGTCGGCGCAAGCGCGCGTCTACGTGAATGGCCGAACACGCCGCGCGCAACCTTTCTTCGTCCATCCCTGCCCGGACTACGACGGATCGATCCTGGCCATTTTTCCGCGCAATCCGCAAGTCGACGTGCACGCGCTGGCCGCCGCGCTGAACACGGTCGATTGGGCCGATCTGGGTTTCATCTGCGACGGACGCTTTCTGTTTACCCAGCGCAGCCTGGAAAGGGCGCCGCTACCCGAGAGCTTCCGCGCCTTCGCCGCGCCCAAGAACAAGCTGGTCGATCTGGCGAGAAAAAGGCCCCAGCGATGACGCGAGACACCGCCAAACCGCCCTTGCTGATCTTCGATTGCGACGGCGTCCTGGTCGACAGCGAGCCGATCGCCAGCCGCGTCCTCGCCGAAGCGCTGAGCGAGATCGGTTTTCCCCTCGGCCCACAGCAGGCGATCGAGCGCTACACCGGGATCAGCCTGGCGGCCGTTCTCGCCGCCGTCGAGGCCGAATGGCAGCGGCCACTGCCGGCCGACTTCCGCGCCACGCTGGCCGAACGCGACCGGGCCGCCTTCCGCGCCGAACTGCAAGCCATGCCCGGCGTTGCCCGGGTGCTCGCCGGGCTGCCGCACGCGCGCTGCGTCGCGTCTTCCGGTTCGCTCGACAAGATTCGGCACAACCTGGCGCTGACCGGACTGCTCGACTTCTTCGCGCCGCACGTCTTCAGCGCCGAAATGGTCACCCACGGCAAGCCGGCGCCCGATCTTTTCCTGCTCGCCGCCGCACGCATGCACTCGCCGCCGGCGCGCTGCATCGTCATCGAAGACAGCGTCGCCGGAGTCAGCGCCGCGTGCGCTGCCGGCATGCGCGTACTCGGTTTCTGCGGGGGCGGCCACGCACGACCTGAACTCGCCGATGCGCTGCGCGCCGCCGGCGCGCGCGAGATCTTCACCCGGATGAGCGATCTGCCCGCCCTGCTCGCCGGCTGAGACGCGCCGCTGCAGCTTGCGCAAGGCTCATCGGGCAACTCGTCGGGCGCCTCACTGGTCGCCGCATCAGACGCCATCAGCGGGCGCTGCACGCCGTGTGCCCGCCGGCCGCCTCGCGCGCGTGCCGGCAGCCGCCAGTGTAGAATGGCGCCTAGACCCACCACGTTCCCGGCTGCAGATGCGGCTGCGCGCCCGAGCATCCGCGCGCGGTCGGCTGTCAACGGGATGGAGACTCGCCCATGGTTCCCCGCCTGACGACGGCCCTTGACGGCCCGCTGCTCGAAATCGAGCGTCGCTTTCTCGACGCGATGCCGGAAATCGAGTGCTGGATGCGCAGTCAATGGCAGGAGCACTCGCCCCCCTTCTACGGCTCGGTCGATCTGCGCAACGCCGGCTTCAAGCTGGCGCCGGTCGACATGAACCTGTTTCCCGGCGGTTTCAACAACCTCGACGCCAGCTTCCGGCCGCTCTGCGTGCAGGCGGCGATGAGCGCGATCGACAAGATCTGCCCGGACGCGCGACGCCTGCTGCTCATTCCGGAAAACCACACGCGCAACACATTCTATCTGCAGAACGTCGCGCAGATCGCGGCGATTCTCCGACTGACCGGACTGGAAGTTCGCCTCGGCTCGCTGCTGCCGGGGCTCGAGCAGGCTACCCCGGTCGAACTGCCGGACGGCAGCAGCCTGCTGCTCGAACCGCTCGTTCGCCGCGGCCAGCGACTTGGCCTGGCCGATTTCGAGCCCTGCGCGATCCTGCTCAACAACGATCTCTCGTCCGGCATCCCGGACGTTCTGCGCGGACTCGGCGAACAGGTGATCCTGCCGCCGCTGCACGCCGGCTGGGCAACGCGCCGCAAGTCGAACCACTTTGCCGCCTACGACGACGTGGCGAACGACTTCGCCCGCCTGGTCGGCATCGACCCGTGGCGGATCAATCCCTACTTTTCGGTCTGCGACGGCGTCGATTTCCACGACCGGCGCGGCGAGGAGTGCCTGGCCGCCAACGTCGCCGGCGTGCTCGAACTGATTCGCGACAAGTACCGGCAATACGATATCGACGAAACCCCCTACGTCGTCGTCAAGGCGGACGCCGGAACCTACGGCATGGGCGTGATGACGGTGCGCGATGCGTCGCAGATCGTCGGCCTCAGTCGCCGGCAACGCAACAAGATGTCGGTCATCAAGGAAGGCATGACGGTCTCGCAGGTGATCATTCAGGAAGGCGTGCATACCTACGAGCAGGTGGGCAGCGGCGAGCAGGAAGGCGTTGCCGAACCGGTCGTCTATATGATCGACCGCTTCGTCGTCGGCGGTTTCTACCGCGTGCACAATCAACGCGGCAAGGACGAGAACCTCAACGCTCCGGGAATGCACTTCGAACCGCTGGCTTTCGAAACCAGTTGCTGCCTGCCCGACCACTGCCAGAATCCGGACGCGGCGCCGAACCGTTTCTACGTCTACGGCGTCGTCGCCCGTCTCGCCCAACTCGCCGCTTCGCTCGAACTCGAACGAACGCGCCCTGCCGAGGAGCCGCCGCCATGCGCATAGCCTTCATCGTCGACCCGCTGGCCTCGCTCAAGGCGTACAAGGACACCAGCATCGCGCTGATGCGCGCCGCGCAGGCGCGCGGCCATGCCGTCTGGACGATCCAGCAGGACGCCATCCACTGGTCGCCGCTGCACGGCGTTTGCGCCGAAGCCGTGCACCTCGAAATGCTCGCCGACGACAAGGACTGGTTCAGCGAAATCGATCGCCACGTCGTCGCGCTGCGCGACTTCCGCGCCGTCCTGATGCGCAAGGACCCGCCTTTCGACCTCGAGTACGTCACCACCACCTGGCTGCTCGAGCGTGCCGAAGCCGAAGGAGCGCGCGTCTTCAACCGGCCGCGCGCGCTGCGCGACCACTCGGAAAAGCTGGCGCTGTGCGAATTCGCCGGCTTCTCGGTGCCGACCGTCGTCGCCCGCCAGGCGTCGGTGATCCATTCGTTCATCGAACTCGAACGCGACACCATCCTCAAGCCGCTCGACGGCATGGGCGGCAGCGGTATCTTCCGCGTCCGGCACGATGATCCAAATCGCAACGTCATCGTCGAAATGCTCGGCGGCAACGGCGCGCGAACGATGATGGCGCAGCGTTACATCCCGGAAATCGCCGACGGCGACAAACGCATCCTGCTCGTCGGCGGCGAAGTCGTTCCCTACTGCCTGGCACGCATCCCGCAAGCCGGCGAAACGCGCGGCAATCTCGCCGCCGGCGGACGCGGCGTCGCACGCGAACTGAGCGCGCGCGACCGCGTCATCGCCAGCACGCTGGCGCCTGTCCTCGCCGCGCGCGGGCTGCTGCTCGTCGGCCTCGACGTCATCGGCGACTGGCTGACCGAGATCAACGTCACCAGCCCGACGTGCATGGTCGAAATCGCCGAACAGACAGGCTTCGACGCCGCCGAAATGTTCCTTCTGGCGCTCGAGCGCGAGTGCCTGAGCAAGCCGTAGCCGACACCCGGCAGCGCGCCGGGCGCTTGCTGCATCGTCTACGCATCTGCTACATTTGACCCGCTGTTGCAGCATCGCCGACAAAACGGTTTTTGCCGGCGATGCTTTGGCTTGGCCCCGGCCGCAACCCGCCAGCAACCCGACCGCAACCCGACCGCAACCCGCCTCTCCACACCGATGCGCCAGCAGGTTTTCATCAGTTACCGTCACGAGAGCCCCGAGCACGCGCGCAGCGTGCACCGGCTCGGCGAAGCGCTGCGCGAAGCGCGCATCCCGGTCGCGCTCGACCGGTTCTATCTTGACGACCACCCGGCCGGGCCGGACGAAGGCTGGCCGAAGTGGTGCGAAGACCAGGCCAACGAGTCCATGTGCGTGCTGATCGTCGCCTCACCCGGCTGGTTCGCCGCCTGGGAGCACAACACCACAGCAGGCAGCGGGCTGGGCTCGGCGTGCGAAGCCGACCTCTTCCGCCAGGCGCTCTACGACGCGCCCGGTAACAACGCGCGCCTCCGCCTGGTTTGCCTGCCGCACTGCCCCTTCGGCGACGCAGAGATTCCGCCGCGCCTGCGTGGCTGGCAGCGCTTTCATCCCTTTCATCCTTTCTCCGGCAACGACGACCTCGATTCCCTCGTCCGCTGGCTCGCCAGCCGCCTCGGCCTCAGCGACGTCGAAGCGCCGACCGTCGCCTGGCCGCCGCCCGCCGCCTTCCGGCCCGACATCGCCAACCGCGACCGCGAAGAATGGCCAGCCATCGTCGAGCTGCTCGCCGGGCAGACGCCGCAACGCATCGTGCTGATCGCCGGCGCCAGCGGCGTCGGCAAGTCTACGCTGCTGCGCCAGACGGTCAGATACGCTGGCCAGTTGCGCATCCCGGTCGTCGACGTCAACCTGAAAGGCGGAACCGTCGAGCGCGATGAAATCCTCGGCAAGTTCGAGCTCGAGCTCGCCGACCGCCTGCCCAACTTCGTCGGCCAGGGCGCCAAGCGGACGCACCTGTTGCGCAAGGACCTGCGCGCGCTGCGCCAGCCGGTCCTGCTGCTCTTCGACCACTACGAAGACGTAGCCGGCAATCCCCAACTGAGCGACTGGCTCAGCTTCGAGTTGCTCGAAGAAGTGGAGCGTTCGCCGGCCCTGGCCGTCATCGTCGCCGGCAAGCAACTGCCCGAGCGCAACCGCGGCAACTGGCACGAACTGGCACGCCATCTGCAGCTCGGGCCGATTGCCGACGCCGCCGCCTGGCAGCCCTGGGTCGCACGCCGCCATCCGCAGTTCGCCGAGCGACAAGCCGACCTGAGCACGATCCTGATGCTGGCCGAAGGACATCCGGCCGCGGTTGCTTCGTTCTGCCAGACCATCGCCGACGGCGCTCGACGATGAGCCTGCTCGACGAACTCGGCCAGGCGCTGGCGGCGGTCGCCGACGACCCGCAAGCACGCTCGGCGGTCGCCGCCGAATTCCTGCTCCGCTCGCGCCCGCCCGACGAACAGGCGGCGCTCGCCGCAGCGTTCGACGCCGCCGCCGTCCTGCGCTGGTTCGACGCCGAACTGCTCGCGCGCGTACTGCAAATCCCGCTCACCACCGCTGCCGAGCGCCTGCGCCAACTGCGCGCGCTACCCTTCATCGAACCCTACCGCAGCGGCGCGCACGAACGCATCAACGTGCACGAATCGACGCGCCTTGGCTGGCGCAGCAAACTCGCCCGCGAAACTCCCGAACGCTTCCGCGCACTCTCGGCCGCCGCCGCCGCGTGCTTCGCCGACGACCAGACGCCGGCCGGCCGCATCGGGTGGATCTACCACCTGCTGAGCGCCGACGGCGAAAGCGGCGCCGACGCGCTCGAAACGATCGACCAAGAATGGACCGGCCGCGCGCATCCCGCGCAGCGCCACGCGCTGGCGACCGCCTTGAGCGAACTGGAAGCGAATGGTCTGCTCGCCGGACGCGCTCGCCTCTGGGTGCTGCTCGTCATCGGCTGGACGCGCGTCCAACGCGGCGAGGCAGCGCAACTCGCCGCGCTGGCCGATGAAGCCCTAAGACTGGCGGTCGCCGCGGACGATGCGAGGGGGCAAGGGGGCGCCTGCAACCTGCTTGGCCACGTCTGCCAGACGAGGGGCCAGCTCGACGCCGCGCTGCGCGCCTTCACCGAAGACCTCGCGATCTCCCGGCGGCTGGTCGACATGGACCCCGGCAACGCCGATTGGCAACGCGAGCTCGCCGTCGCCCATACCTGCGTCGGCGGTGTCCTCCAGACGCAAGGCCAGCTCGACGCCGCGCTGCACGCCTTCACCGAAGCCCTCGCAATCTC
>ERZ761603.1363-NODE-1363-length-18402-cov-19.082847_pt1 | contig 18402 bp, 14 predicted proteins | sample MGYA00511879_ERZ761603 | MGnify/ENA primary metagenome ERZ761603 (study PRJEB28899, sample SAMN02850040) | bioreactor sludge metagenome | biome: EBPR Sludge; feature: EBPR Bioreactor; material: flocular biomat | place: Australia: Thorneside Wastwater Treatment... | reverse complement strand
CAGCACTGGCGGCGTACGACGAGGTGATCGCACGCTACGGCGACGCCGAAGAACCAGCGCTGCGCGAGCGGGTCGCACGGGCGCTGGGGAACAAGGGGTTTGCTCTGGGCAAGCTCGGTCGCTTTGATGCCGCGCTGGCGGCGTACGACGAGGTGATCGCACGCTACGGCGACGCCGAAGAACCGGCGCTGCGCGAGCGGGTCGCACGGGCGCTGGGGAACAAGGGGGTTGCGCTCCTCGACCAGGAGCGCTTCGACGAGGCCGAAAGGAGCCTGCGGCAGGCGATGGTGTTTGCCACCGGCGATTTGCTGGCATCGGCGTCCCTCGGGCTCGGCAACCTGCTGCTCGACCAGCGGGGCGACCCCGCCGGCGCGATCGACGCTTACCAGGACGGTCTGGCGACAGCGCCGGAACCCGGCCTGTCCGCTCAACTGCGCGCGAACGGTGCCTACGCGCTGGCGCTGCATGGCGGCGACCGGCGGCAGGCGCGCGAGCAGCTTGCTCTCGCCGACCGCGCGCTCTTCGGGGAATCGGGCCGTCGTCTGCTGCAGGCGCTGGCGCTGATCGTCGACGCCGAGCCGGTGGACTGGCAGCGACTGTTCGTACTCATCGGTGAGGCGGTCGAAGCCGGCGATCCAGCCCTCTGGCAGAGTGAGCTCGACAAACTGCAGCGGCTGCTGTGGTTCGTCATTGCGAAAGGCCAGGGTGCCGCGCTGCGCGACTGGATGGTCGCCGCCGGGTACCCGCTGCGACAGGCGCCGTTTTTTCACGCCGTGGTTGCCGCGATCGACGGCGAAGACCACCTACTGCAGATCAACCCGGAAACCCGGCAGGCCGCAGAGCGGATCCATCGCGGTCTGGCCAATCAGCTGCGGGTCCATGCCGGCGTGGCGCCGCCGCGGCGGCAAGCGGCATCGCGACCGGCGACGGCGGGGACAGCAAGCAGGAAAAGAGTGTAGCATCGCAGATCCGCCGTCGCCGCAAAGCGGACGGCCATCCCAATAAGAAGCGATTTCCACCGCCCATGGCTCTAGCTTACGAACTGCTGATTGGCCTGCGCTACACGCGAGCCAAGAAGCACAACCATTTCATCTCGTTCATTTCGCTGATCTCGATGCTCGGCATCGCGCTCGGTGTTGCCGCGCTGATCGTCGTGCTCTCGGTAATGAACGGTTTTCAGACCGAACTGCGGTCGCGGATTCTGGCCGTCGTTTCGCACGTCCAGATCACGGGTGCCGACGGCGAGATGGCCGGCTGGGAGGTCGTCGCCGGCGACGCGGCAAAGCATGAGCATGTGCTCGCGGCAGCCCCATTCGTCCAGGCGCAGGCAATGCTCTCTTTCGGCCAGGCCGTGCGTGGCGCCGTTGTGCGCGGCATCGTCCCTAACCAGGAAGACAAGGTTGCCGATTTCCGGCCGCACATGAAGAGCGGCGACCTCGACGCCCTGCGCCCGGACAGCTTCCAGATCGTCCTCGGCAGCGAGCTGGCACGCGCACTCGGCGTCGGCGTCGGCGACCGGGTCACCCTGATTGCGCCGCAGGGTGTCGTCACCCCCGCCGGCGTCGTGCCGCGCCTGAAGACCTTCACCGTCGGCGGCCTGTTCGAGGTCGGAATGTACGAGTACGACAGCGGGTTGGCTCTGATCCATCTCGCCGACGCGCAACGCCTGTATCGAATGGACGACCGTGTCTCCGGCGTGCGCCTGAAACTCGACGACCTGTTCGTTGCACCGCGCGTTGCGCGCGTGCTGGCGAGCACCCTGGCCACCGACGCCTACATCAGCGACTGGACGCGCAGCCACGCCAACTTCTTCCGCGCCGTACAGATCGAGAAAAACATGATGTTCATCATCCTTTCGCTGATCGTCGCCGTCGCCGCTTTCAACATCGTGTCGACGCTGGTCATGGCGGTGACCGACAAACAGGCCGACATCGCGATTCTGCGTACGCTGGGCGCGCGTCCGCTGAGCATCATGGTGGTGTTTATCGTTCAGGGCGCGCTGATCGGTTTCGTCGGCCTCGGCCTCGGCGTCGCCGGCGGCGTCGCACTGGCACTCAACGTCGATGTCGTCGTCCCCTTCATCGAGCGACTGCTGGGGACGCAATTCCTGGCCAAGGAGGTGTACTACATCTCCAGCCTGCCCTCCGAGCTGCAGTGGCGCGACGTGACGACGATCACTGGCGTTGCTTTCGTGCTCGCCCTGGTGGCGACGATCTATCCGAGCTGGCGGGCGGCGCGCGTCAACCCGGCGGCGGCCTTGCGCTATGAATGAACCGGTGCTCGCCTGCCGGGGGCTGCGCAAGATCTACCGGCAGGGCGACACTGACGTCCCGGTCCTGCTCGGCGTCGACCTCGAAGTCGGCGTCGCCGAACGGGTGGCGATCGTCGGCGCCTCGGGTTCGGGCAAGAGCACCTTGTTGCACCTGCTCGGTGGACTCGACGCGGCGAGCGGCGGCAGCGTGCACCTGATGGGCAACGACCTCGGCCATATCGACGACGCGCACTGCGGCAGGCTGCGCAATCGTCATCTTGGCTTTGTTTACCAGTTCCATCACCTATTGTCCGAGTTTACGGCGCTCGAGAACGTCGCCATGCCGCTGCTGATTCGCCGCTTGCCGAAAGCGGAAGCGGAAGCGCGCGCGGCGACCGTACTCGGCGAGGTCGGGCTCGGCCATCGCCTGCAACACACGCCGTCGGAACTCTCCGGCGGCGAGCGACAGCGCGCGGCGATCGCCCGCGCGCTGGTCACCGAACCGGCGTGTGTGCTCGCCGACGAACCGACCGGCAACCTCGATCGGCAGACTGCCGAGAGTGTTTTTGAACTGATGCTGGCGCTCAATCGTTCGCGGCAGACGAGTTTCGTCGTCGTCACCCACGATCCGGACCTGGCAGCGCGCGTCGGGCGCATCCTGACGCTGCGCGACGGGACGCTGCACGCGACAGCCGGTAGTTGAAACAAATCACTGCGTCCACCGCTCTTCGGCACGCCGCAGAACCCACCGTTAGCCACGGTGCACACAAGAGGGAGGAGACATGATGAGACCCTTGTTCGCTCCAGCCATCGCGCTGCTCAACCGCCTCGCCTACCCGAAAAAGTTCGCGCTGATGGGCGCTCTGACACTGATCGCGATTGCAGTGCTGATCGGCAGTCTGTATCAGAGTCTGCATCGGGTGATCGAGCATTCGCAGCGTGAACTCGTCGGTCTTGAGGTGGCCAAGCCCGTGATCCGCCTGATTCAGCATCTGCAGGTGCACCGCGGTCTTTCGTCCGGCTTGCTGAACGGTAACGAGTCGATGGCGGAAAAACGTTCCGCCCGCGCAGGAGAAGTCAGCGAAGCGTTCAAGGCGCTCGCTGGTCAGCTGGTACCGGAACTGACGAACGGCGAGCGCTGGAAGAAGATCGTCGACAGCTGGGCAGCGCTCGAAAAGGACGGACTCGACCTGACGCCGCGTGAGAACCTGCTGAGCCACAATCGACTGATCGACGACCTGTTCAGCCTGCAGCGCGACCTTTCGGACTATTACACGCTGACCAACGATCCGGACATCGCCGCCACCTACCTGATCCAGACCGCGATCGATCATTCGCCGCGGGCGATCGAGTCGATGGGACAACTGCGCGCGCTGGGCACCGGCGTATTGACCAAGAAGCAACCGTTGGTTCTCTCGCAACAGATCGAGTTTACGGTTCTCCACGAGCACCTCCATTCTGCGATCGACAGCCTGCAGCGCACGGTTGCGACGGTTGTCCGTCTCCATCCGCACCTGCAAGCGTCGCTTGTGAAGTCGGCCGCCCAACTCGACGCCGCCACCGACAAGGTCGGCGAACTGATCGACACCGACATTCTCTCCGGCACTTACGCGACGCCCCCCGACACCTATTTCGCACTGACCACCGAAGCGGTGGAGAGCGGGTATCGGACGATCTTCGACCAACTGTTTCCGACCGTGCAGCAACTCATCGCAGAGCGCGTCAGGCACGCCGAGCGAAATCTCCATCTCAGCATCGCCGTCGCCGGCCTGCTCCTCCTGGCGTATGTGTACGTGGCGTTTGCGCTCGCTTACGCGACGGTCGACACGATCGATCGGCTGGCCGCCGACGCGCGCCAAATCGCCACCGGCGACCTGACCGTCGGCGTCGACCTGAAAACGCGCGACGAACTCAAGCTGATCGCCGACAGCCTCAACGAGATGGTGGCGGCGTTCCGCAACCTGCTGCAGAACGTTCACCGCAGCGCCAGCGCCGTGCATGAGGCGACGCGGCGACTCTCCACCTCGGCGGCGCACATCGATCACGGCAGCAAGGAGCAGAGCGAAGCCGCTTCGGCAATGGCAGCCGCGATCGAGCAAATGACCGCCGGCATCGACAACCTTTCAGCCAACGCCGCCGACGCCGACCGCATTGCCGTGCGGGCTGGCGAACTGGCGAGCGACGGCGGGCGCATCGTCGGCGAACTCGTGCAGGCGATCGAGCGTATCGCCGAAGTCGTCAATCGTTCGGCGACGATCGTCGCCGATCTCGGCTCACGTTCGGAGCGCATCTCGGCGATTGTCAATGTGATCAAGGAAATTGCCGACCAGACCAACCTGCTGGCGCTGAACGCAGCGATCGAAGCCGCGCGGGCTGGCGAGTCCGGCCGCGGTTTTGCTGTTGTCGCCGACGAGGTGCGTAAGCTGGCGGAACGGACCAGCCGCTCGACGAACGAAATCTCACAAATGATCGAAGCGATTCAGGCAGGAACGCGCGACGCCGTCGATAGCATGAACGCCGGAGTTACCCGGGTGAACCAGGGAGTGACGCTAGCAACCCAGGCCGGCGCGTCGATCACCGAGATTGGCGGCAACTCGCGCCAGGTCGTCGAGCGCGCGGCGCAGATCTCGACTGCGCTGCGCGAACAAAGTGTCGCCAGCGGCGAGATTGCACGCAACGTCGAGCGCGTCGCGCGCATGGCCGAGGAGAACTGCGCCGCGGTCGCCGGCAACGCCGCTACCGCGAGCGAGCTGGAAATACTGTCGCAGGGGCTCGAGACCGAGGTGCGACGCTTCCGGCTCGGCTGACACTCGCTGCGGGCGGCGCCCCGCCCGGCGCGTTCGTCGGTACCTGACGCCGGTCTGCCGCTGCCAAACCGCATGCGCCTCGCCATCCTTGCCTTCGCCTGCGGTGTCGGCTGCGTGCAGATGCAGGAGACGCTACCGGCGCCAACATCGACCGCCGCCCTGCTGCTGCTCGGGCTGCTCCTGACCGCGTTCTGCACGCGAACGCCGGGATTGCGCTGCACTTTGCTTGCGGCGCTCGGCTGCGCATTGCTCGGCTTCTCGTGGGCTGCGCTGTTCGCCGAACAGCGCTTGCACGATCAACTGCCGCTCGCGTGGGAAGGGCGAGACGTCGAAATCGTCGGCGTCGTCGCCGCCCTTCCCCACGGCTTCACACGCGGCGAACGCTTCGAGTTCGACGTAGAGCAGGTGCTGACGCCGGAGGCTGTCGTGCCGCGGCGGATCATGCTCTCCTGGTACCACGGCTGGCAGGAAGACGAGTGGCGCGAGCGGCTGTCGATTCGTCCCGCCGAGCGCTGGCGGTTCACAGTTCGCCTGAAGCGCCCGCATGGCAACGCCAACCCCCATGGCTTCGACTACGAAGGCTGGCTCTTCGAGCGTGGTCTGCGGGCAACCGGTTACGTGCGTCCGCGCGCCGTCGCGCAGCGGCTCGACGACTTCGTCTGCCGCCCGGGCTACGCGATCGAGCGCTGGCGCGAGGCGATTCGCCGCTCGTTCATCGACGTCCTGCCTGAGTCGCCTTACGCCGGCACCCTCGTCGCGCTCGCCATCGGCGACCAGCAGGCGATTCCGGCCGCGCAGTGGAAAATCTTTCGGAGCACCGGAATCACTCACTTGATGTCGATTTCCGGGCTTCACGTGACGATGGTCGCGGCGCTGTTCGCTGCTCTGACAAACTGGCTGTGGCGGCGCAGCGAGCGCCTGCTGTTGCACTTGCCGGCGCCCAAGGCAGCAATTGCGGCCGGCTGGCTGGCGGCGTTTGGCTACTCGCTGCTCGCCGGCTTTGCCGTGCCAACGCAACGCACGCTCTACATGTTGACCGTGGTTGCGCTGGCGCTGTGGTCGGGACGTCATCTCGGCGTCAGCCGCGGCCTGCTGCTGGCCCTGCTGCTGGTCCTCCTGCTCGATCCCTGGGCGCTGCTTGCCGCAGGCTTCTGGCTCTCCTTCATCGCCGTGGCGGTGCTGTTCTTCGTGGCTGCGCCACAGCTGAGTCTGCAGCGCGGCTGGCGGGTGTCGCTCACGAACTGGGGAACGACGCAGTGGGCGGTGACGGTCGGCACTCTGCCCCTGCTCTTGTTGCTCTTCCAGCAGTTCTCGCTGGTTTCGCCGTTGGCCAATGCGCTCGCGATCCCACTGGTCAGCTTCGTGATCACGCCGCTGGCGCTCTGCTTCGCCGTCGTTCCCTGGCCGCCTTTGCTCTTGCTCGACCACTGGCTGCTGTCCGGCCTGATGGGTGCCCTGGAATGGCTGGCCGTCTGGCCGCTGTGGGAGCAACCGGCGCCGTCGCTGAGCGCGACACTGCTGGCCGTCGTCGGTGTCGTCTGGCTGCTGCTGCCGCGCGGTTTTCCGGGCCGTCCGCTCGCGCTCGTCCTCCTGCTCCCGGCGCTGTTTTCACCGGCACCGCGTCCGCCCGCAGGCGAGGCCTGGATCGACGTCCTGGACGTCGGCCAGGGGCTGGCGGTGGTCGTCCGTACTGCGGGGCATGCGCTGCTCTATGACACAGGGCCGCTCTATAGCGCCGAGTCGGACGCCGGCCAGCGAATCATCGTCCCTTATCTGCGGGCGATCGGCGTGCGTACGATCGATACCTTGATTGTCACCCATCGCGACAAGGACCACGCGGGCGGTGTCGTCGCCGTCCAGGAAGCGGTGCCGATCGGGCGGACACTGTCATCGGTTCCCGAACTGCCCGGCGAACGCTGCGTTGCCGGACAGTCATGGGAATGGGACAACGTGCGTTTCACGATGCTGCACCCGGCAAGCAGCGATTACGAACGCAAGGCGGTCAAGACCAACAACATGAGTTGCGTACTACGGGTTGAAAACGCTTTTGGCAGTGCCCTGTTGACTGCAGACATCGAGGCACGCGACGAACAGGCACTACTCTTGCGCTCGCCGGAGCTGCTCGCCAGCAACGTGCTGCTGGTACCGCATCACGGCAGCAACACCTCATCGACCCCCGACTTCATCGCCGCCGTTGACGCGCGCGAGGCGATCATCCCGGTGGGTTACCGCAATCGTTTCCAGCACCCGCGACCGGAAGTCGTTGCGCGCTACGCGAACGCCCAGGTGTGGCGTACCGACCGCGACGGAGCGGTCCGTGTCCACCTCGCCAGTGGGCTGCCCCTGTCTTCCTATCGGGCGGAGTATCGCCGGTACTGGCACCGACAGTAAGCCGGGAATCCGGGAATCCGGCAACAACTCCCGCAAAGACGCCTTCTGGCGTCCAGGACCCGGTCCTCGGCAACCGGTGCGGCATCGCCGCCTACATTCCGGGCGTCTTCGCTGCCGCCTGTTCCTGCTGTGACGCCTCCGACAGCGGCACGCATTTGAAGAACACTTTCGGATACTCGGGAGTATTCAGGCTCCCGTAGTACGAACTGCTCGCGATCGGCAACATGTCCTTGTTCTGATCACGGCAGTAACCCGCAGCCCGGTCGTAGTTCACCCAGCCGGCAATGTCCGAAATCATGTAGGTGTCGGGTCCGGTCGGGACAATCGCCGAGCAGCCCGCGATCATCATCAGCGGCAAGCTTACGCCGAAGTACAAGTATCGTTTCACAGTCTATTCCTCCGCAACTGGCCGCTGGCAAGCCTCAGCCGCGGCAAAAAGAAACGCTGCAACCGGTACGGCTTTCATCCAGTTGCCGCAAATAGATTGTCCAGTAAAAAGTAACGCGCGTGCCTCCTCGTTGGCCGACGTGCTGTTCTTCGTCGTTCTCCAACGCTTTGGCTATCGGTTCGGCGAGCGGATGCTTCGGTCACCTCGGTCGGCGCGCAGCCATTCGCCAGCCTTGACGCCTAATGGAGGTGGCTCCTATAATCCCCCGCCCACAGGTGATGTAGCTCAGTCGGTTAGAGCGATGGATTCATAACCCATAGGTCGGTGGTTCAAGTCCACCCATCACCACCAAGAAAACAAAGATTTAGACTGCTGCCGGCAATGGCTTATTTGTTGTTTAGCCTGTATGTAGCCACCATGTAGCCAAATCCGGGCAATTCGGATCAACGCCAGGCACGAAAAACCCGGCGCTTGGCCCGGTCGAGGGTTCCTGCTCGATAACGCCAAGGGTTCAGCGTGCTGCCTCTGCTCTGGTGGCAGCAAGATAACTCTCCAACTTGGCAGCGATGCGCGGCAGGTCGGCGCGAAACTGTTCAACCGTCACCTTGCTGGCGTTGATCGTCAGGACAACGGCAAAGGGTGCGCAAAGCTCGGCACCGAAGATGTAGCGGGGGGTGTTGTTCGTGGTCACGGTCTTGCTCCTGGTCAAGTCGCAGTTCGCCCCTTCCACTGTCGAGAGGAACCCGGCCAGGGCAGCCGACAGAGCGTCGGAAGCGCCGTGCAAGGCGTCCTGCAAGGAGTACAGCGCCTCAAGCAGCGCGCGTGTATCGGTGTCCGTAGCAACCAGCTTGCCGGCGTTGATCGCGTCGAGCAGCACGAGGGCAGCCAGGGCCAGGGCGGTAACGCCTTCTGGTTCGAGACTGGCGAGTTTTGATGCGTTGGGGAATTGGCGCACGTCGGCGCCGGGGATGTTGGGCATGGTGACTCCTGTTCGTGCGGTTGTAGAACCGCCTTCCTCGACGCCAATCGAGAAGGGCAGCCGTGCGGGTTGGCGTACCGGGAACAGGTACCGGCGAGCGTGAACGCTCCCCACACGGCCGCCCATAACTGGGGACCATGCGACGGACGAAAAAAAACCGCTGTACTGGCGGTTTGTCCGCCTGTTCTCCGAGACGCCAATCTCGCATCGCTGATGAGCAGCGACAGCGCCAGTATCAGCCACGCGCCAGCAGCACGTCAAGGACTTGCAGAATCGACGCAGGCGGGGCGATCGGACTCGCGGCAAGACATCGGGCGCCACTGCGCCACAGAAACGCCCCCCTGAGCGCCGCGGTGACTGGTTGCCGGCGGCATTGCGCGGTGCAACGTTAGCATTTCTCGCGCCAGCCGTGACTGATACCCGCCAAGCGCCAATCACTGCAAGCTGAGGAACGGTTTATGCTTGATGTTGTTCATGGCATTGTGCGGCGCACTTCTTGCCAGCCGTTCGGCTCGTCGCCGTTGGACCAAACCTTGCCGAAACCTTGCCATAACCTTGGGTCCCTAGGGTCAACTTTTATCAGCCTTTATGGCTCTGGTTTCTGCCTCTTCGGCCTTCCCCCCTTCCGGCCATTGAGGCGGGACTGTTCCTTGCCGGCTTCCGTCTTCGGTCCAGAGCTCAAACCGCCGTGCCACTTGCAGCGACCACTGAAGTAAAGCGCCGTGATTTTGCACGGCGTCCCGGCTCGGGTCTTTGCTCCGCAAGGCAGGTCCCGCAGGTCGGCAGGCATTGCCGGGCATTCGGGGATGGCGCCTTGGTACACGACGGGGTTTAACCGAAGCTCCAAGATGCGCTGTCGCAATTCCCAATACGCCCGCCACCGTCGGCGCTGGTCGCTGTAGGGGTCATGCACGCTATCTGGCCCCTTTTTTATTCCGGTGCGTCGCCCATTCCGTCACGATGCGATTGAGGACGGCGGAGTAGGTTGAATCGACGCAGCGCTGCTCGCGTTGCGCCGCGCTCACCTCCCCGTCAATGATCTTCGCCGCATCGTCGCTCACGTCGATGTAGTCGATACGTCGGTACTGGCTGCGCCGATAGCGCTGGCCTTCCGCCTTCGTCCGGCGTTTCCATTCCTGCCAATCGGCCTTGTCCTGCTCCGATTTGATGGGTTGCCCAGGCTGCCATGCCATCAGTCGCCCCCTTGCTGAATCAGTCCCGGCCAGCGTTCGCGGCCATGTCGCCTATCTGGATCGCTTGCCCCCGGTGCATAGCCCTCGCAGCGCCGGAGTAGGTCGCGGATCGGCTCATAGTTCCGGCTCGCCACAATCGCGCCGCGCTGCGCCGCTTGGCAGCGCCGGGCGATTAGGTTCGCGCATTGGTCGCAGGTGCGCCGGTCATCGGGGAACGGGTCGGGCTTCGGCAGTTCCCCCGCCGCCCGTCCGGTGAAGTAGTCCCGCGCATCCGCGTCCCGCTGGCACTGGCCGATCACGTCGGCAAGGGTCGCCGGGTCGGTTTCCTCGATCAGCGCCAACCAGGCCCGGATGGCCGTTTCCTCTTCGGCGTTCAGGGGTGCCGATGGTCGCCGGATGGTCGGGGTCAAGGGTTCCGCCGCTACCGCGTCCGGATGCCGTTCCAGAATCTCGGCATGGGTTGCCTCGGGACAGCAGGCCACTTCCAGCGGATCGCGGTCGGGGTAGTGAATCAGCCACCAGCGGGAAGCCGGTGCCGTGTCGCCGACGCCGACTTTCAGCACGTCTATGATTTCCGCCTTGTGCTCGCGGATCATGGCCAACCAGCGATTTACCACCGCACCGTCGCCGGTCGCCTTGAGGGTTCCAGTCAGGGACAGGGCCAGCCTCACACCGTCCGCTTGCGCCTCGCGGATGATTGCCGCCGGAGTCATATTTCCACCTCGACAAGCGAAGATGCCGCCGAAGGTGCCAAAGGTGCCAAGGTTTGAAGTCTGGCATCTATGGCACCTTCGGGGATGTTTGGCATCTTCGGAGGAAGCCGCCAAATCCATCCGCCCCTCATCCCATCTTTGTGCCGCTCGACCTTGATCGCGTTCGCGGCCCGCTGAATGCTGCGCTTGGAATATCCGGCTTGGTCGGCATCCTTGAAAATATCCCCTGCCCGCATCGACCCGTCCGCCAGCAAGTCGGCAAGGAATCGCTTGGCATCGGCCAGGGTGCCGCCTTCGCCATCGTCGCCGGTGGCGTCCGCCGTCGCCAGCAGTTCACGTGCTCCCCCCTCGACTGCGTCGCCCCACCGCACAGTCGATGCGAAGATGCCCGGGTGCGTTTTCAATTCAGCCTGGTGCAAGTCGTACTCAAAGCCGCCGTCATCCGGCCCGTTGTTGGACTTTGCCCGACAGAACAGCCGTACGGTGCGCCCGTCCTCGCGCTCCTCCTGGTGCTTCGCCGCCACCAGAACCACTCGCGCCAACGCGCCGTAGGCGATACTGCCGTTGATCCGCTCGACGGGGTCGCTTCCCGTGCTGCTCTTGCGAAAATGCGTGATCCCGAGAACAGCGCAGTCAATGTCTCGCCCGATGTCGACCAGTGGTTGCAGACTGCGCCGGACTTGGGGGTTGCTGTTGCCCTCGCCGGTAACAGCGGAAACCAGTGGATCGACGATCAGCAAGCGCACGTCGCCGACTTCCCGCAGTTTGCGCTGCAGCGGTTCCGCATCACGGGCAGGGTCGAAGGATCGCCGCTCGTTGCCCTCCCGAATGTCGTCAATGAAAAAGACGCGCGACAGATCCGCGCCGGACAGGGCCAGCCGGGGTATCAGCGTATCGGCTGGGTCGTCCTCGCCACTCCAGATCACGACGTTTCCGGCCATGGATCGGGTGCCATCCGGCCAGCAACCCCTGGTTGTGACGGTCGCCGCCAAGCCCATGGCGATCGTCGTCTTGCCGGTGCCGGGTGCGCCACCAAAGACGTGCATCTTGCCGGCGGCCAGCCAGCCATTCCACAGCCAGGTTATCGGCTCGATGGCCACATCGCTGGCCCGGATCAGATTCACGTCCCGCGCATATTCGCCCGCTGGCGCATCATCGGCGCCGGGTTGATGCTCACCCCTTGCCGGCGCGCTGGCGTCCGCCATGGCTTGCGCAACGGCTTCCGGCCCGCATATCACGGCCATGTCGTTGAAGTCGGTCATGTCGGGATCGCGGTCGCTGCCGAAGTGAGGGATTGCCAGCTTGCCGCCGACGGCCCGCGCCGCCTCGATGGCATGGGGATCGGGTTCGCCGGTCGCCTTCACCAGATCGGCCCCGATCACGATCGGCCTGGTTGGGTAACGCTGGCGCATGACCTTCGCCACCGCCGGCAGATTGCCCGCAGACAGCGCGGCAACACTCAGCCGCTCATTCGATTCCCTGCCCGATAGGGTTGTCGCCACGCCCTCAAAAATTTGCAAGGGTTCCGAACCGTCGCCTTCGGGTAGACGTCCGGCTGCCCAATACCCGCCCGCCTTGACGCCACCATAGACGGCGGACTTGCGCCCATCGCCGTCGATTAGTTCCAGCGTCGATATGGCGTCGTCGACTTTGACGGGCACCACCAGCAAGCGCCCGGTCAGCGGCTCGCCCTTCGACTTAGGCGAATAACCCAGGATCGCAGCCACCTCGCCCGCATCGATTTCGCGCAGAGTAGCTACCGGCGAAACCTGCTTGCGCGCCAGATACGGATTGTTGTTGGTTGCCGGCGTCGCCGCCTTCCAGACCGCCGCCGACTTTTTCGCAGCTTCGGCCCGTCGTCGCGCTTCGTCGGCTTCTCGTTCGCTCCGCATGGTTTCGACCTTCGCCCGGTGCGCTGCTTCTTCGCCCGGCGTCAGTGCGCGGCCAATATCGGCCCGCCAGTTCTGCGAAAGCCCGGTGCGATAGTCACCGATCCAGCCCGCCGGAATACCGTCAAGGTGCAGCAGATAACGTCCGGAATCGTCGCCGCGCTTTCCGTTGCTGGCGAAGCGCCGCAGCTTGCCATCCGCTTCGATGGTTTCCGGTGGCGTCAAGCCAGATGCCTGAATGGCATCGCGGAATTGCTCGACGGCGCATTGGCCGCTGACGATGGGCGGGGTAGAATCGCGCTTGTCTGGGGCGCTCGGCTTTTCTTCGGGAAGGTCGGGCGTTTTCATATTGCGCCCTCGCCAGTGGTCAGGCGCTTGGCCTTCGCTTCGGTCTTGGCGCGGATATGCGCAGGCACCTTCGCGGCGTCGGCGCCCTTGCGTGCTGCGTGCGCAGCGAGGAATTCGGAGTCGGGAGTCTTGACGGACCGGCCAGCGATCAGCGCGTCGACTTCAGCCTCGTCCCAAAGCAAATGCCTTGACGGCAATTTGACCGGAATCAATCCGTGAAAATGCCCGTCGCGGCAATACGCGGCGCGCCATGTCTGCGGACGATTCCGCATTCTCTCGGCAGCTTCTTCGGTCGTGATTTTGCGGGGGCTTGCCAGCACAATAGTGCGCCCATCCGGGCTAATGCTCGCTGCGGCGAAGGCGTCAAGCGCAGTGGCGCCAGGCCGGGGGGCAGTCGGGCGGATGCCCGGCTCTGTTTTGGTCTTCATCGTCGAATTACTCCTATCAACACGCTTTCGCATAAGGAGCAATTCTCAGCCGGAAAAACAAAAAAGCGAACCCGGAAAGATTCGCGCATTTTCAAACACTTGTAGCCGGAAAATGTTTTCCGGTTCGAGTTTTCCGATTTTTCCGATTATTCCGGCTAGTCTGGCGTCGGAGGAGTCCAGCCTTTTCCCAAAGCGAACCGCACGATATAGCCGGCTTTGACGCGCCTTCGGCGCTTTGTCACAAATTTTTCTATCCACAGCCGTTCGGCAATTTCTGGCGCGACGCCTTCCTTTGTTGGCGTTTGGTGAAGGTTCAGCATTCGCAGCCAAATTTCATTGGCGATTTCGCGAGCGGCGATTATCCAAGGATCGACTTGCTTTGCATTATCACTAGACGCTATTTCTAGCGGTTTAGCCGGTACCTGCCGCGAGGTGTCGGGCGTCGGTGCACTCTCGGTCACTGCCCGTCGAAACGCATCTGGTACGGAGAAACACCCAAATATCGTGCAAAGCTCTGAGTCAATGAAATCAATCATCCTCGCCGGTGTGCAGGGAAATTCAAGCGGCTTATGCTGGTTGTCGCGCAGCATGTCTATTTGCCATTCTGCTGGTGCAGCCTTGATAAAACCCTTCTTCCATTTTATGAATCTGACGCCATCGGTTGCGACGAGAAAGAGGCAGTGACACTCTCCGATTCCTACACCCGTTAGTTCAATCCAGTCCGCGATTTCAAGCTCAGCCTTCCGCGCTAGCTCAATGCACCTTGCGTCCGACAGATTGACGGCGCCCCGCTTCGCCTCGAAGTCTCGCTCACCGTTCTTTTCTCGCTCGACCTTGTTGAAGCCGTCTTGAAACTCTCGCTCTTTGAATCGGTCAGGGATCGCAGCATTAGCCTGCTCCACATCCCTTCTGAACTTCTCGAATTTTTCAGCGAGTGCATCCTGGCGTTGACGGTCGACTTCATCAGCTCGTGCTCTCCGGTCGGCGCCAGACAGTTCAGACCAGTTTGGGATGTACGCCTCGGCTATTTCGCGCAGTGTTGGCGGCAGATCGTCTATCGGACTGCCAAACGACTTGGCGAGTATTTGCGCTATCTCGCCGACGGTCTGGGTGGTCGATTCGTCAATATGCTCGAACCCCTGCATGACGATGAGCCTTTCGTCCTGTTCAATCACCGGGTAGAAGGTTACGTCGGACAGGGCGTCCGTATCCTTTGGCTCGCACCTGTTTCGTTCATAAATGCAAAACGCTTCAGGAATGAATGGCCCTTCCGCAGCCGCTTCGTCTATACCAGCCTGAAGCACTTCCCGCCAGTTTTCTGGTGCCCCGTGGGCTGCCATTAGTTCGGCTGTATAGCTATCGTCCGGCGCAGAAACCAGTTCCCTGTTCATTTCAATTCCATGGCGATAATTCTGGGCAAGCTCTTCATCCGACAGGCGGCGGAAACTTCTGAAGTGCTCCCTTCGGAATTCGTCTTTCCACAGAAACACGCCGGAAGGCAGGAGCTTTACCGATTCCCGTTTCCACTGGTCGCTACCTTCTGCATGGGTCAGTTCGCCGTTCTTCTCCTGTCGATTGAGCCCGTCAGACAGCGCTTGCAACTGGGTTGCAAAGCGGCGCCACTCCACCGCAGGTATGCTGATAACTTTGCCGCCGTCCACGCACTGGTAAGCTGATAGCCCGTGAAGCGAATTGACGTGATCGGCGCCCAACAACCCCCTGACGAGAATGTCGGCGGAAACCGTTGTTTCGGCCATATACGGAATAGCACGAACCGGAATCGCCTCCCGGCCATTGATGAGAACTACGACGTTCATAGCGCTCCTTCTCGGCGCTCCTTCAAATAGGGGTGCCGCGCCAGCCGGGTGAAGGGGCCCGGTGTTCTCCCTCGGTGATCGGCCTCGGGATAGGCGCGGCATTGCTGCTCGTTGCCTGAACCCATCAGGTAGCGTCGGTGATTCGGTCAGGCGGCGAATTTTTCGAGCGGCTTGATGTTCGGCTTTGGCAGTTGCTCGGCTTGCCACAGATCCCACTGGCTCTGCATGCCCAGCCATAGATCGGCGGAGGTGCCCAGCCAGGCAGACAGACGCAGCGCCATGCCTGCCGTGACGCCGGCCTTGGCGTTCAGCACCTTGGAAAGCGTCACCCGCGAAACCTGCAACTCCTTCGCCGCTTGTGTCACCGTCATGCCTTCCGGTAGCCATTCCCGCAGCACTTCGCCGGGGTGCGCCGGGTCATGCATCCTGCTCATGGGCTTCTCCTAGTGGTAGTCCTGATAATCGACCAGAACCACATCGCCATCCTCGAAGGTGAAGGTCAGGCGCCAATTGCCGCTGACCCACACCGACCAATGCCCCGCCAGATCATGACTGAGCGAATGCCGCCGCCATCCTGATGCGTTCATGTCATCAGGGCTTCGCGCAAAGTCCAGCGTCGTGAGCTGCACACGAAGCTTTCCCGCATGGTGAGGCTGTATGCCTGCCTTGCTGCCAGTGCGGAAGAAGGCTTCCAGTCCCTTGTGGCGAAAGGTTTTGATCACGTCAACATTGTAAGCCGTAACTTAACGGCTATCAACATGAGGCAATGTCCGCGAACGTCGATCTGACGTGCTCATTTCACTAATCGCAAGGCTCCGGGTTCGCGCGCGGGCTCGAACGTCACGCCAGCTTCCGTCAGAATCCAGCCTTCAATCTTCGTGTGCCACATGCGTAGCAGATCGAGCGGGCGAACGCGGTAATGCTTCTCGGCGGTCGCGCTCGGCTTGTGGCCCATGATCTGCGCCGAGACTCCAGCCGGGCACTCTACCCACTCGGCGAGCGTGCCAAAGGAACGGCGCAGGCCATGAATCGAGAGTGCTGGCAGGCCGGCCGCGGTTAATGCCTTGTTGTGCTGGATGCGCGGTTCCTGAAGCCTGCCAGATGCCGCGGTGACGCTGCTGAACACCCATTCATTGCGACGAGGTAGTGCGGCCAGCAGCGAGGCGACATAGGGCGTCAGCGGGATCGTGCGCGCCCCCTCTACCTTGTCCCTGATGGTCATCGCGCGCCACTGAAAATCCACGTCATCCCACCGGATGCCGGCCACTTCTTGACGGCGCGCGCCGATCAGCAGGGCCGTCTGGAGATAGGCGGCGATGACCGGGTTTCCGATCTGGCGCACGGCGGCGAACCATGCCGGCAGTTGCTCGCGTTGCAAGCAATCATCCTTGGCGGATTTCTTCGGCAGTTCGTCGCGGGCCATGCGTGTAATGCAGGCGTCGGCATGCGCTTGGTCGCGGTACTCGGGGCGATCGGCGCACCAGTTGAGGAAGGCGCGCAGCAGCCCGAAGGCAAGCCGGGTATGTGTCGGGCGCCGTGCCGATTCATCTTGGAGCCATGCGCGTATCCGGTCGCCGTCGATCTGCTCCAGAGGAAGGGCCAGCAGCGGGCGCAGGATGCCCGGCGAGGTCTTGTCACTCTCGCCGGGCCGGCGCCCTTGGTTGCGGCGCTCGCCTCCTTCCTTGCTCACGGTCGCATGGTCGCCGAGATGGCTTTGACTCCACCGTGGGGCGCGAGATTCGATGTACTTCTGCCAGGCTTCCATTGCTGGCGCGGCGATGCGCTCCAGTTCGATCCGCTTGGCTTCATCTTCGGCGCGCTTGGCTTCTGCGGCGGCGATCCGGTCACGCTTCTCTTGGCGCGGATCTATGCCTTGGTCGATCATCGTTTGCAGCCGGCGCGCTTCGTCGCGTGCTGCCGCGAGTGTCCACGTGCGAACGTCGCCGATGGTCACGCGGATAGTTTGCCGGTTCAGCTTGGATTCAAAGATGAACGACTTGGCGCCAGCGGTCACACGAACGGCAAGGCGGGGCGCGTCGGTGTCCCAGAGGAAGAATTGCCCGGCGCTCTCGGGTAGCGCCAAGCGGCGGATTCGATCGGGTGTCAGGCGTTCGCGGTTCATGCTGTCGGCTCCGGGTTTGGCTACATGGGTCATTCCATGTAGCCACCATGTAGCCATTTTACAGCAATCCGGTTCAACGTTAAGAAACGCTAATTTAGTGCATCTCATTGATTTTGCGCTATTTGACTGCTCTCCTTGCACCCGCTTCAATACCGAAAAACGCCTAGAAGTTTGGATTCATAACCCATAGGTCGGTGGTTCAAGTCCACCCATCACCACCAGAAAATCAAATACTTAGAATTATTTTTGGGAGGCGGTTTTTGACGGGCTAGCACTGGGCTAGCAGCACGGGGGAAAACGCTGCGATTCGTCGAAGGTTGCTCCACCGGCGGAGACGCGCCGGCCGGTAGAGCCTCGTCGGCGTCGATCACCGCTCACTCGATTGCCGGCATCGCTACTTCGAACTGGACACCACGACGTTGCTGTTTGATCGGTACCAGCAGCGCCTCGCCGTCGAACACAGACCTACCCAGTATTGGCTGATCGTTTGGCAGCTCATTGTTCGGAGGGGGTGCATGGAGAATGCCAATTAATCAACGAGATTTCGTTCTAGCAGGCGCTTTGGCGATCGCCATGGGCAGTGCTCAGGCTGCGCTGTTGGACCGTGGTGGCGGGTTGATCTACGACAGCGGCCAAAACCTAAGGAAACGCTGATCAATGCTCTCGAGACGTGGAATTTCCTCGCGGCAGGAACGCGCGGCCTCACCGAAGGTCAGGAAATCCTGTCGTGCGCCTCGATTTCTCGGCCATTAGCGCCGAATTCGAGGGTTTTCCGGCCTTTTTCAGGCCCTTCGCCGAACTCAGGACGCACCTTGGCTGTCAAGGGCCAGAAGCCGCCGCTTGGCAATAACCCGGTTGGCGAGCGCAAAGAGGAGATGAAGTTGGGCGGTGTTCTTCTCGAGCCCCCGGTAGCGCACCTTGCGATAGCGAAAGCGGTTCTTGACGAGGCGGAACGGATGTTCGACCTTTGCGCGAATGCTCGCCTTCACCGATTCCAGGCGACGCCACAGCTGGCCCAGCTGGCTCGCTTGCGGGATCGCCTTCAGTTTGCCGGGCTTGGTCGCCACCACCCAGTC
>ERZ761603.1360-NODE-1360-length-18407-cov-15.807269_pt1 | contig 18407 bp, 13 predicted proteins | sample MGYA00511879_ERZ761603 | MGnify/ENA primary metagenome ERZ761603 (study PRJEB28899, sample SAMN02850040) | bioreactor sludge metagenome | biome: EBPR Sludge; feature: EBPR Bioreactor; material: flocular biomat | place: Australia: Thorneside Wastwater Treatment... | reverse complement strand
GCGACCACCGAGATCTACACTCTTTCCCTACACGACGCTCTTCCGATCTGGTCCCCTTCGACCTCAGCGATGCCGAAGGAGACATCGTTGCCGAAGATGCTGACGGACGTGAGCGGGAGGTCGAACGAGTTCTGGCTGGCCACGGTGATATCGCCGGTGATGATCTCATCGGCGTGGGCGAAGAAGTCGATCTCGACTTCGAGCCGTTCACCCGGGAGTTCGACCGTGCCCTTCCATTTATCCGAAGTGATGACCGGGGCCGAACTCGCCGCGGGGGCGCTCAGAAGGGATGTCTCCGCACTGGGAGCAGGGGTGGCCTCGTTGACGTTCGCGCCGCTGTCCAACCAAGCGAGGGTGAACGGAACCCTCTGACCAGCCTGTACAAAGTCACCGGCGATTGTCCGACCATGTTCGGCGATTCGGCCTATGAACTTCGGATCTCCGGGTATGCCCGGTATTCCGAATGAGACATCGAAGCCTGAAATCGTGAACGTCGAAAGGGCGTGGTTCCTGACAGATTGCTCGGGGATGCTGATCGTGCCGCTGATGGTACCGTCCGGATTCTCGCGGAAGGCCAGTTCAACGCCGAGATCACCGCTTGGTGCTTTGATGGAACCGTTCCAGCGTTCCGGCAGTGGTTCATCGACGACGACGGGGCTTGGTGCTTCAACGGCGCCGCCGGGAACCTCCGCCGGCGCGGAGGGGTTTGAAACCGGGGGTTCCTTGCCCGCCGGCGGCGTGTCGAGGTACGCGACCTCAAAGGTGTGGTGGTCGCCGTGGAGGGAGTATGTTCCCGAAACGGAGAGGCCGTCATCGGAAATCGTTCCCTTGAAAGTCGGGTTTCCGGGCAGGTCCTTGATATTGAAGTAGAGCGTGTTCCCGACGATGGCGACGTTTTCGAGCGGGTGTGATCCTTCCAGATCGCTGATGATTCTCCCGCGTATGACGTCGCCCGCGCCGGCCTCGAACTGCAGGTGGATCGGTGTCTTCTCCCCGTTGATGTTGATGTAGCCGGCCCAATGCTCGCCCCCTGCTTCCGAGGAAGCAAACAGGTGACCGGGGAAGAGAGACAATGCCGCGACGGAGGCGGCGGAGAGCGTGAGGATGGTGCGGTTCATGGGGTGCCTCGGGACAGGAATCCTGCGGAATCGCTAGGGTAGCCGGGGCAGGGGAGGGGCGAACGCAGGGCGGTGTAAACCGAACCGTTGAAAGGTTGAACAGGTGGGGGCGCGAAACTGTTGCTCATGTCTTTCTCGCGGGTGTCCAGTTTCAGAGAAACGTCCGGTACTGATAACCGGCGATGTGCCTCTGCATCAAACCAAGCCGTCAACAAGAAAGGGTGCCGATGAGCCGGATCAAGACACAGGGGGATGAGAGTGGTCTGCTCCTGTTTACCGGAGCGGGGATCAGCATGGCGGCGCCTTCGTGCCTGCCGAACTGGTATCAGTTCAACGAGGCGGTGCTGCGAGGCCTGGCGGATTCGTTGGTGGCCGCGACCAAGCCCAGGCTGGGTGAGTGGATGTTCGGCGAGTTGCTCGCAGCGCGGAACAAGGAGGCGAGTACCTTTGCGCCCGATTACATCGCGGACATCATCGCGGAAGAAGCAGGAGCGGACTACTTCCGGATCGTTCAAACGATCGATGCGCCCGACACGAACGCATCTCACAGGGCCATCGCCGCCCTGGCGGGGGCGGGACTCCTGAAGGCGTACGTGACGACCAACTTCGACTGCCTGGTGGAACGGGCGCTGGAGGCGGCGAAGGTTCCTTTCAGGGTGTACGCCTCGCCCGCCTCGTATGCCGAACTGCTGGCTGCCCTGAAGCATGGCCACCCCCAAGGCGTTCTACCCGTCATCAAGGTGCACGGCACCGCGGGTGATCCTGACTCTATCGTGGACACGCTCAGCCAGCGCCTCATGGGCCGTCCCGAAGCCCTCGAGCAGGCCCTGGCGGCGCTGTATGCACGGCATCACATCGTCTTTGTTGGTTTCTCGGGCGCTGATCTGAACTACGACCCGAACTATCTCGGATTGCGGGAAGCGGCCGCGGCCAACGCGGGGTTCACCTACCTTGCGTACGACGTCAACAGAGTTGAATCGTCGATCCATGACCTGAAGGCTTGCTGGGGTGACAGCGCTGTGGTGCAGGAGGGCCGTGCGCCCGACTGTCTGACCGAGCTCTGCGCCGAGGTGGGCATCGCTGTCGCGCCCGATCGCGGCCCTCCCGTGGACCGCCTCGCGGAAGTGAGGGCGAAGGCCCGCGCCTGGGCCGCGGAACTCGGCTCGATGCGGACGGTCAATATCGCATCCTCGCTGCTGCGAGCGAGCGGCCACGAGGTCATCGCGGGACGTTTGTACTGGGGCATGTGGAGGCATTACCGGAGTTCTCGGGACTGCGAGGGCAACGCCTACGCCCGGTTCAATCACCTCACGGGTCGCCACCTGCTGGAGCATGGCTTTCACATGGGCAGCCTGAGGCCGCCCGAATCGCTGGGCATCTCCTTCGGAGACTCGGGGATCGACAGGGATCAACTCGACAACGCGTACACGTTCCTGGGCCGGGCGGTGAGCATGAACTGGTCGCTCGCCGCGCCCCATCTGGCGGAGGCGATGGCGCTGATGGGCGCCGGCCGCAAGGCGATTGACCTGATCGAACGATGTCTCTCTGTCGGAGCGGAAGCCAAGAATCTCCTGATCGTGATCGATGCCTGCATCGCGGGGGGAACTGTGTGGGATATCTACGGGATGTGGCAACACGGCGTGGCGTGGATCGAGCAAGTTGTTCCGCTGGCGGCCAGGTTCGGTCTTGAGCCGCGCCGCGCATCGCTCCTTGCCGCGTTGGTTCGCTGCTACAGCCACACCCGACGCGAGAGTGATGCGACCGAGGCGTACCAGACCGGCATCGCGATTACGAAGCGCCTCGGTCTGGTGGATACAGCCTACGCGCTGCACGCCGCGTACGGGAGGAGCCTTGTCAATGCCGGTCGCAGCGCCGAAGCGGTCATGCTTCAACGTGATTCGGTGGTGCACGCCGCGGAGCGTGGTCGTCTTCCTGCCGCTACTCGCGCGGCGATCGACCTGGTGGAGGCCGCGGCGCACGCACGCGACGATGCGGCGTTCACCTGGGCGATGGAGAGACTCGAGGAGTGCGAGCGCGGGTACTACCCGGTTGCGCAGTTCACCTTCGCGGACCTCGCCAACGTCATGGGGCAGCGGGAGGCCGCGCTCTCTCATAATCAGCGGGCCAGGAACATGGCCAAGGAGTGTGGAAACGAGTTTGTGCTGAGGTGCTGCGACGAGATGGACCGCGAGCTCGGCGTGTCGGCCGGCTCGCCGGGTTGAGATCCGCCCGCCGGGCCGGTGATCGTGTGTCATAGTCGGCGCGATCTGGGGGCGTCGTATGGGAGTTCGGTCGCCTCAGGGTGCGCAGGGTCGAAAAATGCCCGGCGGGGCACCACCGTACCCTCCCGGTTCGCGTGGCCGATCCGCCGTCAACCCACTCGCACCACGCCGCGTACCGGCGGCTCATGCCGTGGCACATTGTGGCGGTGGTGATGCTGCAATCGACGGCGTTCACGCTCTTTGCGCTGTTGCCTGTGATTGTGCGGAAGCGATTTGACGCGGGCGACTGGCAGACTCTGTTGATCACCGCCGCGCCGACGGTGCTGTTCACCCTGTCGATCTTCTGGAACGACTACTTCGCCCGCCGCGCTTTCGGGCGGTACATGACGACGCTTTGGCTGGTCTATTCCGCCCCGTTGCTGCTGATGGGATTCGCTGATTCCTATTGGTTGATCGCGGTGCCGCACTTGATCTCGTCGGTCGGCGGGGCGGGGTATCACCCCGCGGCAGGGACGTTGCTCAAGCGGCTCTACCCGATCGGGCTTCAGGGGCGGATTTACAGCCTTGTCTGGGGCACCTCCATGGTGGCGGGCGCGGCGATGGGCTTCGGGATGGGGAAGTGGTTGGAGGCCGATGCGGATGCCTATCGGTGGATCATGCCACTTACGGCGCTTTTTCAACTGGCCGGTGCGTTCATCTTCACGCGCCTGGCAGGGATCGTGGGCGCGGATGACGGTCGTGTGAAGGCGGACACCGGCGGCGGGCTGGTGCGGCGCGTGCTCGAGCCGATCGGCCATACCACCGAGGTCCTCAAGGCGGACCCGATCTTCGCTCGCTACGAGGCCGCGTACATGACCTACGGCGTGGGCTGGATGATCGCCTACGCCCTGCTGCCGATGCTGGTCACCGATCGGTTGAACCTCTCGTACGACCAGGCGGCCAACAGCACGCACGTGGCGTACCTGGCGGGGATGGTGCTGATGCTCTGGCCCGCGGGGTACCTCATGGACCGGATCGGGGCCATCCGCAGCACCGGCCTTTCGTTCGCCATGCTCTCGGTGTACCCGCTTGGTCTGTTGATGGCCGGCGATGCCTCGCAACTGGCCCTGGTGAGTTTCCTGTACGGTGTCTCGCACGCGGGTGCGAGCGTGGGGTGGATGCTCGGGCCGGTATCGCTGGCACCCACGCCGGAGAAGGTGCCCCAGTACGTGGCCATCCACGCGACATTCGTGGGCCTGCGCGGCAAGGTGTTTCAACTCCTTGGCGTGGGCTTGTACGTGATGACACGCGGGTTCACGTGGCCGCTGATGATCGCGGCGGCGGCGTTCCTATGGAGCGCTGTGATGATGTGGCAACTCCACCGGAGACGGGTTGGCAACGGTCGTGTATAGCCCGCGGGGTGGTAGGGGGTTACACTGAAAGACCGTCGCGGGTGGCGGCTTTCATAGGAGATATGGCGATGAGGTTGATTCTGTTCTCGATGATCGCTCTGGTAGTGGCTGTGGGTTGCTCGTCATCACCGAAAGCGGCCAAGACAGCCAGCCCGGCGGTGGTAGCGAAGGCGAGCGAAGCGCAAACCGCGGAACTCTTGGGTCGGATCAAGATCCTCGACGGCACCTGGGAGATGATCGGGCCCGATGGGCAGAAGAGCACCATTATCTTCAAGACCGTTTCGGGGGGCACCGCTGTTCGGGAGATCATGTTCCCCGGCACGGGTCACGAGATGACGAACATGTACCACATGGACGGTCCTTCGATCGTGATGACGCACTTCTGCGCCGCAGGGAATCAACCTCGCATGAGGGCGACGGCGTTTGTCAACAACAGCATCGCTTTCACTTCGGACAGCGTGTCCAACCTGACCTCGATGAACGATCAGTACATGGGCGCGATGACTTTGGTCTTCAAGGATGCGGACCACATCGAGGAGCGATGGCAGCACATGGCCGGCGACAAGGTTTCTCACGGCCCGAACTTCGAGTTGACGCGTGTGAAGTGAGATCAGGGCAGGCAGCCGGTCTGGAGACCGGCTCCACCGGAGACCGACTCCTCCAAAGACAGGCTTCATCGGGGATACCCTGCGCTCATGCCACTGACGAGAGAAGAAATCACGCGACGGGCCGCGAAGGAACTGCGCGACGGGTACATCGTGAACCTGGGCATCGGGATGCCCACGCTGGTGGCCAACGCCGTGCCCGACGGCATGGATGTCTGGCTGCAATCCGAGAACGGGCTGCTGGGCATCGGGCCGTTCCCCACCGAAGACGCCGTGGACCCCGACCTCATCAACGCGGGCAAGCAGACCGTGACGGCCCGCACCGGCGCGAGTTACTTCTCGTCCGCTGATTCCTTCGCCATGATCCGCGGCGGCCACGTGGATTTGTGCATCCTCGGCGCGATGCAAGTGTCTCAGGAGGGGGACCTGGCCAACTGGATGGTCCCCGGGAAAATGGTCAAGGGCATGGGCGGCGCGATGGACCTCGTGGCGGGGGTGAAGCGCGTCGTGGTGACCATGGAGCACACCGCCAAGGGTGCCGCGAAGATCGTCAGGCAGTGCTCGCTGCCCCTGACCGGGCGTCGCTGCGTGGACATGGTCATCACCGAGTTGTGCGTGCTGGAAATGGACAGAGGCCTCAGCCGCTTTGTTCTCAAGGAACTCGCGCAGGGCGTGACGGTCGATGAGGTGAAGAGCAAGACCGAGGCGGAGATCGTGGTGCCGGCAACGATCGGGACGATCTGAGCAGGCCGGTCTGGGCAGGCCGATCCGGGAGTGTCAGTTACCGGCGGTGACGATGTCGTCGAAGGACTTGAGGATGTCCTCGGCCACAGGCTTGAAGTTCTGGCCGTAGAAGACAAAGCCGCCCACAGCGCTGCTGCCGCCCTTGTCCTTGGATCCGAAGTACATGCCGTCGCGTCCCGCGGCATGGATGATGAACTGGCCGCGCGGCGCGGTGGGGAAGATCATGTTCGCCGGAGTGGTGTCCGTGAAGGGGTGGGGAGCGTTGGGGCTGGCCAACAGCGCGGCGAGATTGTTGACCGCGGCGGCCGGTGCCGCGCCGCCGATGAGGCTGGCGCCTCCGGCAAAGCCCGACTCGGCCTGCGGGATGCGGCGCTTGCCCACGGGGTTGGCGGAGGATGTTGTAAGGTAGGTCGCGTTGGAGTTCAGATAGAAACGCGAAAGGTTGGCGGAGGATTGCTGGGCCATGACGGCCAGACCCGCTGCGTCGTTGGTGGGGGCCTTGGTGCAGGTCTCATCGACGGTCCAGATGAGGATGGGTGTCCCCTCGGCATCGACCAGGTCGGGCAGGCGCATGTTTTCGGCGTTGGCGATCCGCGAGCCGCCTTCGGGATTGACGCCGTCCTGCAACTGGTAACTGCGGCCCTTGGCGGTGAAATACGACTTTGAAGCCCCCGAGGTGGAACCAATCAGTTCAGGGCTGACCTGCACGGTGTTCGCGGCGGTGGGGCCGACGTTGATGCCGCCGGCAGAGACGATGCCCCCGGAAAGGTCGAGCAGCACGTTCTGCATGGCGCTCAGGCCGCGGGTGGCGTTCTCGGCGCTTCCCATTTCGCGGGCGGAGAAATAGCCGGGGTTACGGCGGTTATCGAGAATAAACTGACTGCACGCCTGACTGAGCGATCCGATGAGCGTCCGGGTATCGGCCTCGCGGGCGCTCTTGCGTGCGGAGCCGATGGCGGGAACCACCAGCGAGACGACGATCGCGATGATGGCGATGACCACCAGCAACTCGATGAGGCTGAAGGCGCGGAGCAGGAGGGGCCGCCGGGAGGGTGCCAACTTCATTTCGAGATACTCCACATGAGAGACAGAATCACCTCGCGCGACGTCTCCGCGCCGCGACCGCGGCCCCGCCCATGAGTAGAAATACGGTCAGAATGGGGAGCGGGTTCCCCCGAAGTATACGGGTTCGGGAGGTGCAAGGGTGCAAAGACTTCGGACGGTGATGCGTTTCTTTAACGACAAGGGACGGAGAGGTTACTCCGCATCGGCCAACTCCGCCAGCAGCCTCGCGCCCCAGCCCGTCGGCCCTTCGATATACGGCCCGGCGTTCTTCTCAACGGCATGGACTCCCGCGATGTCGAGGTGACACCATGGGACTCCCTCTTCGACGAAGTAGGACAGAAAGGCCGCGCCTTGGATGGGGTGGGCCTTGCGGTTGGGATTGCTGTTCAGGATGTCCGCGATCGGGCTTTTCATCATCTCGCGGTATTCGGCGTGCATGGGCAGACGCCAGACCCGCTCGCCGCTGGCCGCGGCGGCGGCTTCGACTTTCTTCCTGAGGGCGTCATCCTCGCAGAACATGCCCGCGAAGGTGCTTCCCAGGGCGACAACCACGCCGCCGGTGAGTGTGGCCAGATCGATGACCGAGGAGGGGTCCTCTTTCTCGCACGCCCAGCAGAGGGCGTCGGCCAGAACAAGACGGCCCTCGGCGTCGGTGTTGGTGATCTCGACGGTGACGCCATTGCGGAAGGTGAGGACGTCATCGGGGCGGTAGGCTTCATCCGAGATGGAGTTCTCCGCGACGGCCAGGAGGGCGACGACGCGCACGCGGGGCTTGATGACGGCGGCGATGGCCTGCATCGCACCCAGCACGGCGCAGCCGCCGTCCTTGTCCCGCTTCATGCCCACCATGCCGTTGTTGATCTTGAGTGAAAGACCGCCGGAGTCGTAGGTCATTGTCTTGCCGATCAGGACCAGCGGCTTTTTCCGGCTGGGACGCTCGGGGGTGTACTCCAGCCGGATCATGCAGGGCTTGTTCTCGCTCGCCTTGCCGACATTGATGAGACCCTCGAACTTCTCGCGTTCCAGGTCTTTGCCTTCAAAGACGCGGCAGTTCAGGCCGTGCTTCTTGGCGAGTTTCTTTGCTTGCTCGACCATCCACGCGGGGGTGGCGACATTGGGAGGTGTCTGGCTGAGGGTGCGGGTGAAGTTCGCGGCGCTCGCCAGGCCCAGGCCACGGGAGAGTCCCGAGGTGAAGTCCTTGTGCTCCGCGTAAAGGTCCAACCGAGTGCGCTTGGGCTGAGTGGTCGCTTTGCCGCGGAACTGATCGCAGACCCAGCCCAGCAGGCCGATCCCCTCGCCGAAGGCGCTGCCCGCCGCGGCGGCGTTGATCTTGAGCGCTTTGCACGGCCCATCGAGCTCGATGGAAAGGCCGGGCACCTTGCCGGCGGCCAGTTTTCGTCCCACGGCGGCGGCGGCTCCGCGGAGGCTTCCTGCATTGAAAACGTCGCGTGAGCCAAGCCCGACGAGGAAGACACGCTGGGGTGCGCCCTTGTCCGAAGGGCCGGGGACTTCGGTCACGCTGCCCGCATCGCCGGTCGTCTCGGGCCGCGCGTGTGCCGCGGCGAGCGATGCTGAAACGCCCAGCGCGGCCGCTCTGGCCTTGGTCGCGGGGTCGAGTGGCTGGGCCTCGCCCTTGTCACCGAAGACGCCGAAGAGAACGGCATTGGCGGGGGGGCGGCTGACGATCTGGATGGAGGTAAACATGGGTTGAGAGTGTAGCGGAGACATCGCGGCAGGCCCGATAGCAAGTGACTGTTTGTGGAGCAAATCACCTACCATCTGGCGAAGTTCTGGTCCTTACTTCTCTTGGAGGATGTTCATGCAGTTGTTTCGTATTGCTGCTGTCTTGTCGTTGGCGCCGCTCGCGGCGGCTCAGACCTTTGACTGTGTCGTTCAAACACCGCAGAGCGGTCTCGACGTCATCATCGACGTGGACACTACCCTGCCCGGCACGCTCATCGGCGCATACGACGCCGAGACCAACCCGACGGGCACACGGACCAAGCCGGGGCTGTTCGGGACGTTCGGCTCGACGGAAAACGTGGAATGCCCCATCACCATCGGCGGCGGCATCGACGAACACAGGTTGATCAGCCGCCCGGCCGGGGTCTTTGCACTCTCGATCGATCCGGAGGCGCTGACCGCCTCGGTCGAAGGGTACAACGTGAACTTCATCGCCGATGGGGAGGAAGTGATCCCTGTGACCGTGCGATTCAGCACAGAGGCCTTCCGCACGCGCAATCCGACCTCGACGTACATCGCGGGTACTGTCAACCTGCCGATCGGGGATGCCACGATCTCGGTCTTCCGGGCGGTGCAGTCCGGTGGTTCGCTCGGAACGCTGACCGAGTCAGGGCCGGATTCTTACACCTTTGTGGTCCCGATCGAGGTGCTGTACGAGTTCAACGCGACGATCCTCGACAACCCGGTGGAAATCCCGGGCGGCACGCCCGCGCCGTTCGTCTTGTCGGGCACGGTGGCGATCCAGCCCGACGGATCCGCGGTAATCACTTCATCACTGACGATTGAAATTGGGGACTCTCAGGAAGTCAATGAGCCGCTGCCGCCGCAGGCCTTCCCCCTGCCCACGATCCTGCCGCCGGGGCTGACGGCGAATGTCATCCTGAATCTCACGCTTCAATCGCTCACCGTGGGCGTCAACGGCACGCAGACGCTGCTGGCCGTCGGCACGCGCCGGGAGGAGCGTTGCATCGCCGACTTCAATCAGGACGGCGGCATCGACGGGGCCGATGTCGAAGCCTTTTACGACGCATGGGAATCGGGCAGCGATGCCGCTGACGTCAACGCCGACGGCGGCATCGACGGCGCCGATGTCGAGACGTTCTTCGCCGAGTGGGAGTCCGGCACCTGTTGAACGGGGCACATCACGCGAAGATGGACTTCATCCCCAGCGCTCTCCGGGTGTCGGCGATCTGACCGGTGTGCATCCCGTTGTGAAAAACCATCCGGCTCACCGCCGCTTCGAGCGTGATCTCGACCGGTCCCCACGGTATCTTTCTGTCCAATGACTCGTCCGATGCGTCCCGCACGGCGGTGGCGAGTTGGTCGCAGGCGCGGTCGTAGACCTCGATGCAGCGCGACAAGGGCGGGTAAGAGGACGAATCCGCGCGCGGCACAGATCCGAACGCGACGCTCTCGGGGTCAAAGCCCCCGGCTCCGAAATCCGGTGCGCCGGGGGGCGCTTCTCCGAACTTCTCACGGATGCGGTGCATGGTGAGGGCCAGGTGGCCGAGCGACCAGGCGACGTGGTTGGGTAGTCCCGGAGGCTGGGCGGTACGGGTTTCATCGGTGAAACCGGCGAGATACCGTCCGAGCAGGTTCTTGCACGACTCCACACCACGAGCCAGCGCTTCGCCCCGCTGTGACATCCCCGGACTCCTATCGAGTGAACAACCGCGACAACGACACCGCCGATGATAACGCCCTCTACGCCGACCCGGAGGTGTACGACATCCTCCATGAGCCGGGCACCGCGGCGGAACTACGCGGCCTGGAACGCGCCGCGTTGCTTTGCCTGAATGGAAAAAACCAGCGATGGATCGAGCCAGCGTGCGGGTCCGGCCGTCTGGTGCGTTTGGTGGCCGGGCGGGGCCGCTTCTGCGCGGGGTTTGATCTCTCCCGTGCCATGATCCGTTACGCGAAGCGTGCGGCGGAGGCGGAAGGAGTGGCCGACCGTGCCGAGTTCTTCGTGGGCGACATGAGAAACTTCGGCCGCCGAAAGGACCTCGCGGCGTACGACGTGGCGGTGAACCCGATCAACTCGATCCGGCACCTGGCTACGGACGCGGCGATGCTCGATCACCTCCGGGCGGTTCGGCGGGCCCTCCGCCCGGGTGGTGTGTACGTGGTAGGACTGTCGTTGTGCGCCTTCGGGATGGAGGAAGAAACCGAGGACGTCTGGCGCGGTCGGCGCGGCCGCACAAGCGTGACGCAGGTGATCCAGTACCTCCCGCCACGGGCGGGGTCGCGGGTCGAGCGGGCCGTGAGCCACCTGACGGTGCGCACGCCCAATGGGGAGCGGCACTTGGACTCGGCCTACGACCTGCGGGGGTACAACCTTGCGCAGTGGGAGCGGTTGATCGGGCGGTCGGCCATGCGGCTGGGGGCTGTGGCCGACAGCATGGGCCGCCCGGTGGAACCGACCGAGCCGGGGTATTTCCTGTTCGTGCTGTGCTGAATGAGGCTATCGACCGCGGCTTTCGAGCCGTTTCAGAAAGACTCTCATCACGCGCAGGTAGATCTCTTCACCGAGAATCTTGTCTTCGATGCCCGCGTCGATGTTGGGGTTGTCGTTGACCTCGATGACGTGGGCTTTCCCGTTCACTTCCTTGATGTCCACACCGTAGAGGCCGTCGCCGATGAGGTTGGCAACGCGGATCCCGGCCTTGAGCACGTCGGGCGGCACGGCGTCGATGGGCCAGGTCTCGAACTCGCCCAGTGAGTCGTCCCCCTTTTTGCTGTTGTTGTAGATCTGCCAGTGCTCCGGGGCCATGAAGTACTTGCAGGCGAACAGCGGCTCGCGGTCGAGCACACCGATGCGCCAGTCGAAGCCCGTGGGCACGAACCCCTGCCCGATCACCAGGTCGCTGACTTTCAAGAGGCGCTCGACCTCTCGCTCGTATTCTTCCCGCGTCGCGGCCTTGATGACTCCCAGGGAAAAACTGCTGTCGGGCTGCTTGAGCACCAGCGGCAGGCCCAGGATCGCGGGGCCGCTCTCCCAGTTATCGCGGTGCAGGATCAGCGTCGGCGGGGCGGGGATGCGGTGATGATTCAGCAGTTCGGCGAGATACACCTTGTTCGAGCAGCGGACGATGCTCTCGGGGTCGTCGATCACCTCGAGCCCCTCGGCCGCTGCTCTCCGCGAGAAGCGGAAGGTGTAGTGGTTGACGCTGGTGGTGTCGCGGATAAACAGGGCGTCGAGCTCGGGGATGCGGCCGTAGTCGTCCTTGCTCAGGATCTCCGCGGCGATGCCCATGGACTCCGCGGCCTTGATGAACTTGCGGATGGCCTTTTCGTTGCTGGGGGTGTTGGCGGCGTCGGGATCGTGCAGGATCCCCATCTCGTAGCGGGCCTCGACGTGGCGGGGCTTGCGGTGCGGGCGGACGAAGTAGTGCGTGGCGAAGTTGAGCACGTCGAGGAAGTGCTCCGGGGGGATCTCGCTGGCGGCGATGGTCTTGACGGTTTCCAGGCGCCAGGCATCGCCGTCGTGCCGGAACTGCGCCCGCAGGAATGGCGCGGGGAACTGGTTGAAGAGCGCGAGGGCGAGACGGTTGAACTTCTCCTCAACGTTCTGACCGAAGTACACCGACAGCACGAAGGGTTCGGCGGTAGGCAGGTGATCAAGCGACTCCTGGATGAGTTCCTCGATCTCCTCGCCCGCGCCTCGGATCATCTCGCTGAGTTTGAGATCCTGGATGGTGGAGATGTCGGGCAGGGGCTTGTGACCCCGGGCCTGGGCGAGCAAACTGACGTAGTACCCGAGGTTCTGATACCTGTAACTCTTGCAGAGGTTGAAGACCTTGGCGCCCTTGAGCAGCGAGTATCGCGGCTCGGTCAGGTATTGCCGGGCGGAGAGCACATCCACCCCTTCCACGTTCAGGGGCCAGTCTTTCGGGTTGTCGATGACGAGGAGGATGGCGGCCATGCGGCGGGCGCAGTGTACCCCGTGCGCCGATCGGGAGAAGGGCCTATGCCGCGGCTGCTTTCTTCTTCCGGCTCGCCCCCATGTTGAGCATCTCCACCAGGAGCGAGAAGGCCATCGCGAAGTAGATGTACCCCTTGCTGATGTGCTGACCAAGCCCGTCGGCCACGAGCACGACGCCGATCAGAAGCAGGAAGGAGAGGGCGAGCATCTTGAGTGTCGGGTGCTTGTCGATGAAACGGGTGATGTACCCGCTGAAGGCGAGCATGACGATCATCGAGATGACGACGGCGGTCACCATCACGGTGAGGTTCTGCGCCATGCCCACCGCCGTCACCACCGAGTCGATGGAGAAGACGAGGTCGATCACGAGGATCAGTCCGATCGTGGGCCAGAACCCGGCGGCTTTCCGGTCGCCGGGGCCGTGCTCCTCGCCTTCGATCTTGTTGTGGATTTCATAGGTGGCTTTGAAGATCAGGAACCCGCCGCCGAGCAGGAGGATGAGGTCCCTGCCGGAGACGGTGCTGGCGACCTTGTTCCCGTCAGGCCCCGGCTCGGAGAGGAAGGGGATGGAGAAGAGAGGCGTGGTGGCCAGCCCCATGATGAGCGTGATGGTGAAGAGGAACAGGACTCTTGTGAGGAGTGCCAGCGACAGGCCGATGATGCGGGCTTTCTCGCGTTGCTCGCGGGGCAGTCGGCCCGCGACGATCGCGATGAAGACGATGTTGTCGATCCCCAGCACGATCTCCATCGCCGTGAGCGTGACCAGCGCGATGAGGTTCTGCGGCGTGGCGAGGTCCTGCAGGGAAAGTGCGAGGGTGGGGCACATGAGCGGACGGAGTATATTGGGGAGCAGTCGAAGGCACCGATGGTACGGTCTGCCTTGTTCACATCAAAGACGACTCAACAGTTGCCACCCCGGTGCCGGAATCGCTACCCCACAACACCCCATGATAAGATGTTCAACCTGCGATGACTCTCACCCTTAGGAGTCCGGAATCGAAAGATTGGTCCGGCCGCAGGAGTGAAGTCGCGGAGATGGTTTCTCCGCCGGCCCCAGTCGCCTTGATGGATTTGATCGTCCGACCGGAGATTCCGGCACCGGTGGCATCGACGCGACCGATCTTGGCCGTGCCGATGAGGGGCGCGGACACGAGACTGTCGGCGATACCGGAAGTGATGGAGAGCGTCGTGATGAACGCCGAGGTGCTGGGCAACGCCTGGGGCGTCTCCGGCAACGAGGACACATACGTCGCGGCTCCTGCAAACACCCTGGTCCCGATCAGTCTCGCCGCGGCGAGGGTGCCGATCCCATCCCCGATGCGCCACACGGCATCGCGCAAGGCCCCGGCGATCTTGACGGTGCCGATTCGTCCGGCCACGCCGAGCGATGCGCCGAAGTCGCCTTTGCTTACGACGGACTTGATGGAAGGAGCCAGCACACGATCCGATGCCCCTGCACCCACCCACGACACTACGGAGAGCGCCTTGATCTCGTTGTTCGAGCGTACATCCGAATCGGTCACACGACCGAGTGTCAACGAAGTGGTGCCCGAGTTCCACAGATTGATCTGCGAGTTTGTAGTATCACCCGCTTTGAGAGTCTTGACGACCCCCGCAATTGCCAGGTCGATTGCACGGAGCGATCCTGCAGTCACGGTGCCCACGTTGCCGCGCATCCGGATCTCCGCATCGCGCCAGGCACCGGAGACTGAGACCGATTTCGCGCCGGCCGAGGCGAACAGATCGGCGCTGCAGTCGCCGAGCACTTTCAGCGAATCGATCGCTCGGGCTGTCAACGCCCCGCCCTCACCAACCCACGACGCGGCCTGCAAGGCGAGGGAGTCGGCATCGCTGAAGACACGTCCTCCACGCAAGGCCCCGGCGGTCACCTTGGACTTGCCCCAACGGCCGAGATCAAGACGGGCACCGTCCGAGAGGTCGGCGAACGTCACGGCTCCGCAGCCACCCGAAAGGTCGAGGCCGGATGTGAACGTCACACCCTTGGCCGTCACCGATTTGAGCGGGGTGCGAGACTGGATCAATCCCAAAGAGGTCGGTGTCTTTGACGCCACGCCGAGGGCTGAGTTTGGTGTTGACGCGTCCACCCGGATGGCGAAGGGTGTCTGTGATTCGCCGAGATACACAAGCACGCCGGTGCCTCCGCTGAGCGAGACCGTGACGGCCTTGCCGGCTTGGTCGGTATACGCGCCCTTCACCTTGCCGCCGAACGCGACTTCGCGCACGTTCAGGTCCTCGATCGTGCAGACCGCTTCGGAGACATCGATCGTGCACTCAGTTGGTTCGAGCATGACCACGCGGAACGTCTCAGGCCCCTCGTTGCGGAGGTCGCCGCGGACGTTGACCGAGATAGTTCCTGAGAGCGAACCGGCGGGGATGATGAGCACACCTTCGATCTGGTCGAAGTCCTCACCCGCCAATGCCGAGATGCCCTCAACGCGATACCGCACGGAAACGGCGGTTGACCATGCCGAGGAGAGGGTGACAGCGAACTCGGCCGCACGCACACCGGTCGGTGACTCGGTGACGGACGTATCGCTGATCGAAAGTCGCGGCGGCAGGGGCGGACGATCGTCGTTGAAGGCATAGATGTTGAACGGATAGTCGTTCCGCGGCACATCAACGCCCATCACCGTCATCGTCCACTCGCCGGGCATCGGGTTCGTGACACGGTAGATCTCGTAGGTGCCTGTTGTGGTGTACTCGACGCCATCCGGGTACCGGATCCCTTCGACGCTGAGGGAGTCGATCAACCAACCGTCGTACGTGACAGAGCCGTCGCTGGTGACTCGCAGCCGAAGGTAGACATCTTGCCCCGCGTAATCGGCGAGGGACACGGCATCCTCGGTTGCCGCCGTGCGCGTGCCCGTGAATCTGGCCACACGGTTCCAGGTGAGTAGGTCGGTCGAAACTTCGACATCGCCCTTGTCGTATCCACTCTCGAAGTGATATCGGTGCCTCAGCCGGAGTTCCCCTCCCGCCGGGACCCTCAACGCGGTTGCGAGCGTCAGCCTGGCGTCCATTCGGTTCGAGTAGTTTCCCGTCGGGCTTTCGGTGACCGCAGTTCCGCCGAGTGCAGCGTCCTCGATGACCGTCCAGGCAGCGCCCTCGGCCGTCCAGCCGTCGAGGGTGTCCAACGTGCTCGAGTATACCGTGGTGCGGATCGGTGCGTACGTGCGGCCCGAAGGGTCCGTCAGCGACAGATCGAGATCGCTTCCTCCCCAGTTCACACCGAACGTGGCAGAGCGTCCGCCCGGAATGTTCACGGACTGAGACCGCGATTGGCCGGGAGAGATCGTGAGATTCTGGTTCGTTACGCTGGTCTGGCCGCTGAGCGGGCCGAGGATGCGTGTGTAGATCTGTTGCAGGTCCGCGTTGCTGGCCGCGTAGTAATACTCACCGCCGGTAGCGGCGGCGATGGCGCTGAGTGTGGTGCCGTCAGCGCCGCTGCCGAAACCGATGGTGAAAATGCGCACACCCGGCTCGACGTACTGGCGTATCACTGAAAGCGGATCACGCCCGGCGTTATTCTGACCGTCGCTCATCAGGACAATCGCTCGCCCCGGCTCGCCGGCGTATTGGTCAAGAAGCGAATCGGCGACAAAGATGCCTTCGCCGATGGCGGTGTTTCCGCTGCTCACGATGCTCGCGATCGCGGCCTTCGCCGAGTTGATGATCGTGAGACCGTCGTCGATGTCGGTCAGTGAAAAAACAACCGAAGCGGACGAGTCAAAAGCGACCACGCCGATTCGGTCGCGCGGGCGGAGGAGATCGGCAAAGAGTTGAGCGGCGGACTTGGCGGCAGTGAGAGGTGAGCCCGACATGCTCCCCGACCGGTCGATGACCTCGACCACGCTCGCGCCCGCGCCGACTCGAACGAAGTACTCTTCCGACGTTCCTTCTCGCCCGCCTCCGTCCCGGTTCTTCACACGGAGAGAATAGATAAACCCCGACTCGGCTTCAAACGTTCGCTGGATCGTCGCGCTGTGCTTCCCCGCGAACTCGCTCAGATCGGGCGCGACGGATGATCCGTTCTCGACGTGCCTCCCGCGTGCGGACTGACTCGGTGGGACCGTCTGCCATTCGCTCCACGCGCCCGATCCATCCGCGGTTCTCCGGCGATACTCAAACTCGAAGGTGTCCTTCCCGACTCCTGCGTTGCCCAAATCTTCGTCGGTTGCGATCGCGTCGAGGTAGACCGTTGTGTTCGGCAGGCGCTGCGGCTGAGACTCGTCGGTGCTGTTCAGTTTGATAAAGTCAACAACGGGGTCCTCGCCGTTGATCCGTGGATCCGAGAAGAAAACCCGGAACCACTCGGCGGTGGACCGCACCGCCAAGGGCACAAGCACGTTCGCCTGTGCGTTGAGCTCGGAGATGGTCCACGCTTCGTACCCTGATTCTTCATAAGGGAACTCAATCCCGAGCACGTCATAGATGATCGTGTGATATCGGTGCCCGCCTGAACCTCCTGCAGCGCGGGGGCCCTCGCCGTTGAAATCCTTGCTGTCGAAGTCATCGGCGGTCTCGGCATTTTCGTAGAACAACCCGACCATGTAGTTCAACGGGTCCGATCCCGCGGTCAATGGGGTCGGGATGGAGTCCGGACGACGCAGCGTCGCCGAGTCAATCTGGCCCTGGCGGTAGAAAAGGACGCGCCGATCCGAACGGTCGTACATCGTGCCGGCGCTGTCGAACGCGGCGTTCGGTAACGGGTCCACCGATGGTCGGTTGCGGACGAACGGGAGTCCGTCCACCCAATCATGGAATGGGTCGGGGTCGTGAAACCAGTCCCCCGCGGTTCGATCGAACCCATTGTTCTCCAGCCAATCTCCCGCGCTCCGGTCGAGGTGCGCATCGTTGTGGGCATGCGATGGAACCGTGACATCTTGGAGCAGGTGTGCGACCCTGCCGATCCGAACAAGCGTGTCCGTGTCGGAGAGCAAGGGAGACGATGACATCTCGCCAAAGTACCGGACGGCACGTGTGGGTGGGGCTTCGGCAAGAAACAACCCGCCTCCGAAGCCCAGAGTTCTGCCGAACAGGCCCTCATCCCAAAAGTGGCCCAGCACCGCACCCGATGGCACATCCTCGTCACGGGCACCCTGACGAAGGCTCACCAGCGAGCTAGATTGTGTGATGTAACTCCAGCCGAACTGATCCAGAAAGAGATTGTGCGCCTGTTCCGTAATCCACTCGTGTACCTGTTCGCCACCGTCGACGCCTACTGCGTATAACAAGCACCGGGGTTCCAAGGCATCCATCAGCGCCGGTCTGCTACTTCTCTCGGAGTTCGTTGAAATGAGTTTGCTCAGCAGGTCCGGGACGGATGGAATCGGCATGGAGAAGAACCCCGTCACTCATCGGGCACAAACCGCACATCGGAAGACACCCCGACCGTCCGATCTTGCCCACGAGCATGAGAATATCGTGGACAAGCGAAAAGTGTTTCATCAAAATAATCACCGGAAAATCACGCCCGCCCGCGGCGGCGCCGACTCGGCAAGAACGGTGGCGGGTATGCCCTGGCCTTTGCCTGGCGCCGGCACCCGCCGCGGCGGGATGGACCGGGCCGCGCGTGT
>ERZ761603.1357-NODE-1357-length-18459-cov-49.113725_pt1 | contig 18459 bp, 17 predicted proteins | sample MGYA00511879_ERZ761603 | MGnify/ENA primary metagenome ERZ761603 (study PRJEB28899, sample SAMN02850040) | bioreactor sludge metagenome | biome: EBPR Sludge; feature: EBPR Bioreactor; material: flocular biomat | place: Australia: Thorneside Wastwater Treatment... | reverse complement strand
GCAATCCCGAAGACAGGTGAAGGTCGGAAGCCTTGTTCTTGACTCCAAAGGCCAGGAGTTCTGTGATGTCCATGCGGATCGTCCTTAAGGCGCGTGTATACTGGAAACAGAGAGAATTCCAAAGGATTATGAGCGCAATCGCCTCCCGCCTGCAAGCAGTCAGAGATCGTATCGCCCGGGCGGCACGGGATTTTGGCCGCTCGCCACGGGAAATCGGCCTTCTCGCCGTCAGCAAGACCTGGCCGGTGGATTGCGTGATCGAGGCAAACGGGGCGGGGCAGCGCTCATTTGGCGAGAACTACGTCCAGGAAGGTGTCGCCAAGGTGCTCGCGACGGCCGGCCTGGGTCTGGAGTGGCATTTCATCGGCCCGCTGCAGAGCAACAAGACGCGTCTGGTCGCCGAACATTTCTCGTGGGTGCACTCCATCGAACGCATGAAAGTGGCCGAGCGGCTCTCCGCGCAACGTCCGGACGACCTGCCGCCGCTTTCCGTCTGCATCGAAGTCAATGTCTCGGGTGCTGCCACCAAAAGCGGTTGCACACCGGGCGAGGCGCTGGCGCTGTGTCAGGCGGTTTCCGCGCTGCCCCGCCTGAAGCTGCGCGGGTTGATGGCGATTCCCGCGGCGGCGGACGATTTCGCGGCCCAGCGGGCGCCCTTCCGCCAGCTGCGCGAACTTCGCGAACGGATTCGCGCTGCCGGACTGCCGCTCGATACCCTTTCGATGGGCATGTCCCACGATCTCGAAGCGGCCGTCGCCGAAGGCGCGACCATCGTCCGCATCGGCACGGCAATTTTTGGCGAGAGGCGTCACCCATGAAAATTTCCTTCCTCGGCGGTGGCAACATGGCGCATGCGCTGATTGGCGGCATGCTGAAACAGGGATTTGCCGCTTCCGGCATCCAGGTCATCGACCCCGGCGCCGACGCCCGCGCCCGGCTCGCCGCGGCTTACGCGGTCAACAGCGTCGAAGCGGCCGAAATGCTGGCGGAAGTCGGCGACCTGCTGGTGCTCGCGGTCAAGCCGCAGCAGATGAAGGATGCCGTCACCCCGCTGGCCGGCCGGCTGGGCGACGCCCTCGTCGTCAGCATCGCGGCCGGACTCGACATGGCGACTCTCTCGCGCTGGCTGGGCGGGCACCGCAGGATCGTTCGCTGCATGCCGAACACCCCGGCCCTGATCGGCGCCGGCATCACCGGCTTGTGCGCGCTGCCGGAAGTGAGCGATGGCGAACGTTTGGCCGCTGACCGCCTGCTGCGCTCGGTCGGAACGACCGTCTGGATTGCCGGCGAAGCCGGGATGGATGCCGTCACCGCCCTCTCCGGCAGCGGCCCGGCCTACGTCTTCCTGTTCATCGAGGCCCTCGAACAGGCCGCCGCCGAACTCGGGTTCACGCCGGAGCAGGGCCGCCAACTGGCGGTCGGGACGGTGCAGGGCGCCGCGGCTCTCGCCGCACAATCCGCGGAACCTGCCTCGCTGCTGCGCGAGAGGGTCACCTCGAAGGGAGGAACCACCGAAGCCGCGCTGGGCGTCATGAACGAGAGAGGCGTCAGGGAAGGGATTGTCGCCGGGGTCAAGGCGGCTGAAGCGCGCGGCAGGGAGCTGGGCCGCTTGCTGGGAGCGAACTGATGCATGTGCTGATCTTTCTCGTCGATGCCGTCGTCGGCTTCTTCTGCGTACTGTTCCTGCTGCGTTTCCTGATGCAGGCGACGCGCGTTTCGTTTGCCGGACAATTCGGCGATTTCGTGGTGAGGCTGACGAACTGGGCGGTCAAGCCGCTGCGCCGCGTCATACCGGGCATCGGCGGCATGGACTGGGCCAGCCTGGTTGCGGCGCTTGGGCTGCAGCTTCTGCTGTCGGCGCTCGTGGCCGGTCTTGCCGGGCCGTCCGTTGCCGCCGATGGCGGGACGATCGCGCTGACGGCGGTCTGGTTCGCCGTGCGCACTCTGCTGCGTCTGACAGTCTATATCGTGATCGGCGCGCTGATCCTGGAAGCCGTCCTGTCGTGGGTCAACCCCTACTCGCCGCTGTCGCAGCCGGTGCAGCAACTGACCCGGCCGATTCTCGAACCGATCCGGCGCATCGTGCCCACCATTTCGGGCATCGACCTGTCGCCACTGGTCGCCATTCTCCTGCTGCAAGCGCTTCTGATGCTTGTGTGAGCGAGTGGCTGCGCGTCGCGGACGATGGCCGCCTTGTGCTGACCCTTCATGTTCAGCCCGGCGCCAGGAAGACGGAGTTCGCCGGCCTGCATGGCGATGCGCTGAAGCTTCGTCTGGCCGCACCGCCCGTGGAAGGGAAGGCCAACCTGGCTCTCGTCAGGTTCATCGCGGATGCCCTCAAGCTGCCCGTCGCCGCGATCACCCTGAAAAGCGGCCACACCGCGCGGCGCAAGGTACTGGAAGTGCGCGGGGCGAGGCCCGAAGCCGCCGCCTGCCTCGCTCAGCCTTCGTAGACGACGCGGCCGGCAACCAGCGTCATCGTGACCTTGCCGTTCATCATGCAGCCTGTCCACGGCGAGTTCTTGCCCCGGCTCTTCAGTGCCTCCGGCGTCAGCTTCCAGGTCGCGTCCGGATCGAAGACGCAGACATCGGCCGTGCTGCCGACGCCGAGATGGCCGGTCGCCAGCCCGAGGATTTCGGCTGGCGCCGAGGTGATCCGGGCCAGCGCGGCGGGGAGGCTGACTCCCGCGGCGCCAGCCCATTTCAGAGTCAGCGGCAGCAGGAGTTCGAGCCCGGTCGCACCCGGCCTGGCTTCCCCGAAGGGAAGAAGCTTATCGTCGGCGCCGGCCGGGGTGTGGTCGGAGCAGATGGCGGCAAGGCCGCGGGCAGCCGCGCGCGACAACGCCTGACAGTCGCTCTGGGCGCGCAGCGGCGGGCAGAAGCGGGCGTGCGGGTCGAAGAAGCCGATGTCATCCTCGGTCAGCAACAGGTGGTGGATGCCGATGTCGCAGGTGACCGGCAGGCCTTCGTCGCGGGCCGCAGTGACCAGCGCCACGCCGGCCGCCGAGGAGAGGCGGGTCAGATGCACGCGGCAGCCGGTGTCGCGGACCAGTTGCAGGATGGTGGCGATGGCAATGGTTTCGGCGGCGACCGGAATGCCCGCCAGGCCCAGGCGGCTGGCGACTTCACCGTCGTGGGCTATGCCATTGCGCGACAGCCAGTAATCCTGCGGCTGAAGCCAGACCGGGAAGGCGAAGGTTGCCGCGTATTCCAGGGCCCGCAGCAGCGCCTCGGTATCGACGACCGGGACCATGGCCTGCGAGAAGGCCACGCACCCGGCCTTTCTCAAGCCGGCCAACTCGGCCAGCCGTTCCCCTTGCAGGCCCATGGTCAGCGCGCCCAGGGGCAGCACCCGGGCCTTGCCGATTTCCTTGGCGCGGTGGATCAGCCGATCCGCCAGTTCCGGCTCGTCGAGCGGCGGGACGGCGTCGGGAGGGACGACCACGGATGTCACGCCGCCGGCGACGGCCGCCGCCAATTCGGCCTCGATGCTGTTGAGACGGGCGCTGAGGTCGATCAGCCCTGGGGAAACGATGCTCCCGCCGGCGTCCACCGTGCGTGCGGCGACGAAGCCGGCCGGCGCTTCGCCGACGCCCGCAACCCGGCCTTCGGCGATGAACAACGACATGTTGCGGTCGACGCCGTTCCCGGGGTCAATTACACGGCCGCTGCGAATTTCGATATTCATGTCAATTCCCCGCGACGATGCTCATGACGGCCATGCGCACCGCGATGCCGAAGGTGACCTGGGGCAGGATGACCGCCTGCGGCCCGTCGGCCACCGCGGAATGGATCTCGACACCGCGGTTCATTGGCCCCGGGTGCATGACGATGGCGTCCGGCCTGGCCAGCGCCAGCTTCTCCGGGGTCAGACCGTAGTGACGGAAATATTCGCCGGCGGAAGGCAGCAGGGCTCCGGCCATGCGCTCGTTCTGCAGGCGAAGCATGATGATGACATCGCAATCGCGGATACCCTCGTTCATGTCGTGGAAGACCGCGACGCCGAACTTGTCGAGATGCTTGGGCAGCAGCGTTTCCGGTCCGATGGCGCGAACTTCCGGCACCCCCAGCGTGGTCAGAGCCTCGATGTCCGAGCGCGCGACCCGCGAATGCAGGATGTCGCCGACGATGGCCACGCGCAACCGGGTGAAGTCCTGCTTGTAGTGGCGGATGGTGTACATGTCGAGCAGGCCCTGCGTCGGGTGCGCATGGCGGCCGTCGCCGGCGTTGACGACGTGGACGTCGTCGCGGCCGATCCGTTGCAGATGCTCGGCGATCAGGTAGGGTGCGCCGCTCGACGCGTGACGGACGACAAAGAGGTTGGCGTGCATGGCGCACAGGTTGTCGATGGTATCGAGCAGCGTCTCGCCCTTGGCCGTCGACGAACGGTTGATGTCGAGATTGATGACATCGGCCGAGAGGCGCTTGGAGGCGATCTCGAAGGTCGTGCGCGTGCGCGTCGAGTTCTCGAAGAACAGGTTGAACACGCTCTTGCCGCGCAGCAGGGGCACTTTCTTGACATCGCGCGCCGAAACTTCCATGAAGGAGGCGGCGGTGTCGAGAATCTGCGTGATCACCAGCGGCGGCAGCCCGTCGATCGACAGGAGGTGGATCAGTTCGCCGTTCCGGTTCAGCTGCGGGTTATGCATTCTCCAGCCTCCAGGCAAGGCGGCCGTCGTCCAGCCTGCACAGTTCCAGACTCTCGCCGTCGCCGAGGGCCACATTCCAGACGCAGTAGGCGGCCCCGATCGGCAGCTGCCGTCCGCCACGGTCGGCCAGCACCGCCAGCGCCACCGACGCCGGGCGCCCGTAGTCGAACAGTTCGTTGAGGGCGGCGCGGGTGGTGCGCCCGGTGTAGACGACATCATCGACCAGGATCAGGTGGCGGCCTTCGACTTCGAACGGGATGACCGTCGGCTTGACCCGGGGATGCAGACCCTTCGCGGCGTAATCGTCGCGGTAGAAGGAGACATCGATCAGCCCGATGTCCTCGGGCAGGCCGAGGAGTTCCTTGAGGCGCCCGGCAATCCAGGCGCCGCCGCTGAAGATGCCGATCAGCGCAGGCTGGCGATCCAGGTGCGGACGGATCAGGTCGGCCAGTTGACGGCACTGGATCTCGACATCAGGCAGGGGGCTGGGCAGGGGCGGCATCGTGCGGACTTTCGAACCAGGTTTGAAGGATGAGCTGGGCTGCCACGGCATCGAGCAGCGGCCCGGCGGACTTGCCGTCGTGACCGGCTTCCCGCAGGCGTGCTGCGGCATCGAGCGAGGTCAGGCGTTCGTCGGCCAGGCCGACCGGCAGCGCGAAACGACGACGCAGACCCTCGGCGAACTTCTGCGCGAGTCGCGTCATGGCGTGCGGGGTTCCGTCGGCGTGCGTCGGCAGTCCGACCACCAGCTGGACCGGCCGCCATTCGCCAACCAGCTTGGCGATGGCGGCGAAGCGGTCCTCGTTCGATTCGGCACGAATCACCGTCAACGGATGAGCGCTGCCGAGCAGGGTCTCCCCGGTGGCTACCCCGATGCGCTTCTCGCCGAAATCGAACGCCAGCACCGTGCCTTCAGGCATGTCCGGCGACGTCGGAAAGCTGCGTGAAACTGACGCCGAGCTTCTGCATGGCCGCCGGCAGACGCTCTTCCGGCGGCAAATCGAACAGGATGCTGCTCTTCGCGGGTACGGTCAACCATGAATTCCGGGCCAGTTCGTCTTCAAGTTGCCCGGCATCCCAGCCCGAGTAGCCCAGCGTGACGATGATCTCCGAAGGCATGCCCAGGCTGCCCACCGCCGCCAGGACGTCGCGCGAACTGGTCAGGCCGACCTCGCCATTGACGGCCAGCGTCGATTGCCACTGTCCGACCGGGCGATGCAGCACGAATCCGCGGTCCAGTTGCACCGGACCACCGAAATACACGGGCAGATTGGTCAGACTCTCCGCAGCCAGCCTGATGTCGATCTTTTCCAGCAGCCCGGCCAGCGTCATGTCGATCGGCCGGTTGACGATGATCCCCAGCGCTCCGCCTTCATTGTGCTCGCAGACATAGACCAAGGCATGGGAGAAATAGAGATCCTCCAGGGTCGGCATGGCGATCAGGAAATTGTCGGTGAGGTTGACGCTCTTCATGCCGGGAATTCTAATCGTCGGCGACGCGCAAACCAACCATGAAGAAAGAAAAAGCTCGCGCCCGGTCTCGCCCCGATCTGCACGACCATGACCACACGGCCTCTGCCGCGGCCCTGGCGGAAGCGCGCGAGGTCGATTGCGCCTTCGTCTGCGACCGTGAGATCGTTGGCCTGGCGCCGTCGAATTCCATTTCCAGATCAATCGTCACGCGAAGACCAGCGGCCGACCGCGCGGGTGGGACGCCCAGGCGAAGGCGACAACGTCGCGGTTGGCCTGGAGTTCGAATTACCCGGTGATCAGGATGCCTGCCTGGCCCTGACGTAGCCGGCAATCAGTGTCAGCAGTTCGTCCTCGTCGTACGGCTTGCCGAGGTAGTCGCTGGCGCCGATTTCGAGCGCGTGGCTGCGATGCTTCTCCGCGGTGCGCGACGTGATCATGATGATCGGCAGCTTGCTCAGCCGCTTGTCGGCGCGGATGTTGCGCACGAGGTCGAAACCGTCCATGCGCGGCATCTCGATGTCGGAAATGACGACATCCGGGACCAGTTCGAGCAGTTGTTCCAGGGCGTCGATGCCATCCTTGGCCAGCGCGACGTGGTAACCCTCGCGGACCAGAAGGCGGCCGGTGATCTTGCGCACGGTCAGCGAATCGTCGACCACCATCACGGTTGGCGCCGTGGTCGTGGTGGTCACGACCGGCGCCGCCGTCACCGGAATTGCGCTCTCGACGCTTCCCGCGGGCTTGCGGCTGGCCAGCGCGACCGGGTTGAGTATCAGGACGACCTGGCCATCGCCGAGGACCGTGGCGCCGGCGATGCCGACCACCCGGGAGAGCTGGGCGCCGATGTTCTTGACGACGACTTCCTGGTTGCCTCTCAGTTCGTCGACCTGCACCGCCACACGCTGCGAGCCGGAGCGCAGGAGAAGGATCCAGTACTGGCGCTGCGCCTCTGGCGCCGCCGAGGTGTCGCCGAGCAGGTGCGGCAGGTAATGGAAGGGGTAGCGATTCCCTTGCCATTCGACTTCGCCCCGCGCGCGAAGGACGGCCAGCGGTTCCTCCTTGAGATCGAGAACCTGCTCGATCATCGTCGATGGAACCGCGTACAGGATGGCGCCGGCCCGCGCCAGCAGTGTCTGGGTCACCGCCAGCGTCAGCGGCAGATAGATGCGGAAGGTGGTTCCCTGGCCGAGGCGGGAGACGGTTTCGATACGCCCGCCCAGTTCCGCGACTTCGGTCTTGACCACGTCCATTCCGACTCCACGGCCGGCAAGCTGGCTGACCTCGCCGGCAGTCGAAAACCCGGGAAGGAAGATGAAGTCGTACAGGCGGGCGTCTTCGACGTCCTGTCCGGGTTCGAGCAGGCCCAGTCCTTCCGCCCGGGCGCGGATACGCTCGCGATCGAGTCCGCGGCCATCGTCCGCCATCGAGAGGATGATTTCGTTGCCTTCCTGCGCCAGTGAAACCGTGATGTCGCCCATTTCCGGCTTGCCCGCGGCGACGCGCTCGGCGCGTGCTTCAATGCCATGCGTCACGGCATTGCGCAGCATGTGCTCGAGCGGCGCCATCATCTTGTCGAGCACCGAGCGGTCGAGTTCCACCTGACCGCCGACGATGTCGAAGTTGGCGCGCTTGCCGAGTTCCTTGGAACTCTGGCGGACGATGCGGAACAACCTTTCGGCCTGGCTGGCGAAAGGCATCATGCGCACGCCCATCAGTTCCTGCTGCAGTCCGCGATTGAGTCGCGCCTGCGCGACGATCGCGGCATTCGCGTCGTCGAGGTTCTTGAGCAGGTTCTGCTGCACCGTGGCGACGTCGTTGACCGACTCGGCCATGAACCGGGTCAACTCCTGGAAGCGCGTGAACCGGTCCAGTTCGAGCGGGTCGAAGTCCGCCTGGCCGTCGTGCGCCTGGGCGACACGCGCCTGGATCTGGCCTTCGGCCTGGATCTCGATCTCGCGCAACTGGCGCCGCAGACGGATGACGTTTTCCGTCAGATCGAGCAGGGATCCCTTGAGGCTGCGCATTTCCCCCTCGATCCGCGCCCGCGCGATCGAAAGCTCGCCCGCCTCGTTGACCAGCCGGTCGATCAGGTCGGCCCGGACACGCAGGGTTGCGCGTTGCGCGCCCGTCTCGACCTCATGGTCGCGGTCGACATCCGGCGCCAGGGCAACCGCGGACGGGGCTTCGCCAATGGCTGCGCCCGGAAGCACGCTCGTCGCATCAAGTTCGGCGCTCTCGCCAGAGCGCAGGCGCTCGGTCGCCTGGGCCAGCATGTCACAGCCGCTCTCGATCTCGTCGATGAAGGCAGGAGTGGCCGCCTCGGCGCGGAGGACGTCCTCGACCCGCGCTTCAAGCAAGTGGGTGAACTCGCCGAGGTTCATCGCACCGGCCATCCGGGCATTGCCCTTGAAGGTATGCAACAGCCGGGCGATCGCGTGCGGCTGGGCGTCGCTGGCCGGATCGCCGCGCCACAGGCGGAGCTGCACGGTCAGCTCGCGCAGCTGGTCCTGGGCCTCTTCCAGAAAGACGGGCAGCAAATGCTCGTCGAGGTCATCCTTGAGTCTTGCGACGACCGGGGCGGGGGCGGCTGGCGTGACGGCCTCGCCGCCCGGCTGCATGGCCGGCTCCAACGCAACCGCAAGCTCTTCCTCGGCGGAAACGCCGGCCGGCTCGATTGCCGCAGGTTCGGATTGCGCTTCGGCAAGGTAGATGTCCGCAAGCGCGCCAATCAGCTGGACCTGCTCTTCCGGCGCCTCCTGGCGCGCCAGAGCCGTGAACATGTTCTCGAGGGTGATGATCGCCTGGCGAACGGTTTCAAGTCCCTCGATGCTGTCCAGACGGCCTGAACCGTCACGGCGCAACAATGCGTGCTCCAGCGCCAGCGCCAGGTGGTGCAGCGGCATCAGGCCAACGGTCGCCGCAATGCCGCCCAGGGTGTGGGCGGCGCGCGTCATGTCGAATGCGGTCAGGGCAGTCGGATCGGCATCCAGATCGGCATGGCAAGCGACCAGGGTGGCGAGGTGTCCACGCGCCTCTTCACAGAAGATGTCGTAGAGAGTCGGCGCCGCGGCGGGAATCTCCACCGGCTGTGGAAGCTCGCCCACTTCCTCTTCCAGAAGATCGGCGAAGGCATCGGCCATGTCGCTGGACGGCTCTTCCGTCTCCGCGGTTTCGCTTGGGATGGCTTCAACGGGGTGTCCGAGCGCCTCCTCAGGGCTTGTTCCGGCTACCTCGATCTCCTCCATCTCCGTGGCCGTGAACCCTTCGAATTCGCCTGCCGACGGAGGGTTGACCGCAAGATCAAGGTCGAAGGACAAGGCTTCCTCGGTCTCGACCGGCGGGATATCCACCCGCTCGACGACGCTGACGGTGCTTTCTGCCGGTGGCGCCGGGGGAACCGGCTCTTCGCCGCGCAACCGCTCGGCTTCGGCGACCAGCGCCGAGGGATCGGGAATGGCCTCGCTGCCGTGCTCGAGCGCTGCGACCCAGCGCGAGAACAGTTGATGGGCGTCGCCGATCAGGTTCAACAGGCCGGAAGTGGCGGCCATGTCCTGGCGCAGCCACATGTTCAGCGTCTGCTCGAGCGCCCAGGCGGCCTCGCCCATGTCCGTCAGCCCGACCATGCGGCCGCTGCCCTTGAGCGTATGCGCCGAACGGCGAATCGTCGTCAGCGCCGCGCTGTCGTTCAGGTTGGCCGCCAGCACCCGTTCGTGCTCGCCAATGGTGGCGAGCACCTCATGCGCTTCCTCGAGGAAGATCGCCAGAAGCTCGGCATCGATCGCCTCGTGGCTCGATTGCGCAAGCTCCAGCGTCTCCGTCGAAGGCGCCGCCGCCTCGACCGGCGCCCCAACCAGGGACGACACGGCGGCATCGATGTCGGGCCGCAAGGCGTCCCCGCTCTCGAGCGCCTTGAGGACGGTCTTCGCGGTGTCCGCCAGTTCGGGATTCGCCAGCAGATCGGCGTCCTTCTGCAACGACTGCAGATTGAGTTTCAACTCCGTGCGAACGTGTTCGTCGCCGGGGGCATCCTTGAATGCCTCGAACAGGGACTGGGTCTCGTGCTTGTGCTGTTCGAGCTGCACCTCGACGCTCGGGACGGCAGCCAGATCCTCCGCGGCCTCTTCCCCTGGCTCGGGCACCGGCGCTCCATGCAGGCGCCGCAGGAAGGCATCGAAATCGCTTTCGCCATGCTGCAATGCATCGACGAAGAAACCGAGCGTCGACAGCTGTTGCGCCACGGCTTCGAAGTCACTGGCCAGCGGCGCATAGCCGGGACGGGCGAATTCCTGGATCCGCGTCCCGCAACCCTGCACCAGCGCAACGGCGGACATGTGCCCGAGCATGGCCAGCGCGCCCGCGGTCTGCCTGACGGGTGCATCGAGTCCCGCCAGATCCTGCTTCTTCTCGGGATTCCTGAAAAAGGCGTCGAGGGCCTGCTCGACCTGGGCCAGATTGGTCTGGATTTCGCGGGCGACCTGCCCGACCAGCAATTTTTCCTGGGCCCGGCGGGTCATCTCGTCGAGCAGCGGCCATTCCTGGTTGCCGCCCGGCGGACTGCCGGCGATGCAGGCGTACAGACGGGCGACCATGAGGTCGACCTGCTGCGCGAAGTCCATTCCCAGGCGACGGAAATTCTCCTGGGCATTCTGCAACAGCAGGATGGCTGTCGCCACCTCCATCGCCACCATGTCATTGTGGCGATCCGGTGACTCTGCGAGCCAGCTCGCCACAGCGCCAAACCCCTGCCCGAGGCGCTTGAGATCCGTGTGCCCGATTTCGTTGGCGAGGGCCGCGCAGCTCTGTGCATGCTGTTCGAATGCGGGAAGCGCCGATGCGCTGCCGGTGCAGAACTTGTTCCACAATTCCTCGGCAGTGGCGAGGTTATCGCGCAACCGGCGCAGCGCAGTCTCCTGCGGCTGTGTCGTTTCCCGCCCTGCCGCAGCAGCCGGTATCAAATCCCGCAACCCGAAAACCGCCTGTACCTCGGCGACTCCGGGGCTCGCTGCGGCCGGGGCCAGGGCTACCGCGTAGAGGACGTCACGCATCAGGCGGTCGGCAACGCTTCGCGATCCCTGCGACAGACGACGCATCTGCGTGTCGATGCGGGCCAGCAACTGCCGCGACTCGGCGTCGGCCTCCCCCCGATGATCGAACAGCGACTCGACGAATGCCAGCGCGACCCACCAGAAAGCGCGCGCCGCGGGTGACTCCTGGGTCGCCTCGATATTGTCCAGCGCCGTGTGCATGTGCTCGAGCGCAAGATGCGGATCCGTCGTGTGTTTCAGCCAGGCGAGCAGTCCCTTCTGAAAGCGTGCGCGTTCGGATTTCAGCAGCGTCAACATCTGTTCCGGCAAGAGCGGCGCAACCGGCGCCGCGTACCGGGGCGGCCGGCGGGTGATATCCGGATAGAACAGGTCAGCGGGGTTGCATGCCGGCAGCCCGCGCGCCTTCGCCAGCGCCGCATAGGTGGGCAACAGGCGCAACGGCTGATTCGGCTCGCCGGCGATCAGATCGTCCAGGTATCTGCGAATCGCCTCGATGGCGTCCCCCAGCGTGGCCGAAACCCCGGCTGTCGCCTGTACCCGGTTGTCTTCCACGGCGCCGCTCAAGGCTTCGAGCGACTCGATCACCTGTGTCACGCCGTCAAGGCCAACAATGGACAGGGCGCCCTGCACCTGGTGGATGTGGGTACGGCAGAACCGCATTTGTGTCGGATCGCCGGTCAACCCGTGCTGACCCAGTGCATCGGCGGCACGCTCGAGCGCCAGGTCGATCTCACCCTTGACCCAGGTCAGCGGACCCAGATCGAATTCGCTTGCCGCATTCATAAGCTCTCGCTCAATCGACCTTGAAGCCGGCAACCGAACCCTTCAGTTCGGAGGCCAGTGAACTCAGTTCCTCGACCGCCGCCGCAGTACGCTCCGTACCGGCGGTCGTCTGCTCGGTGACGCTCAGGATCCCCTGCATCAGCCTGGCGACATCGGTCGCCGACCTTGCCTGGTCCTGGGTCGAAGTCGAGATGTTTTCGATCAGGTCCGAGAGGTTGCGCGACACCTGGCCGATCTCGGTCAGCGCCTGACCCGCGGCATCGGACAACTTTGCTCCTTCAACCACACCCTGCGTCGACTGTTCCATGGCCGATACGGCATCCTGCGTATCGGTCTGAATCGTCTTGACGATCGCCGAAATCTGCTTGGTTGCTTCAGCGGAGCGTTCGGCCAGTCGCTGCACTTCCTCGGCAACCACCGTGAAGCCGCGACCCGCGTCACCCGCCGAAGCCGCCTGGATGGCGGCATTCAGGGCGAGAACGTTGGTCTGCTCGGTAATGTCCGAAATCAGTTCAACGATTTCGCCGATCTCCTGGGAGCTTTCACCGAGGCGCTTGATCCGCTTCGACGTCTCCTGGATCTGGTTGCGGATTTCGTTCATGCCCTTGATCGAGTCCTCGACGGCCTGCGTGCCCTTCTCGGCAGCGGCCAGCGACTGGCGGGCCACCTGGGCGGACTGGGTCGCATTGCCGGAAACCTCGCTCATCGAGCGGGCCATCTCCAGCGCCGATTGGCCGGCATCGCGAATTTCACGCGACTGCCTTTCGGCGGCGGTCAGCAGTTCGGTGGAAGTCTGGCGGGCGATTTCCGTCGCCGTCGTCACCCGGTTTGCCGCATCGTTGATGCGCCCGACCAGCAGGCGAAGTTCCTCGATGGTGTAGTTGATGGAGTCGGCGATGGCGCCCGTGATGTTCTCACTCACCGTGGCGTTGGCCGTCAGGTCGCCGTCGGCCAGATCCCCCAGCTCGTTCATCAACTGCAGGATGGCGTCCTGGTTCTCGCGGTTGGTTCGCTCCGAGACCTGGCGTTGCTGTTCCGCGTCCTCGGCGCGGCGCCGGGTGTCAGCGAGATAGATCTTGGCCAGCAAGGAGAGGACGGCCACAGCCAGGACGGTGAGGACAATCAGCAACACGATGAAGAACCCCTGCTCGGAAAGTTCCTGCTGATAGCCGGTCGCCAGATCGTCGGTCGCCTTCAGCAACTCCTCGCTGCCGCGGAAGATGCGGGCGCCCGCCTGTTTGGAGAGGACCAGCGGCTGCATGTTGCCGAGAATTCCGCTGATCGCCGCCTGGTAGGACTTGAAGGCGTTGTCGAGTTCCGCCAGTTTCTCGCGCGTATCCGCATCGCCGCTACCCTTGTTCAGCCCCTGCAGGGTATCGCGGAAGGCATTGGTGTCCTTGCCCAGCAGAAAGGCCACTTCCGGGTTGATCTCGTCACCGACCAGAAGCGCCGAGGCGTTCTTGGCGATCCGCTGCGTCAACATGACCAACTGGTTGGCTGCCGCGATCTCCCGCGCGCCGCCGCCGGTTTGCAGCTTGAGGGCGGCCACCTGCTCCGCCAGTTCCAGCATCACCGGGTTTTCGTTGTCGATGGTGGTCACGTTCTTGCCCAGGGCGACGAGGTTCGCCTCCTGGCCGATCACCGTCATGGCGTCCTTGTCGGTCTCCGCCCAGATCCTGGTCAGCGCTTCCAGCTGCGCCTGCACGGCCGCAGGCGAAGCGGGCACGTCGGTACCGGCGATGTCGCCACCCGAGGTCAGCCGCTCCAGCAGGCGGCCGAAGGTCTCCCGGGAATCCTTCAGCTGCGCGAAGGCCGCGGGATTGCCCTGCAGGGCCAGCGTCGACGCCTTGGCCAAACGCTGCGAGAGCATGCGCATTTCGCCCGAAGCAGCGACGTAAGCGGTGCCGTAGGTCGAGGTCCGGTTGTTGAAGAAGACCAGGATGGCGATGGCGACCAACAGCACGACGAAAATGCCGCCCAGGGTCTTCATCTGCTGGATGACCGGCTGCTGCGTGAATGATCCCGGCAGCCAGCCCCCGGCCGAAGGCGCCTTCGCCGCCTTCCCCGTGGCTTTTGCACCCTCCTTGCCACCCTGACCAGGGTTGTTCAAGCTCAACGCCATCTCTATCCTCCGCTCGGGGTCAGGAGCAATCAGACCCCAATATTCATGAAATCGTTATCGGCAAGCAACTCGCGCACCGAGAGTTTTCGCCAGACTTGGCCCTGGCTGTCGGAAAAGCGGGCCGTACCCCAGGCAGGGTCCGCGGTATCCACCGACTCGGCGACAAAGTCGTCGGGGTTCTTCAGGCCCAGCATGCGATTGACCAGCAGCGCCGCGTTGGCGCCGTACTTGCTGCCAACCAGCAGCAGTCGCGAATCGCTGCTCTGCGGCGTGGCGGCGCCCCCGCAGAAGACCGCGAAATCGGCGACGGCGTAGAGGCTCCCGCGGATATTGGCGATCCCCGCGAACCAGGGTCGCGTCAGCGGAACGGGCGTAAGTTTGAGCGCCTGGACGATCTCGCCGCCTTCGGACAGGTCGACAAGCCAGTTCTGGTCACCGGCCCGCACCCCCAGCCAGGAAGATGTGCCGTGTCCGTGCGTGGCGCCGGTGAGACGCCCCGAAAGGTATTCCTGAAAGTCGCGGAGGCTGGTCTTTATCGCCATCGGGATCAGGGAAACTCGGCGATCTTCTGGAGCAACTCTTCCGGATTGACCGGCTTCACGACGTAGTCGGCCGCTCCCTGGCGCAATCCCCAGATCTTGTCGGTTTCCTGCCCCTTGGAGGTGCACACGATGACCGGAATGTGCTTGGTCTCCTCGTCACGAGTCAGCGTGCGGGTCGCCTGGAAGCCGTTCAGTCCCGGCATCACGACATCCATCAGGATCAGGTCCGGCTTCATCGCCCTGGCCTTGGCAATTCCTTCCTCGCCATTCTCCGCAGTGGTGACCTGATAGCCGGCCTTGGTCAGGAAATCGACCGAGAAGAACCTTTCTGTCGGAGAGTCGTCGACGACGAGTATGTTTTTGACGGGCATCATTTCTCCATCAATGCTAGGAAGTTTCGGAAGCGGACGGCAGGGCGAAGGCGGCAACGGTCTGCAACAGACTGTCCTTGGTGAAAGGCTTGGTCAGGTACTGATCGGAGCCGACCATGCGTCCCCGCGCACGGTCGAACAGCCCGTCCTTCGAGGACAGCATGATCACCGGCGTCGCCTTGAAGCGCGGATTCTTCTTGATCAGCGAACACGTCTGATACCCGTCGAGACGGGGCATCATGATGTCGCAGAAGATCACCCTGGGCTGGTGGTCGGCGATCTTGGCCAGCGCGTCGAACCCGTCTTCCGCGAGAACGACCTGACATCCGGCCTGGACGAGGAAAATTTCCGCGCTCCGCCGGATCGTGTTGCTGTCGTCAATGACCATCACCTTGACGTCACGCAGTCTAGATAGATCAGCCAATCATGTCCCCTCGCTCCTCGTCAGGGAGCCATCCCAGCGCAGCATCATACTACGCCGGCGGCAAAACTCCACCATCGCGAAATCGAATTTCCGCGCCCCGCATTCCGGACAGACCCGCCTCATCGCGACAACCTCCCGGCGGGTTCCCGGCGGAATTCCCTCCGCCGCAACACCCGGCGCCTCATCATAAATGAAACCGCGGATCAGGCACATCCATGTCCGGTAATTTGTCGCACCGTTGATGCGGCAGCGCCGGCTGGCGGCCGGATTCGGATAGAATCCGGCGAATCTTACCCAATCGCCGCCTCGTGCGCCATTTCCGCGGCACTTGATGACCACCGCCCGCCCCGTTCCGCCGCTCGTCCTGGCATTCGCCGCCAGCGATCCCACCGCTGGCGCCGGCGTTCAGGCCGACACGCTGACCCTGGCCAGCCTCGGCTGCCATCCCCTGTCGGCGCTGACCGCGGTGACGGTCCAGGACACGGCGGGAGTCCGGAGCGTGCATCCCGTCGCCGCCGACGTGCTGGAGAGGCAGGCGCGAACCCTGCTCGACGACCTTCGCGTCGCGGCGTTCAAGATCGGTGTTCTGGGCAGCGTGGAAAACGTCGTTGCGGTTGCCGGGATCGTCGCCGACCACCCAGACATTCCCGTCGTTTTCGATCCTGTCCTCGCCTCGGGGCGCGGCGACGATCTTTCCGGCGCGGCGATGATCGCGGCGATGCGTGAATTCCTGTTGCCGCGGACCACGCTGCTGACTCCGAACGCGCCCGAGGCGCGGCGGCTTGCCGAACGCCGGGCCGACGAAGACGAACCCGGGATCGATCTCTGCGCGCAACGCCTGATCGCCATGGGCGCGCGGCATGTCCTGATCACGGGAACGCACGAGGCGACCCCGGAAGTGGTCAATACCCTGCATGGCCGGGAGGGTGTGCTCCGCCGTGACCGCTGGGAGCGCCTGCCCGGGAGCTATCACGGTTCGGGGTGCACCCTGGCTTCGGCGATCGCCGCCTTCCTCGCCGGCGGGGTCGACATCGACGCTGCGGTGCGCGAGGCCGAGGACTACACCTGGCGGACACTCGCCGGCGGCTTCCGGCCCGGCAGGGGGCAGTTCATCCCCGACCGTTTCTTCCGGACACGCACGGAAGGCGGCAAGGTCGCGCCGAGCCAGCGTGGAGATCGTGGCGATGGCCGGTAACTTGCGCGGCCTCTACGCCATTACGCCGGAATGCCGCGACCGCGACCGCCTTCTGGCCGGCGTCGAAGCCGCGCTGCGTGGCGGCTGCCATTTCGTGCAGTACCGCGACAAGAGCAGCGCCGCCCCCGAGCGGGTGGCGCGCGCCCACGCTCTGCGCCGGCTGACGCTGGACTTCGACGCCAGGCTGCTGATCAACGACGACCTGGCGCTGACCTTCCTGGTCCGCGCCGATGGCATCCACCTCGGCCGGGACGATGGCAACCTGGTGGCGGCACGCGCCATTCTCGGGCCCGACCGGCTGCTCGGCGCCTCGTGCTATGGCGATTTCGCGGCGGCGCGCAAGGCGGCCGCCGCCGGCGCCGACTATGTCGCATTCGGCGCCGTCTTTCCGTCGCGCACCAAGCCAGACGCCGTGGCTGCCACGGTCGACCTGTTTTCCCGGGCAAAAACCACGTTGACCGCGGCAAGCTGCGCCATCGGCGGTATCACTCTCGACAACGCGCCAGTCCTGATCGCCGCTGGCGCCGGCCTGCTCGCCGTGATCAGCGACCTGTTCACCGCGCCGGACATCACGGCCCGCGCCGCCGCCTACCAACACCTGTTCGAGGAACCGCACCCATGAGATCACGCAACCAGCAACTATTCGAACGCGCCCAGCGCCACATTCCCGGCGGCGTCAATTCGCCGGTGCGCGCCTTCCGTTCGGTCGGCGGAACGCCCTGCTTCATCCAGAAGGGCGTCGGGCCGCGCGTCCAGGATGCCGACGGCAAGTGGTATCTCGACTACGTCGGCTCCTGGGGTCCGCTGATTCTCGGCCATGCCCACCCGGAGGTCATCGCCGCCGTGCAGGCGGCCGTCGTCGATGGACTGACCTTCGGTGCGCCGACCGAGCGCGAAGTCGAAATCGCCGACCTGCTGTGCGATCTCGTGCCGTCGCTGGACATGGTCCGTCTCGTTTCCTCCGGCACCGAGGCGACGATGAGCGCCATCCGCCTGGCGCGCGGTCACACCGGGCGCGACGTGCTGGTCAAGTTCGAGGGCTGCTATCACGGCCATTCCGACAGCCTGCTGGTCAAGGCCGGCTCCGGCGCGCTGACCTTCGGCAACCCCTCGTCCGCCGGGGTTCCCGCCGATCTCGCGCGGCACACCATGGTCCTCGCCTACAACGATCCGCAACAACTGGCTGACGCCTTTGCCCGCCATGGCGAGACGATCGCCGCCGTCATCGTCGAACCGGTCGTCGGCAACATGAACCTGATCGCGCCCACGGCCGAATTCCTCGCAACCATGCGCGAGCAGTGCACGAAGCACGGCGCCGTGCTGATCTTCGACGAGGTGATGACCGGCTTCCGCGTCGGCCTGACCGGCGCCCAGGGCCTGTACGGCATCGCGCCCGACCTGTCGACCTTCGGCAAGGTGGTCGGCGGCGGCATGCCGCTCGGCGCCTTCGGCGGCAGACGCGAGATCATGGAACGGATCGCCCCGCTCGGGCCGGTCTACCAAGCCGGCACGCTGTCCGGCAATCCGGTGGCGGTGGCGGCCGGCCTGGCGACGCTGAAACTCATTCAGGAAAAGGGCTTCTACGAGGCGTTGACCGCAGCGACCAGGGCGCTGTGCGACGGTCTGGCCGGGGCCGCGCGCAGACATGGCGTCGCCTTCGCCGCGCAGAACGTCGGCGGCATGTTCGGTCTCTACTTTGCCAAGCAATGCCCGGCGACCTACGACGCGGTGCTCGCCTGCGACAAGGAGGCCTTCAACCGCTTCTTCCACGCCATGCTCGACGCCGGTCACTACTTCGCGCCCTCCGCCTTCGAGGCCGGGTTCGTATCGGCGGCGCATGGCGCTGGCGATATCG
>ERZ761603.1353-NODE-1353-length-18507-cov-17.876382_pt1 | contig 18507 bp, 15 predicted proteins | sample MGYA00511879_ERZ761603 | MGnify/ENA primary metagenome ERZ761603 (study PRJEB28899, sample SAMN02850040) | bioreactor sludge metagenome | biome: EBPR Sludge; feature: EBPR Bioreactor; material: flocular biomat | place: Australia: Thorneside Wastwater Treatment... | reverse complement strand
GCCAGTTGGGCGATCTTGATCAGCGCCACGAGAATGCCCAGCAACATCACGTCGTACATCGCCCAGGGCTGCATGTGCAGCCCCCAGCGCAGCAACTCGCCGCTCCAGTGCGGCAGCGGGGGGCGCCTGGCTGCGAGCAGCACGGCCAGCATCATCAGCAGGTAAAGCGCGGGAGCAATCACCGCACAGAAAACGACGATCATGGCCGTGATGCGTTCACCGTCCAGCCACATCTGGCGCGCACCGCCGAGGATCGTCGTGCTCGCGTAGCGCCCGACCGCCGAGAGGTCCATCAGCGGCATGGCGTTGGCGACGACGAAGACGATCAGCGCGGTGAGCGTGAGCACCAGCGGCAGCTCGAGCGGATCACGCGGCCTCGCCGCCAGTACGAAGCCACAACGCGCGCAGCGCGCCCGGCCACCAACGGGAAGTACCGGAATGCGCTGCAGCAGATCGCACTCCTGGCACGCCATCAGCGGCTGCGAAGACCTGGCCGCGTCACTCATCGGTCCCACCCACTGGTATGAGCTTCATCCGGCATCGCGCGCAACGCGGGCACGCCTCACCCTAGAACTTCCAGTTGTAGTAGGCCGCAACAAAGATGGTCCCGATGTTCTTGTACGAGCCGACGAGGTCACCGCGCCCGCCTACCGCCACCGGCAGGGTACTCCGCAAATCGGTGTCGAGCGTTCCGCCGTAGAGGTACTCGCCGGCAATGCCCCAGGAGGCCGTCTTGCTCAACTTCTGCTCGCCACCCACCCCGAAGCGCCAGGCCGAACCCACGGGCAGCAGCGGCGAGACATCGCCCGACTGCATGCTCGAGTCGTAGGCAACGCCAAAATTGAGCAGCCAGGGTTCGCTGATGCGATACTGCGCGCCGGCGGCGAGGTGCCAGGTGTCCTTGAACTCGAGGTCGGTCGTCAGGCTACTATCCGTCGACGCGTTATCGACGCCGATCTGGACCTGACCGAACTTGGACCACTGCTGCCAGCCGACGCTACCGAGCACGGCCCAGCGGTCGTTCACCTGCGTAAAGAGACTGCCCATGACCTGCTGCGGCACCTTGATACCGACCTTGATATCCGAATTCAGCGCGCCACGATTACCAAGAACCGTCGCCAGCCCGGGAGCGAGATTGGAGAACTTCGCCGCGGCCTTGAAATCGAGATCGATCTGCGAATTCCAGGTCAGCCCAAGGCGAGTACCCGGGTCGATTTCGTAGAGCATGCCGAGGTTGAGGCCCCAGCCCCAGGTATTGTCCTCGAGCTTGAGCCGCCCGTCGCCGAAGGCCGGGGCAGGATTGTTGATCGCCACCTGGTTGGTATAGATTCCGTACATGGCGTTTACGCTCGCCCCCAGCGAGAGTTTGTCATTCACCTTGTAGGCAATCGACGGCAGGAAGGAGATGCCAAGCAGGCTGGTGTTCTGAACGTAATAACGTCCCACCCAGTCGTTGTCGTATTTCAAGGGCATGCCGAAGTTACCGGTCAGCGCGAAGCCGAGCTTGAGATCGGGCGACACGCTGTAGCTCAGGAAGCCGCCACCGCCGACGAACCAGCCGTCCGATCCCAGCAAGTAGCCGGCCTCGTCGCCGCCCAGCCCCGGTGAGGTGCCGGTGCCCGCCGAAAAACGCGTGTTGCTCCACAACGCCTGCCCGGCCGCCAGGAATTGCGTCCCCTCCAGTCGCGTCATCCCGGCCGGGTTGCTGAGTACGGTCGACGCGTCCTGCGCGCGCGCGCCGTAGCCCGCCGAAGCCAGACCGACGTCGGCAGTGCCGACCTCATAAAGCGTCAGTCCACCCGCTGCCACCGGCCCGCCAGCCACTACGCCGGCGCACAAGGCCAGCTTCGCCACCGTGCGGCAACCTTTACCCATCGCCACTTGCCAAGTCATCATGTAACCATCCCCAATTGGATTGCTGTCAATGTTAGTACCGCGCGACCGTCGACGGTGGCGGCAAAGAGCTGCCGCCGCGTAGCACAAGCCCCTTACGCAGCGGAGCGGGGCTCCGCTTGCAGCCGCGCTTGCACCTTCCACAGGCAAGAAGACTACCGCCAGCCGACACCGCGACGACCGACACCGACACCGTGGAAGCCAACGCCAACCCCTCCACCCGGACCTATCCAGTCAATGAACACGGAGGTCACGCCGCCGGCTCGGCATCTTGCCTTCGACAAGCTTGTAACTGTACACCAGGTCCTTGCCTTCGAGGACCGGCTTGCTGATCTCTATGACGGTCAGCGTGTTGCCATCTTTCCCCGGCTCCTAGACCGACAAGGTGGCTTTGGGAGGATCGGCGCTGAAGTTGTTCGCGCCAGCGGCCGCCGACAGGCCTAAACCGGAGGAGCTTGGGTACCTTACTGCGTCAGCTGAACGAGGATCTTCTTCTTCGCCGTCTCGTAGTCGCTGGCGCTGATCAGGCCCTGATCGTAAAGGGACTGCAGTTCCTTGAGCCGCTGTTCCGGCGTCTTGGTCTGGCTGGCACGCGCTTCTGCCTGATCGGCAGCCGCAGCCGCCTGTTGGGCCGCCGCGGCTGAAGCGTTGGCAGCTGAAGCCGCTGCTGCCGCCTGCTGCGAGGCGGCAGCACTTTCGCCAGCTACGGCAGCCGTGGTTGCAGCGCCTAGAATCACCGTACGCCTCGCCGCTCGACGCCAAACGCCAAAAATTGCCCAGGCGGGTTGCGTGCACAGCAGCAGCGCCAGCCCCCCCAGCAGCTTCCGTCGCGAAGAACTCCTGCCCGTTTCGCTTGGCTTCATCTTCCTTCTCCTTTTCCAGTCAGCTCGCCTACTTGCTTCGCGTGTAGCGCAGTTCCATCATCTTGAACATCTTGCTGCCGAGGCCCTTGCCCCACAGCTCGGTAAGGTGACCGCCATCGTCGCCGAGATGCATGCGCAGCTCGACCGGCGACGGCTTGCCGCTCAGCGGGTCGGGAAGCGAGCCCTTCATCGTTGCCGATTTCCCGGAAGCGTCGAAGCCGCCCTGGTACCAGGTCATGCCGGTACTGCCGTTGTCCATCCAGGTCGCTTGATACAACTTGCTGACGTTATCGAACGCAACGTAACCGATGCCACTGAAGGGCTGACCCTGTGTGTCGCCCGAGAGCATCATCTGCACGTAGCGGTCGCCGAGCACCCAGGTGCTGACGCTGGTCGCCGACGATTCGATCGGCGGCTTCGACGGATCAACCCAGGTGCGGATGGCAACGTCGAAAGTGCCGATCATGGCCTGCAGCCGCTTCTGGCCCTCACCCGGGGTCATCGCCTTCGCAAGCGCTTTGGCCACGGCCGATTCCTGGGCCGAATCACTGACCGCCGCCTTGCTGACACCCTCGGCACTAACCGGGTTCGTCAGACAGAGGGTCGCCGCCAGCAATCCTGCCAAGCGATAAGACTTTTTCATTCTCAAGACTCCTTTTCAATCAATAATCCGCACCCGGAAAACCCCCGATGCCGATTGGCCGCCCACTTCCTCCCGGCGCCACGCTGGGTGCCGGCGGTTCGTTCACGAGCTTGTGTCGATTTCATCTTCGTATCCATCGTAGTCATCCACCTCGCACACGCCGATGATCGGGCGGATCGGCCCGCAGCCAGCCTCGCTGCTCGGGACAGAACCGCCCGTCCGGGATATCTTCTACCATCTTGAACTCGCTCGCTACCTGGCCGACGTCAGCCCTGGCTTCGGCATCGCCTGCAACACGTAGAAGCCCTTGCCCGCAGCGCTTGGGAAGTACACCCGCCCGCCATAGCCCGGCGGGGTCAGCGAGTTACCGGTCAGCGGCTCGAAGTAGTCCGACTCGGCCAGCAGCTTGCCGGTGGCGGCGTCGCGCCAGGTCAGCTGCTCAGTGTAGTTCTGCGTGAAGAAGGCAGCCTTCACCGGCTCCTTCGGCACGTTCCGTTTCATCTGCGTGAGCATCAGCAAGCGCGTGTCCTTCGGCCCGAACAGCGGCTGGAAGGTGGTGGTCATGTTGTCGAGCACGAAGACCACCTTCATCTCGCCACTGGCCGGGTCAAGCTTGATGCCCGCCACCTTGCCGATGCCCATGTCGGCGGAATAGAGCATGTGATTCTCGGGGTCGGCACCGTTCTTCGGCATGGCGAAGCTCCACTCGCCCTTTTTCAGCTCGCCGAAGGGAAAGACGATCTGTGTCTTCCTGGGGTCCTTCTGGTGGGCGACCACGACGCTGGAAGCGACGCTTTCGCTGCCGATGCCATTTAGCTGCACCGCGATCCAGTCGCCGATCACCGTCGGTGCGGTCGCTGCGCTCTGCCCTTTCTGCATCGGGCGGATCAACCACGATTCATCCAGCGAGAGTTTCTTCGTCGCCGGGTCCCAGAAGGCACGCTGCACCATCGTGTCCATCGGCACGTAAATGGCGATGCGCCCTTCGAACATGGTGACGATGTGCGGCGAGGTGGCCGGCTCGGGCATCTGAATGTCGTGCAGCACTTCCAGGGTGTCCGGGTCCACTGCCACCAGCTGTGAGGGCGGCTGTTTCATGCCCTCGGCTGTGCACTTGATGATGGCGATGGTGCCCTGCAGCTTGCAACCCCTGGGCCGTGTCTGGTCCTTCAGGATCAGGGTGCGGTCGGGCGCGATCGTCAGGTGCTTGTAGTTCACGTCGGCGGTCGGTGCCGCGCCACTGGGTAAGCTGTTGTGCTTCAGGACCTGGCCGCTGTCGGCGTCGATCAGCACGATCTGGTTCGACCAGGCGAAGGCGATCTTGCCGTTGTCGAGGATGTTCAGGTTGGCGTTACCGATCCAGCGCCCCGAGGCATTGAGGTTGTCAAGATAGGTGCGCCAGATCTGCTTGCCGGTGGCGGCGTCTGCCTTGGCGACATAGGGCCCGGCCATGTTCGGGTCCTCGAAGGTCGGGTACTCGCCGCCGACGAGGTACAGCTCGCCGGGCTTTCGGTTGTTGATGTACGAGATGCCGGGGTAATCGTCGGCACTGCGCCAGACATACACCGTGTTCGGGCCGTCGCGAGAGCCGAGGAAGCTGGCGCAGGGGAAAAGGCCGCTGCGCTCGCTGTCGGAAATCTCGGCCCCGTTCAGCGACGGGTAGTAGCCCGGTGTCGGAATATTCTGCTGGCAGTCGAGTTCTTGCGCGTATAGGCCGACGTCGCCGGGCAGCGGGCCGTTGGCCGCGACCTGGCCCGGCCTCAGACCGATTTGCGCGACACGCGCCTCGATTTTCGGCTCGATCACCGACCAGCCCAACCTATAGCCGGCGTAGCCCAGGGCAAGGACAAGAACCAGGGCAAACCATTTCAACACAGGTGATCGGGTCATGAGATTTCTCCGCTGTGAGGCGTGAACGGCCGGGCCCGAGTGGCCCCGGCAGGAGTTACTTCTTCAAGCCGCCGGCCTCGAAGGCAGCCTTGGTGGTGTACTCGCCACGCGGGTAATACGGCCCCATCACTTCTTCTTCCATGCCCGGCTTGGCGATGTGGTTTGGACTTTGCTTCCAGTCGGGGTTGTTGGCCATGATGCGCAGCATCAGCATGCCAAAGTCGGCGCGGTTCTTCGGCCCCGGAACGCCCTCGCCGCGCGGGCTCCACTCGATCCAGGCAACGCCGTTTTCCGCAGTGGCATTCGCCGGACGGTCCTCCTTGCGGCTGTAGACGATGGTGTAGTTGCCGTCCTTGTCGAGCGGAATCTGCATGTCAGTCAGCCCGTCGACGATCTGCCCCGAGGGCATGGCCTCGCAACTGACCAGCGAGAAGTACTGCGTCTGCGCAGCAGGCATCACTTCCAATCCGCGTCCGCCACTCCCGGCATAGGTGTTCGGGAAGCTGGGCATCTTGCCGCGCATCACGTACACCGGGCCGAACTTGCGCGACAGCTGGATGAACATGTACTCGGTCTCGGGGTCGCCGCCGCCGTCGATTGCGCTCTGGTAGGGAATCTTCGCGCGCTCGACGGGCGGCAGGAAGGAACCAAGGATCGAGTAGCGGATGTTCCAGTACTTCTCCCACTTCGGCACTGGCCGCGCCGGCGCCGTCGCCGGATCCAGGGTCGGGTCGTTGCCCTTTGCGGTCACGATGTGCTCCCACTGCTCGGGCGTCAGCGGCTGCTTGGTCGCGCCGTCGATCGGCCTGCCAAAGCGCTCGGCAACCTCGTCCTGCGACAGCTTGCTGCCGTCGGCAAGCATGCCGCTGTAGGTGGGCAGGCCACGCACGCCCGCAGGCTTGTCCGCCGGCGCCCAGCCGGCACCGTCGCTGCCCTGATCGGGCAGGTAGATGCGGTTCACAAACTGGTGCTGGCTACCCTCAGTGCCGACATACAGCGTGTTCTTCGGCCGCGGCTGACCGGCCGGCGGCGGGTCTTTCGCCACCACATGCATGGTGAAGCTGCGTTTGTCGGACAGCCGCTCGGCACCAACGCGGAAAGGATTGATCGAACCGGCGTCGGGTTCGATGTCGGGCCCGACCAGCGCCTCGCCGGTGGACACGAAGGTGCCGTGCTCTTCCTTGTACAGCGCGAACTGGAAGTAGCGCGCGCGCGGATACTGGTAGTTGAAACTCACCGTGCTGCCGGCCGGCATGGCGAAACGGCCGATGAAGTAGGTCGATTGCCAGTCGGGCCACAGGTTCGGATTCTGGATCAAGCGCGGATATTCCAGATGGTTCCAGTAGCCCCAGCCGCGTGGCCCCTGGAACAGCGGGTCGTGACCATAGCGCTGATCGGTACGGATGAAGTTCTCCAGCGACTTGTCGCCGAAGCGGCGCACATCCAAGGCGTTCAGGTTGCCCACCGGCACCACCGCCGGCGGTTGCCAAGCACCCTTGCCGAGCGGATAGACGGAGGGGGCCTCGGTCTTCGGCCAGTACATCCGCATCACGATGAACATCGGCCCGTTCGGCGCCGGCAGCCAATTCGCTTCCTTGTCCTTGCCCGGAGAATCCTTCTGGATGTAGACGGTAAGCGAGCCGTCGGCGTTTTTCTTCAGCCCCGGCAGCATCGGCGAGTTGATCAGGTAGCGCTTGATCGGGTTGTCGATCAGCAGCTGCGTGCGCCCGTCGTACATGGTGATCGACCAAAAGGCGTTGACCGGCGGCAGCTGCCCCGCTGCGAAGCTCATCTGGTAGCTATGCTTGGCTCCGTCGAGCACGATGCCGTTGATGTCGTTGCGGGTGAACGGATAGACCGCCTCGGCCTCGCTGTTGCCGTAGATGCCCAGCTTGGCAGCCGCGGCGCGCAACGCCCAGTTGCCGTTGTAGAAGGCACGGTCACCCGCCGCCGCGCCGATGTTCCAGCCGTTGACCACGGTGCCCACGCTTTCGGCGGTGTGGCCGATCTTGGCCAGCGCGGCCTTCATCGCCTCGCCCATCGCCGCCTTGACGGCCGGTGTCATATGCTCGCCGCCGGGCTTCAGGCCGGCGCCGATGCCGACCTTGGCGAAGCGTTCGCGCAGCGGCTTTTCGATCTCTGCCGTACCGATGGCCGGTGCGAACTGCAGCAGGAAGTTCAGGTAGGTCGTGAAGTCGGTGCTGAAGGCCTCAGGCTTGAAGGCTGGCCACTTGACCTCCGGCGCGGCCAGAGGCTTGGCGCCACCGGTGAAGGCCGACAGCGTCTTGACGCTGTAGCCGGCCTGGACCTTCTGGACATTTGGCATGTCCGCCGGGTCGAACAGCTGCGTGCGGTAGACCGCCAGACTGAACTGTGTTTCGCTGCGGAAGGTCTTGGCTATAGACGCTGGCGCTGTGCCGTTCCAGTCGGGCCCGGCGACCAGGTAGCAGCCGGCATCGCTGCCGGTACTGCGGCTGCCGATGTAGCCATAGTTGTCGGTGTACAGATCGGTCAGCTGCACGTCGTAGTAGCGCGCCGGGTCGATTTTCGGCATGCACAGCACCATCGGCTCGGCGCGCAGGTCGAGCATTACCTTCGAATACGGGGTGTCGCTGTTCGGCGTGCTGATCGCCGTGTCCCTGGGTGTGAACACCCGCGCTTCGTTGTGCAGCTGGTTGATCGGCGCCTTGAACTGCCCTGACTGGGGGTCGATGAAGAAGTCGTGCATGACCTTGTAGCCAACAACCATCGGCAGCCCGTACAGGTAGGCCTCCTCGACAACGGCCCTGAGCTCGGCGAGATCACCCTCCCCCTGCGCCGCCAAGCTTGCGCTTGCCATGGAAGTTGCCATGGCGATCGCCGTCGCCAGTCTGAACACGAGTTTGCGCATGAGCTGCTCCCTGTTATGCGTACGACGGATCTGAAGACCGCCGCCGCTAGCGGCAACGATCGCCGTGCCCGCAAGAACCGCGATTGTTGACTGTTGCGTACCGCGTTGCTTGATAATTCGCGACATTTTCATTTCCCGATGGCACGCGAAGGCTCACCATGACCAGGGATGCACGCTTGCGGCCCTTGAAGAAGGCCTATGGCGAAGTACCAGAGGGCTTCGGCCGGGTTGGCCCCTTGACGAACATCGCGCAGGAAATCGAGCGCTTTGACGTCAACGCCGACGCGCTGTTCGCCAGCGTCGGCGTCAGCAGGGAGCTGTTCACCGACCCCAACCACCTGATTTCGCCGCAAACCTATGGCCAATTGCTGCAGCGCTGCGCTGCCCTTAGCGCTTGCCCGCACTTCGCGTTGCTTCTCGCGCAGAGTCAAGGCGCCTCGTCGCTCGGCACGGTCGGCGAACTGCTGCCCCACTGTGCCGACGTCGGCACGGCCCTGGCGCACCTGCAGAACTATCTGCATCTGCATGATCGCGCGGGGATGGCCACCCGTACCATCGAAGGCGACACCGCCACCTTCGGCTACACCTTGTTTGCCGGGCCAATCGCCGGCGTCGACCAGATCTACGACGGCACGCTGGTCATCGCGCAGAACATCATGCGCCTGCTCTGCGGCCCGCAATGGAAAGCGCGCGCCGTGCTGCTCGCGCGCCGCCGGCCGAAGAACCTGCGTCCCTATCAACAAGCCTTTCAGTGCCCGATTGAATTCGACGCCGAAAGCTCGTCACTGGTCTTCCCCACCAGCGATCTGCGCTTACCGGTCGCCGGTGCCGACCCTGATCGCTTCAAGCTGTTGAAAGAAAAGCTGGAAGACATCCGCAGCCGGCATGACCTCGACCTCGTCGCACAAACCCGTCGTGTGGTGCAGGCGATGGTCGTCCTGCGGCGCTGTTCGCTGACCGGCGTTTCAAGAGAGCTGGCGATGAACCCGCGCCGGCTGAACCGCTTGCTCGAGCGCGCGGGAACTACCTACCGCGAGTTGCTCGACGAAGCCCGCTGCGGTCTCGCGCTGCGCCTAATCTGCCTGACCGATCTGTCGCTCGGACAAATCGCCGTGGTCCTCGACTACTCCAGCGCCAGTGCGTTTACGCATGCATTCAAGCGCTGGAAAAACGTCTCTCCCCTGGCATGGCGCAGCGAGCATGGCCGCTCGCTCGAGGCCACTGAAGATCTGCCCGATTCGCGGTAGACTAAGCCAAGCATCCGTTATCCAGGTGCTGGATCTCCATTCGGAAAGGGACTTCAATGAATTCAGATGCAAGAAAAACAGCAACTTCTGCAGGGCGCAGCGTTCCAGCGCTGGCCCTCTCCATCGCACTTGGCCTCGGAGTCTCGGCAAGTGTGAGCGCGGATGAATTGGACGCCAAGAGATTGGTCAAGGCGATGTCGGAGTTTCTGGCAGCACAACAGGCGCTCTCCTTCAGCTACGACGCCACGCTCGAGGTGGTCACGCCCGACGCCCAGATTCTCGGGCTGGCGAGTTCGGGCAAGGTCGTCGTCAATCGGCCCGACAAGATCCACGCCACGCGCGCCGGCGGCTTCGCCGATGTGGCCATGTCGTTCGACGGAAAAACGCTGACCATCCTGGGCAAGAATCTGAATGCCTATACTCAGGTCGAGATACCGGGCTCGATCGATCATCTGGTTGATGTGATGCGTGACAAGTACGACCGTCCCCTCCCGGCCGCGGACCTGCTGCTGACGAATTCCTACGAAATGCTGATGGAGGGTGTCGAAGACATCAAGGATCTGGGCAGTGGCGTGATCGGTGGTGTTGAGTGTGATTCACTGGCTTTTCGCAGCAAGGACGTCGATTGGCAGATCTGGATCGCGCACGGCGACAAGCCTTATCCCTGCCGCTACACCATCACCTCCAAGAGCGTACCGAATGGCCCGAGTTACAGCATCCAGTTCAGCGATTGGAAGGTCGGGAAAGCGGTGACGGCAGCTAGTTTTGCGTTCAAGAATACAAGCAAGGCTACTCAGGTCAAACTTGAAGATCTTAAAGGTACGGGTGACTTGCCCGAACACTTCACCAAAGGAGCAAGCAAATGAGCAGGCTGAAACCAGTTGCATTTTTCGTGATGGCCACGGCGATCGTTGTTCTCGGATCTGAAGTTGGCGAACAGCTAGCCATTCCGGGGATTCATGGCGTCGTCCCGAGCGCCGAAGCCATCGTCGGCAGACCTCTCACGCCAGTGAGCTACGCCGGCGTCGCACGGCGCACCGTTCGGCGGCATTATTAACGTTCGTGACATGACGAGATGCACTGGATCATGAAAGTCATGACCGTTTCCCTTTTTTAGCGTGGGCATTCCGGCTTACACGCCGGAATCGTTCGCCGGGCAGGGAGCATGCTCCCTGAATCCCCCGCCTCGCAGCGTAAGAAGCCGCGGGAGTATCGCGCCTAGTCTGGCGGCGTGACGGCCAGGAGTGTGGGAGTGCGGAAGTGCAGAGACGCGCGTCACGCACCGCTTGCGGAAGCCGGCGCAAGCCCCTGCAGAGACGACGCCGGTAGGTGCGGAAATCCGACCAGCACCCACTGCGCCTTCAGGCGCCGCCTTTTGGCGCAGGCGACTCGTCCGGCGAAAGCCGGCCGGCGTCCTGGACGATGCCGAAATTCCGCAGCCCGGCGATGAAGGCATTGGCGGCATTACCATCGCCACCTGCACGCACGACATCCAGGAATTCTGACGCCAGTTCAGCGATATCTTCGAGGCTGCGCGCTGCGTCTAGGCTGGCGCTGAAGTAATCCGCGTCCGATCCCATGGCGGCGAGCAGGCTGTTGCGCATGAACTGCCGCGCGGACACGATCGGATCTGCCGATGAGTCGCCGGCCGCCGTCGCGGCGACCTCGATGAAACCGCAAGCGAGCAGGCCGGCAATGCCGGTCGCGGCCTGTGCCGGAGAGGAGAAGCGGCGAACCAGCGCCGCGGCGGTGGACTTCCCGTCAATGGTAATCAACAGCGCCCGCAAGCGGGCCGGCAGCTTGTGCCGACGCCATCTGATCTCGTCGAGTCCCTTGGACGTTTTGGTGTAAACGATGCCCGGATCCATCGCCACTCCTCGGCTTCTTACCGTGGAAGTCGCGCATGCGACTCACGAAACTCCTTCCTCACCTCGGCGCGAGAAGGGCCGGGGGGTGAGACGGGGAATTCAGGGAGCATGCTCCCTGCCCGTCGAACGGTTCCGGCGTGCAAGCCGGAATGCGCACTGCAAGTGGAGACGGGGAATTCAGGGAGCATGCCTCCTGCCCGTCGAACGAGTCCGGCGTGCAAGCCGGAATGCGCACTGCAAGTGGAGGCGGCGGTCATGAATTTCATGATCTGGGGTATCCCTTCGTGTCATCACCCTTAGTGACGAATATAACACCATTTTTCCGATAGGGCCGCGATCTCGGCGGCCTCGCCAAGGCGGTCACGGCTTGCCTGCGCCGCGCGCGGCAAGGCCGACCGTCATGCTTTCGACACATACACGACCTACCATCTAGCGCTTGCGCGCCCAGCACGTACCAGCAGCCACCCGGCCGCACCAGAACCGACCAGCGGACGGAGCGCTTGCGCACTGACTGCCGCGACGGGTCTGGAGATAAAGCAAAGGAGGCAGAGGTGGACAAGTTCTTCAGCAGACTACGCATTGGTGAAAAAATCGGCCTCGGCTTCACCCTCGTCGGCCTGCTCTTTATCGGCGTCGTCTGGCACTATCATCAGACCCTGGCTACGGTGCTCGGCGACTACCGGCAACTGCAGGTTTTCGAAGTGAGGAAGTCGCTGGCGCTGGAGATCGAGATCGAGCTGGCAGCCGTACGTGACGCCGAAAAACGCTTCCTCATCGAGCACCAGGAAGCCTTCGCCGAAGAAACCGACAAACGCTTGCAGACATTGCACGACAAAGTGGCGGCACTGGCCGCGGTCGACCAGGACTCGCGGCAGACCGCAGCAGCCCTGCAGGATCTGCTGAGCACCTATGAGGAGCGTTTCCACGCCGTTGCCGACGCCTGGCGAATCATGGGGCTCGACGAAGACTCGGGGCTGCAAGGCGCTTTCCGCGATAAAGTCCATCGCCTGCAGGCGCTTGCGGCCAACTACAACGTCGACCGCCTATACACCCAACTACTGCAGATTCGCCGCAGCGAGAAGGATCTGGCCTTGCGCCAGGACTCAGCCTACCGCGACCTGGTCCGCCGGCTGATCGCCGAGTTTCGCCAGCTGCTGGAGACGTCGGCGCTTCAGGAGGCGGTCCGCCAGGAACTGCTGGCCGAGCTGACGGTATACGCGACGAGCTTCGAGCCCTACGCGGAGAAAGCGCTCAAGGGCGGCAACATCAGCGGCGGCAAGGGCCCTTTCCGTGATGCGGCGCACCGTATCGAAGCCATCCTCAATGCCTATCACGTCGCCGAGCTGGAAGCCAGCGTCCTGCAGCTCAGGCGGCGAGAGAAGGACTTCCTGCTGCGAGGCGATGACTCCTACCCGCCGATGGTCGTCGCCCTTGCCGACGCCATTCGCGCGCAAATTGCCAGCTCCCTGATCGCCGATGCCGATAAGTCACTACTGTTCGGCCTGCTGCACGACTATCAGCAGGACTTCCTGGCCCTCGTCGAGCAAAGCAACAGCATCGGCACGCTGAGCCGCGAGATGAGTGCCGCCGCCGATCTGGTCGCGCCACTGGTCAAGAAGAACGTAGACCAGGCCAATCAGATGATGGCCAGCCGCGTTGCGGAAATCACCGAGTCGTCGGAAGCCCGCAGCCGGCTCAGCCTGATCGTCGTCGCTTGCGCCATCGTTCTCGGCGCACTCCTGGCGGTGGTGATCACCCTGCGTATCGTGCACCGCGTTCGGCTGATGGCCGGGCTGCTCGACGACCTGGCCTACGGCAGCCCGACGCGCCGCGTCCCGACGGTCAGCGGCGGACGCAACGAAATCAACGCCATGGGGGAATCACTGAACTCACTGGTCGACCACCGGGCGACCTTCATGCGCTGGTGGAAGGAATCGATGGCCGAGGTCAATGCGCGGCGCGAGCTGGCCAGCGCCAGCAGCGATGAAGAAAAGGACGAAGCGATGCGCGATCTGCGCGCCGCCGGAATCGCCAAACTGCAGCTGCTCAACGGCATCCGCGCCCGCCTGCTGCAGCATGGCGAGCGCGTTCTCGACATCTCGCAACGCATCCAGGCAGCCCCTGGCAGTGTCAGCGAGCAGGACGCGAAAGCCCTTGAGCACGCGGCGAAGGGAATGGCGACCTTGTTCGAGGTGCTCGCCACCGACGACACGCCCAGCAGTGAAGCGGCAAGCGTCTTCTCAGCCTGAACATCCGGCGCGAGGGCTCAGCAAAGGCTGCTCGACGGACACGCGCGGCAGCAGTTCTCTTCTTGCGGGAAATGGATGATGAGCAGCGGAGCAGAAAGCGCAAGCGCGCGTCATATCGGAACAGCGCGCCCGACTAAGCCCCCGCTCCCAGGTGCGCGTGCAGATCAACCCACTGCCGGTCGAACAAGCCTTCGATGGACTTGAAGTTGGCCTTGTAGGCCATTTTCCGGCTGTCACGGATCCAGTAACCAAGGTACAGATAAGGAAGCCTGTTGGCCGCACACTGGCTGATCTGCCAGACGATGTTGTAGGTGCCGAAACTGGCCGCGGAGATATCCGGATCGTAAAAGGTGTAGACGGACGAAAGACCGTCGTTGAGCACATCCAGGATGCTCACCATGCGCAGGATGCCGTTGTCGGTGAATTCGATCAGACGCGTGTCGACACGGCTCTGCAGCAGGAAATGCGCATACTGGTCATGGCTGTCCTCATCCATGCCACCGCCGGCGTGGCGCGCCGCCTGGTAACGCAGATAGAGCTGATAGTGCTGCTCATTGAAGCGCAGCGGCAACTCGCGCGCCTGCAAGCGCGCGTGCATGCGCACACTACGCCGCTGGCTTCGGTTGGGCTGGAACAGCTCGACCGGAATGCGTACCGGGATGCAGGCCTGACAGTGGTCGCATTTCGGCCGGTAGGTAAACAGTCCGCTACGGCGAAAGCCGCTGCGCACGAGTTCGCCGTAAACCTCGGTGCTGATCAGATGGCTGGGTGCGGCGACCTGCGAACGCGCCCGCTCACCCGCCAGGTAGCTGCAGGTGTAAGGCGCTGTCGAGTAAAACTGGAGCAGTGAGAACGGCAGCTCGGAGTCATTGAGGCGCGCCATGTAGCTAGCTCCAGGCCTGGCTGGCGCCGTCGGCCGGCCATCGACCGGGCTGCCAGGGCACGGCGACCAGCGCGCGCAAACGGTCCATGAAATCAGCACGCGGGATTTCACGCGCGCCGAGAGAGGCCAAATGCGCGGTTTTCATCTGGCAATCGATCATGCCGTATCCCTCACTCTCAAGGAAACGGGCGAGGTGTGCAGCGGCGATCTTCGAGGCATCGGTGGTCAGCGCGAACATCGATTCTCCGTAAAACATGCGCCCGATGGCCATGCCGTACAGGCCTCCCACCAGCTGGCCATCGCTCCAGGTCTCGACCGAGTGCGCGAAACCGAGTTGCGCCAACTGCCAGTAGGCGTGCTGCATCTCACGAGAAATCCAGGTCCCGTCCTGCCCTTCGCGTGGCGCTTCGGCGCAGGCGCGGATGACCGCCGGGAAGTCGCTGTCCAGTTTCACCTGGTAGCGGCCGGCCCGCAGGCGGCGGCGCAGGGAGCGCGAGATGCGGAAGTCGGCAGGATCAAGGACCATGCGCGGATCCGGACTCCACCAGAGGATCGGTTCGCCGCTAGCGTACCAGGGGAAAATGCCGTGCTGGTAGGCGTTGAGCAGCCGTTGCGGTGACAGGTCGCCGCCCGCACAGAGCAGGCCGTTGGGCTCGTGCAGCGCCAGTTCCAGTGGCGGAAAGGGAGCTTTGCCTTCGAGCCAGGGAATCATCGGTGGAACTGGATGCCCTGCGCGATGGGCGCGAAACTGTGGATCGGCGCCTTGAAGGCAACGACGTGATCGACGTCGAGGCGGATGCCGATTTGCTCGCCAATGGCGTGGTCGTGATGCGAGGGAACCAGCGACAGGACTTCGACACCACTGGCCAGCTTCAGGGTATAGAGAATTTCCGCGCCACGAAAAGCCTTGAGCCGGACTTCGGCGAGCATCTTGCTGCGATCGTCGTGAACGATGTCATCGGGACGCAGCAGCACTTCGACGCCGCAACCCTTGCCACAGGTGCCGCAACCTTGGCTGCATTCGAGCGGCAGACGCGATTCAAGAACGCCGAGTTCGACCTGCACCCGGCGCTCATCGATGACGATGCCGGCCATGAACACGCCCTGCCCGACGAAATCGGCGACAAAGCGGTTGACCGGCTGATGGTACAGGCGATACGGACTATCCCATTGCTGAATGATGCCGCCGGCCATGACGCCGACTTCGTCGGCCATGGCAAAGGCTTCGTGCTGATCGTGGGTGACCAGCACGGCGGTGATATTCTGGCGCTTGAGCACATCGCGCACTTCGAGCGACAGGCGCTCGCGCAGACCGACGTCGAGATTGGAGAAAGGCTCGTCGAGGAGCAACAATTGCGGTTGCGGCGCCAGCGCGCGGGCCAGCGCCACACGCTGCTGCTGCCCCCCGGACAGCTCATGCGGGTACTTGCCGCCCTGACCATCGAGGCCGACCGTCGCCAGGAGCTCGCTGACACGCTCCTTGCGCTGCTCGCCGGCCAGCGCAGCAAGACCAAAGCCGACGTTGGCCGCCACCGTCAGATGCGGAAACAGCGCGTAATCCTGAAAGACCATGCCGATCTCGCGCTTCTCGGGCGGCAAGCGCCAGCCGCTGCGGCTGACGGCCCTGCCCTGCACGCGGATTTCGCCGGCGGCGATCGCTTCAAAGCCGGCGATGCAGCGCAGCAGCGTCGTTTTTCCGCAACCCGAGGGGCCGAGCAGGCAGGCGATGGTGCCCGTTTCGACACTGAAGCCGACGCCATCGACGACGGTATGCGAGCCGTAGCGCTGGACGATTCCTTCGAGTTCGAGATGGGCCATCGAAGCCTGCTGAAGTGTGGGTGGTAGTGGGTGGGAAGTAGCTGAGGATTCGGCGAAAGCTGGGTGAGTCTTGGCTGGATCGCGACGGCGGTGGGTCGGTGGATGCTTGGCTGCGTGTGCTCTGCCCGCCGCTTGCCGATGCCTGCCTGGGGGCAAACCTCCGCGCGGCCAGCCGGCAGCGGCAACTTGTCAATTATAATTCTCATTTACGCGCTTGAATCATGATCCGCTCACCGCTCAACCCCCTGCTCGTCGTTTCTGTCACCGTTGCCGCCCTGGTCGGCCTGCCGGTGGCCAGCGTGCTGACCAAGCTCCTCAGCGGCGGTACCGGCGCGACCTGGTCGCATCTGGCGGCCACCGTGCTGCCGGATTACGTCGCCAACACCCTGCTGCTATGCCTGACCGTCGGGGTGGGTGTGGTCGTCGTTGGCGTCGGCACGGCCTGGCTGACGACAATGCATTCATTTCCCGGCCGGCGCCTCTTCGAGTGGGCATTGGTCTTGCCGCTGGCCATGCCGGCCTACGTCCTGGCGTACGTGTATACCGACTTCCTGCAGTTCGTCGGCCCCCTGCAGACCTTCTTGCGCGAGTTCTTCGGCTGGAGCAAGGCCGACTACTGGTTTCCGGAAGTGCGCAGCCTGGGCGGCGCGGCCGGGATGTTCGTCTTCGTTCTTTATCCCTACGTCTATCTGCTCACCCGCACGGCTTTCATCGAGCGTGCCAGCGGCATGCTCGAAGCCTCGCGCACGCTTGGTCTCGGACCCTGGCGCAGTTTCTTTCGCGTCTCGCTGCCGCTGGCCCGGCCCGCCGTCGCCGCCGGAGCCGCGCTGGCGCTGATGGAAACCCTCGCCGACTACGGGACCGTTTCCTATTTCGGCGTGCAGACCTTCACCACCGGCATCTATCGGGCCTGGTTCTCGCTCGGCGATCGGATTGCCGCAGCGCAACTGGCGGCGGCGCTGCTCGGCTTCGTGATGCTGTTGCTGGCAATCGAACGTCTCTCGCGCGGCCGCTCGCGCTTCTACAACACCACCGCACGCAACCGACCACGCACCGGCCAGCAACTGTCGGGCTGGCGCGGCTGGCTGGCCAGCGCGCTGTGCGCGCTACCGCTGCTGATCGGTTTCCTGCTGCCGGCCTACCTGCTGCTGCGTCTGGCCCTGGCCAACGGCGAGGCGCGCTTTGGCGAGCACTTCTTCGTCATGGTGCGCAACAGCTTTGTGCTCGCCGGCCTGACGGCAATCATCGCCGTCTCGCTGGCGGTGCTGCTCGCCTACGGCGCACGCCTGTCGAGAGGACTGCTGGCGCGCGCCCTCAACCGTCTGGTCAGCCTCGGCTACGCCGTCCCCGGTTCGGTGATCGCCGTTGGAGTGCTGATCCCGGTCAGCCGCCTGGACATCTGGCTGGCCGGGCAATGGCAGGACTGGTTCGGCGGCAACCCCGGCCTGCTGCTCACCGGCGGTATCGCGGCGCTGATCTACGCCTACCTGGTACGTTTCCTGGCGATCGCCTTGCAGACGGTGAGCACCAGCCTGGCGAAGATCACCCCGAACATGGATGATGCCGCACGCAGCCTCGGCCTCGGGCAGGGCGCGACGCTGCGCCGGGTGCACCTGCCGATCCTGCGCGGCAGCCTGTTCACCGCAGGCCTGCTGGTTTTCGTCGACGTCATGAAGGAGTTGCCGGCGACGCTGGTGATGCGCCCCTTCGATTTCGATACCCTGGCCACGCAAGCCTATACGCTGGCCTCCGACGAACGACTCGCGGAAGCAGCCGCTGCGTCACTGGCCATCGTCGTCGTCGGACTGCTGCCGCTGATCGCGCTGTCACGCGAGATTTCGCGCCGCCATCGCTGACGACGCTGCGGCAATCGGTGCAATTAACGGTCATGACCTGTCGAGCGAACCCAGATCATTAAAGTCATGACCGCTCCCCTCTTATCTTGAAGTGGGGATTCCGGCTCGCACGCCGGAATCGTTCGCCGGGCGGGGAGCATGCTCCCTGAATTCCCCGCCTCACCCCGCAAGGGGAGAAGGAAGCTTCGCGCGTCGCTTGCGCGACTTTCACATTAACGCAATCAGCGATACCCCACCTGATCGAAGATGATCTGCGCCTTGGCACGATACATGGCCAGCGAGCCGACCGGCAGCGGATCCGCCTTGAACTTGCCGAGCGCGGTCAGCGCCGGATTGTCGATCTTGATCCCGGCCACCACCGGCCACTCGTTGTTGCCGTCGGCGAAATAGCGCTGCGCCTGGTCGCT
>ERZ761603.1350-NODE-1350-length-18522-cov-15.944712_pt1 | contig 18522 bp, 24 predicted proteins | sample MGYA00511879_ERZ761603 | MGnify/ENA primary metagenome ERZ761603 (study PRJEB28899, sample SAMN02850040) | bioreactor sludge metagenome | biome: EBPR Sludge; feature: EBPR Bioreactor; material: flocular biomat | place: Australia: Thorneside Wastwater Treatment... | reverse complement strand
ACCACCGAGATCTACACTCTTTCCCTACACGACGCTCTTCCGATCTCCGCGACGTGGGCCAACGTGGGCGAGCCCGTGGCCAACGGGCGGGGACGGGCACGGGCGACCCGACGCCAATCCGACGCAGATCCAACAGCAAATCGACGGGTCCGGCCGCGCGTGCGGCGGGGCATGAACGGAATCGCAATCGCCGCAAGGAGCGAGGCATGAAGATCGAGATGTGGCCGCTGGCCAAGGTCAAACCGTACGAGAAGAACCCGCGCAAGAACGAGGGAGCGATCGACGCGGTCGCCAAGAGCATCCAGGAGTTCGGGTTCCGCGTCCCGATCGTCGTCGATGGCGACGGCGTTGTCATCGCAGGACACACCCGGCTCAAGGCGGCGGAGAAACTCGGGCTGGAGAAAGTCCCGGTGCATGTCGCGCGGGAACTCAGCCCCGACAAGGTGCGGGCGCTGCGCATCGCCGACAACAAACTCCATGAACTCTCGTCGTGGGACATGGAGTTGCTGCCGCTCGAACTGGGGGAACTTCAAAGCGCCGACTTTGACCTGTCGCTCCTGGGCTTCAGCGCCGAGGACCTCAGCGCCCTCATGGCCCCGGCGGGAAACGACGGGCTCACCGATCCCGACGATGTTCCCGGCCCGCCCGACGCCGCGACCACCGTGCCCGGCGACATCTGGGTGCTCGGCAACCACCGGCTGATGTGCGGCGACAGCAGCAAGCCCGCGGACCTCGATCGCCTGCTCGGTGGCCAGCAAATCCATCTCGTCAACACGGACCCGCCGTACAACGTCAAGGTCGAGCCGCGCTCGAACAACGCCATCGTCGCGGGCCTGAGTTCATTCGCGCTTCCCGGCAAGGCCGACCAGCACGACCAGCAGAGCGCCGACCTCAACCGCTACCCAGAGAAGAGCAGGGCCACGCACAAGAAACTCCGCGCGAAGGACCGCCCACTCATGAACGACTTCATGACCGACGAGGCGTTCGACATGTTGCTCGACGCCTGGTTCGGCAACATCGCTCGCGTCCTGATTCCCGGTGGCGGGTTCTACATCTGGGGCGGCTACGCCAACTGCGGCAACTACCCGCCCGTGTTGAAGCGACACGAACTCTACTTCGCGCAAGCGGTCATCTGGGTGAAGGAGCACCCGGTGCTCACGCGCAAGGACTTCATGGGCAACCACGAATGGTGCTTTTACGGCTGGAAGGAAGGCGCTGCGCACCGCTTCTTCGGCCCTGCCAATGTGCCGGACGTGTGGTCGATCAAGAAGGTGAACCCGCAGAGCATGGTCCACCTCACGGAGAAGCCCGTCGAGTTGGCGAGGCGTGCCATTGAGTTCTCGTCGCGCCCCGGCGAGAACGTGCTCGACCTCTTCGGCGGCAGCGGCTCGACGCTCATCGGCGCAGAGATGACCGGGCGGCGAGCGTTCCTGATGGAGCTCGACGCGCTGTACTGCGATGTGATCGCGCAGCGATGGGAGAAGTTCACGGGCCGGAAGGCGAAGCGCCTGGGCTCGAACGCTGTGGCCGAAGAGAAAGCCGCGACCGGTGTCGCGGCGAAGGGGAAGGCGTGATGGCGGCGTCAGTCCTCGTCGCTGGCGGGGAGTGGCCCGTCGGTTGCTTCGTCCCACACGAGCCCGTACTCGGCCGCGTCTTCGAGATCGCGTTCGATGAGCAGGTCCGCCGTCTTGCGCCCCGTGCAGGCGGCGACCGCTCGGGCGAGATCAGCCCACTCCTCAACCGTCAGCATCTGGTCCTGGCGTGCGCCGAGCAGGTGGTTGGCGGCGGCGAGAACGGCCTCGAGTTGGGCGTGCGTGGCCTGCATGGGTCAGGCTCCCTTCCCGGCGACGAAGACGCCCCTGTCGTGCTTCTTGAACCGCGCCGCGTTCCCCTTGGCGGCGATCTCGCGGATGATGGCGGCGTAGAGCGTGGCCTCGGGGGTCTTGCCGCCGGGGCTCTTCCAGAGTCCCTTGGCCTCCATCTCCGCGATCATGTCCGTCGCCCGCATGGGCTTGGTGGCTTTGGCGAGCACCTGCGCCGCGGCGTCGAGGGCGCTCACGCGCTTGGGCTTGTTCTCCTTCGCGGGCTTCGGGGCCTTGGGCGTCTTGGGAGCCTTGCCGCCCGTGGCCGTCGCGGCCGCGGGCTTCCCGTCGAGGCGGCCCTTGATCTCGGCGAGCGCGGCCTTGCGAAGGCGGTCGCTGCGGGCAGCCCCCTCGGCGCGAGCGGCGCTCTTGGACATGCGGGCGGGCTTCTTGGTCGTCTTCGTACTCATGCTGTTCTCCAAATTACGGGTGCGGAATCCCGTCGCACATTGCGGCGGGGAATCGCGTGCGGCGCGGTGTCCCGCGTCGTCGCGTGCCGGGGCGGCGGGTCACTTCCCGAAGATGTGTTCGGCGATGCCCGCGGCGAGCAGGCCGACGATGGCCTTGGCCGCGTCGGTCGTGGGCTTGCGATCCCAGCCCCGGTCGAAGCACGCGACCTCGGTGTGCGTGAAATGCTCCTGCAACCAGAGCTTCGAGATTCGGCTGTCGTCGAGTTCGTATGCGGCGTCGGTGGCGTGCTCGGGGAAGACCAGCGCCTCGAAGGCGTGGCCCGCGATATTCCCCTTCACCCATGTCCCGCCCGTCGGGCGTCCGGTCTTCTTGGTGATCTCCAGCGTGTCGAGCATCTCGCTGGGGTCCGTCGGCGTGGTCGGGATGGGCTTCCCGCTCGCGGCGGCGAACCCGGCCTCGAAGGCGAGCGCGATCGCGTCGCGGATGCTGGCTACCGAGATGTCGTGGAAGTCGAGCGCGTCGCGCTTGCGGTCCTTGAGCGTCTCCAACCCGAGCCGGTTGCGGACCGCTTCCGTCGCCATGTGGAGGGCCTTGGCCTTGTTCGTCGTCGTCGTGTTCTTCTTCGCGTTCATGTTCGTGTTCTCCTTTGCGGGGTTCCGCCCCGCGTTGTGACACATGAAGCCATGACACTCGCCAACCGGCAAGGCAAAGCCGCGAGGATTCGCCGTGAATCTCGCTGTTGTGGGCAACTACGCGAACGATGTGGGCAACTGGCGGGACTTGCAGGTCCGGGAGGTGGGCATGACTCCCGAACACGCGCCTAGTCCCGGGCCAGCACAGGGGATGTCCCGGCTCAACCCCGCCGCGCTGCCCGTGGCGGATGCGGCCCGCGTCCTGTCCCGGCTCGGCGGAAAGGCCGTCACCGAAGCGATGCTTCGCGCTGACATCGATGCTGGCGCGCCCGCGAATGCGGACGGCAGCATCAACCTCATGCATTACGCCGCATGGCTCGTGAAGGAGTTGTCCCCCGGTGGCGATTGACCCGCGCAAACTGAAGCCGGGAGAACTTGCGCGACTGTTGAACTCCACGCCCCTGGGCGATGTGATCAACGAGCGGCAGTTGCTGCGTCACCGCACGAGCGCGGGCTATCGCGTCGCTGCGGATGGCGATGGTGGCAAGGTCGATCTCTTCAGGTACGTCGCGTGGCTGGTGACCTCGCGCCAGGAGGCCATCGCCGAGGCTGAAAAGGATGCGGGCGGCCTGACCGGGTATGAGGCGCTCAAGGAGCGCGCGCGGCAGCGCAACGCCACGCTCTCCCTCTCCGGCCGCGACATCGGCGATCTTCCCGCCGTTGCCGACGCCGACCGCCGGGCGAAGGCGGAGCGAGACTTTCGCTTCTTCTGCGAGGCGTACTTCCCGCAGACGTTCCATCTCAAGTGGTCGGACGACCATCTCAAGGTCATCGCCAAGATCGAGCAGGCGGTGCTGGAGGGCGGGCTGTTTGGGATGGCGATGCCGCGTGGCTCGGGCAAGACCTCGCTCTGCGAGACAGCGTGCCTCTGGGCGATGCTCTATGGACACCGTGAGTTCGTCACGCTGATCGGCTCTGACGAGGAGCACGCCTCCAGCATGCTGGAGAGCATCAAGGCGGAGCTGGAGAACAGCGAGCTGCTCGCGGGCGACTTCCCCGAGGTCTGCCACCCCATCCGATCACTCGAAGGCATCCACCAGCGGGCGGCGGGGCAGCTCTATCTGGGCGCACAGACTCACATCGGTTGGACCGCCAAGGAAATCGTGCTGCCGACCATCGCCGGCTCGCGGGCCTCCGGCGCGATCATCCGGGTCGCGGGCATCACCGGACGCATCCGTGGCATGAAGCACAAGCGGGCCGACGGCGCGAGCGTGCGCCCGTCGCTCGTGCTGATTGACGACCCGCAGACCGACGAGTCGGCGCGATCGCCATCGCAGTGCGCCACGCGCGAACGCATCCTCGCGGGCGCGATTCTGGGTTTGGGAGGACCGGGGAAGAAGATCGCGGGGTTGATGACGCTCACTGTTGTGCGGCCGGACGATATGGCTGACCGCATTCTCGACCGCGACAAGCACCCGCAGTGGCAGGGCGAGCGGACGAAGATGGTGTACTCATTCCCCTCGCGTGACGCGCTCTGGCAGCAGTACGCCCAACTGCGGGCCGACGGCCTCCGCAACGACAGGGGCATTGTCGAGGCGACCGCGTTCTACGGCCAGCACAGAACGGCGATGGACGAGGGTGCCCGGATCGCCTGGCCCGAGCGGTTCAATCACGATGAACTGTCGGCCATCCAGCACGCGATGAACCTGCGGCTTCAGGACGAGCACGCCTTCTTCGCCGAGTACCAGAACGAGCCATTGCCCGAAGTCGCGGCCGACGACGATCTGCTTAGCACGGACCAGATCGCGGCCAAGGTCAGCGGGCACGCTCGCGGGGAACTCCCCATCGGTTGCACGCGCCTCACCATGTTCGTGGACGTGCAGGGGAAGGCTCTCTTTTATCTCGTCGCGGCGTGGGAGGACGACTTCACTGGCTACGTCATCGATTACGGCACCGAGCCCGACCAGAAGGCGGCGTACTTTACTCTGCGAGATGTGCGACGCACGCTCGCGGCAGCGACGCCCCGCGCGGGAGTTGAGGGCGCGATCTTCGCCGGGCTCGAACGCCTGACCGAGGCGTACCTGGCCCGCGAGTGGCGGCGCGACGACGGCGCGATGGTCCGCATCGACCGCTGCCTGATCGACGCCAACTGGGGTTCATCCACTGACGTGGTCTACCAGTTCTGTCGCCAGTCATCCCACGCAGGTGTGCTCACGCCCAGCCACGGCAGGTACGTCGGCGCATCGAGCATCCCGTTCTCGGAGTACAAGCGCAAGCGCGGAGATCGCGTCGGGCTCAACTGGCGCATTCCGGTAGTGACCGGGAAGCGGGCCGTCCGCCATGTGATCTTCGATACGAACTTCTGGAAGTCGTTCGCGCACGCTCGACTCGCCGTTCCGATGGGTGACCCCGGCTGCCTTTCCTTGTTCGGCACAAAGCCAGAGCCGCATCGCCTGCTCTCCGAGCACCTAACCAGCGAGTATCGGGTGAAAACCGAGGGGCGCGGCCGAACGGTGGACGAGTGGAAGCTCCGCGTCGAGGGCCTTGACAACCATTGGCTCGACTGCCTCGTTGGTTCCGCCGTCGCGGCGTCGATGCAGGGCGCGATCCTGTTCGGGACCGATCGTCTGGCCGTGGCGCGCCCGCGGGTCAAACTGTCCGAGCTTCGGGGAGGGCGACGCTGATGCCCAGACCCAAGCGAGACATGCCAGCCCAGGGAGGCCAGAAGGTCGGCCTCGTGTGTAGGGAGTGCGGGTGCCAGCATTTCCGCGTGGTGTACCTGAAGCGCCGCCCCGGCGGGATCGTGGTGCGTCGGCGCGAGTGCCGCAACTGCGGACGCTGGACGCTCACCCGCGAAACGCAGGTTTAGTTCGATCTATCGACCGACCTCGGCCCGCCGCCCGCCACATCTCTGCGGCTTCGCGTAGATGACTCATGGACGCACACGCCACTGCGTCGTGGAGCATCGATGCCGGACCCCACTCCAGATCTCGAACAAGCGATCCGCGACAACGCGGCCGGACCTGCCAAGGCGGCAGGTGACTCCGGCAGCGTCGAGCAGCATTCGCTGCGCGACCAGATCGAAGCGGATCGGTATCTCGCCTCCAAGCAGGTGGCAAAGACGCCCACAAGGTCATTGCGCCTGACGCGGCTCATCCCGCCCGGCGCGGATGGAGGCTGATGTTCGGACTGTTCCGCTCCAAATCGACCGGCCCGAAGCCCTTTGCACCCACCAAGGGCGGTGTCGTTCATCGGCTGATCCGCGCGGGGTTTGACTCCGCTGTCACCAACGATGGCAACCGCAAGCATTGGGCAGGGGCGGACGGCCTCAGCGCCGACGCGGCGGCATCACCTGATGTGCGGCGCACCCTCCGCAACCGCGCCCGCTACGAGGCCGCGAACAACTCCTACGCCAAGGGCATCGTGCTCACGCTCGCCAACGACGTGATCGGCACCGGGCCGCGTTTGCAGTTGCTGACGGACGACGATGGTGGCAACGAGCGGATCGAGCAGGCGTTCATGGCGTGGGCGAGGTCCATCGGCCTTCCCGAGAAGCTCCGCACGATGCGTGCCTCGCGCGCCACCGATGGCGAGGTCTTCGCCATCATGGTCAGCAACCCGCGATTGCCGACGCCCGTCAAACTCGACATCCGCCTGGTCGAGGCCGATCAGGTGACCACGCCGGACCTCTGGGCCCTCGGCGACAACGCCGTGGACGGCATCGTCTTCGACGACGCGGGCAACCCCGCTGAGTACCACATTCTCAAGGGCCATCCTGGCGACAACCGCACGGGCTATCTGGGGCTGGAATATGACCGTGTTCCTGCGGAGTCGGTCATCCACTACTTCCGCGCCGATCGCCCTGGGCAAAGCCGTGGCGTCCCGGACATCACCCCGGCGCTCCCGCTCTTCGCGCAGCTGCGTCGGTTCACGCTGGCCGTGCTCGGCGCAGCGGAAACCGCCGCCGACTTCGCGGGCATTCTTTACACCGATACCCCTGCCAGCGGCGAGGCCGAGAGCGTCGAGCCGATGGACACCATCGAACTCGAGGCCCGTTCGCTGCTCACGATGCCGGGCGGTTGGAAGATGGCGCAGGTTCAGGCGGAGCAGCCCGCGACCACCTACGCCGAGTTCAAACGCGAACTCCTCAACGAGATCGCCCGCTGCCTGAACATGCCGTTCAACGTCGCGGCGTGCAACTCGTCCGGGTACAACTACGCCAGCGGTCGTCTCGACCACCAGACCTACTTCAAGAGCATCCGCGTCGATCAGGACCAACTGGCGTGCGCTGTGCTGGACCGGCTCCTGCTGGCCTGGCTCCGTGAGGCGGTTCTGGTCTCCGACCTGCTGCCCCTCCGTGTTCGCACGCTCATCGCCAACGGCGAGGCCCTCCCCCACCAGTGGTTCTGGGATGGCAACGAGCATGTGGACCCGGCCAAGGAAGCGACCGCGCAGCAGACGCGGCTCGCATCGCACACGACGACGCTGGCCAGCGAGTACGCCAAGCAGGGCCGCGACTGGGAATCCGAACTTCGGCAGCGGGCCAAAGAGGTCGCGCTCATGAAGGAACTCGGGCTCCAGCCCGAGGAGTCCCAGCCGCTCCAGCCCGCGGGCAAGGAGGACGGCAGTGGCGACTAAACGCATTCTCAACCTGTGCGCTCCCGTGGACGGTTGGCTCGAAGCCTCGGCGGACGGTGCCGCGCCCGCGGATGGCAAGCCCGTGCTTCGCCGGTTCGCCATGACGGCCTACACCGGCGGTCCCATGACGCTGGCAGGTTGGTCCCACCCCGTCGTCGTGGACCTTGCGGGGCTTCAGGTATCCGCGAAGAGCCGACCCATTCTCAAGGACCACAACCGCTCGCTCATCGTCGGCCACACCGAATCGGTCAGCGTGCAGGGTTCGCGGCTGCTGGTGTCCGGGGTGATCTCCGGCGCTGGCCCCGTCGCCCGCGAGATCGTGGACAGCAGCCGGAACGGATTCCCCTGGCAGGCCTCGCTCGGCGCGGTCGCCAATCCCGGCGCGATGGAGTTCGTGGCCAAGGGCCGCACGGCGGCGGCCAACGGGCAGCAGTTTGAGGGGCCGGTTCATATCGCACGCCGCAGCGTGCTGGGCGAGGTGAGTTTCGTGGCCCTCGGTGCAGACGACAACACGACCGCGAACGTCGCGGCGGCAGCGATCAAGGAGTGCGACATGACGTTCGACCAGTGGCTTGCGGCAAAGGGATTCGATCCCGCTTCCCTCAACGACACCCAGAAGGCCAGCCTCCAGGCGATGTTTGACGCCGCAACGCAGGAGCCCAAGCCCGGCGCTGTGACCGCAACGGCGACCGATGACGATCCCGGTTCCGGCGGTGACACCGATGTTGTCGCCCGAATCAGGGCGGAGACCGCCGCCGAGACCAAGCGCATCGGTGAGGTCCGGCGCGTCTGTGCGGTGGCGGGAGGCAGGCACACCGACCTCGAAGCCAAAGCCATCGCCGAGGGCTGGGACGTGAACAAGACCGAACTTGAGGTGCTCCGTGCCGATCGCCCGGTCTACACCGGCGTGCGCCGCGATGCTGATGCCGCTCAGTCCGCCCGCGCGGTTGAGGCGGCGCTTTGCATCTCGGCGGGTCTGCCAGAGACGCAGGTCGGCAAGTGGTACGACGAGCGCACGATGAACGCGGCCCTCGCCCGCGACCTGCGAGGTGCCGGTCTGCACACCCTGCTCTATGAAACCATCCGAGCCAGCGGGGAGTACATCCGTCCCGGCCGCGTGGACAACGACACCATCAAGGCAGCGTTCTCAGCCGACCGTCGCCTCATCCAGGCGTCGGGCAGCGGCGGGAGCAGTTTCAGCACGATCTCCCTGTCGGGCATCCTCTCCAACGTCGCCAACAAAACCATGCTCGCGGCCTACACCGCCGTCGAGAGCGTGGTCGCTATGTTCTGCGCCGAAACGGACGTGAACGACTTCAAGGAAGTGACCCGCTACCGGTTGACCGGCACGGGCGTCTTCGAGAAGGTCGGCCCCGACGGCGAACTCAAGCACGCGGGTCTGTCCGAGCAGGCGTACACGAACAAGGTCGAGACCTTCGGCCGCATGATTGCCCTGACCCGGCAGATGATGATCAACGACGACCTGGGGGCCTTCCTCCAGATTCCCCGCATCATCGGCCGCATGTCGGCGCTCAAGCGCGAGGAGGCGGTGTTCGAGCTGCTCCTGTCGAACCCGGCCACGTTCTTCAGCGTCGGCAACAAGAACTTCATCTCAGGTGCCACCACAAACCTCAGCATCGACTCGCTCACGCAGGGCGAGCAGTTGTTCCTCGACCAGACGGACACGGACGGAAAGCCCATCCTGCTCTCTCCCGCCGTGCTGCTGGTGCCGTCGGCCCTCAAGGTCACGGCTCAGGTGCTGATGACCGAGACGCGGATCAACGAGACAACCACCGCTGACAAGGGCAAGCCCGCCACCAACCCGCACGCGGGCAAGTGGAAGCCGGTCGCCACGCCCTACCTCAACTCGCAGGGGTTCTCCGGCTCCAGCGCCAAGGCGTGGTATCTCTTTGCCAACCCCGCGGACGTGGCGGCCATCGAGATCGCGTACCTGCGCGGCAAGCGCATCCCGACCATCGAGAGCGGGGACACCGACTTCAACACGCTCGGCATGCAGTGGCGCGGCTACTTCGACTTCGGTGTCGCGATGCAGGACTCCCGAGCGGCGATCAAGAGCAAGGGTGAGGTCTGATGGGTGACTCAGTGCCGATCGGCGGCGAAGGCGGCGGCGAGGTCGAACCGGGCGGTTCTTCAGGAGATTCAAGTATGCCAGCAAAGTTCATTCACGAAGGTTCAGCACTCGATTACACCCCGGTCGCGGATACGCCCGCAGGGACCGTGGTGGTGCAGGCCGAGATGGTTGGTGTCACACGCGTGGACCTCAAGGCGGCCCAACTCGGATCGCTGGCGGTTACGGGCGTCTTCGAGTTCCCGAAGGCGTTGGGGGCGAGCAGCGCCATCCCCATCGGCACCCTGACCTACTGGGACGCCGGTGGCCAAGTCGCCACCAAGAACGCGGCGGCCGGAGCCAACAAGCTCATCGGCAAGTGCATCAAGACCACCGTGGATGCGGACACGGTCGTTCGCGTGCGGATGTCGCAGTGAGTTATATGGAGGCTTCGTGGCAGACATGCTCGAACAAGGCTCGACGTTCCTGGAGGATCAGCGCCATCGTCACATGACGAGGCCGGTGGCCTATCGCCGCGCCGCCGCCGAGGTGTCCGTGTCCGCCACGATCGGCCGCACCGTGTTCGAGCAGTCCGACGACCGGGGTCTTGTTAGTCGAGTCGAGTCGCGGGACTTTCTCGTTCGGGCCGAAGATCTCGTGCTCGCAGGCTCTGCCGTGTTGCCCAAGGCGGGCGACACCATCCGAGAGAGTCACGACGGCCGGACGCTTGTCTATGAGGTCATGGCACCTGGCAGTGAGCCGCCATTCCGGTACAGCGATCCTTACCGCCGAACGCTCCGCATTCACACCAAGCACGTCGGCACGGAGGGGCCATGAGCACGATCATCGCCATCGCCGACGCTGTGGTTTCGCACTTGAACGCGGGCACCTTCAGTCAACCCGTGAGCGCCCAGCGTATGTACCAGCCCGCGTTCACCCTGGAGGAACTCAAGGACCTCCGTGTGTCGGTGGTGCCACGATCCACGGGCATCACGACCGCGAGCCGCGACAGCAGCACGTTCGAGTGCGCGGTCGAAGTTGGCATCCAGAAGAAGATCGGGGACGAGAGCGAGATCGACGGCCTGCTCGACCTCGTTGAGGAACTTGCCGACCACCTTCGACTCACGCGCCTCCCGGGCGCGCCCGACGCCGCATGGGTGGGGATCGCTCACGAGCCCGTCGTGTCCGCCGAAGCGTTGAATGAGCACCACGCATTCACGAGCGTGCTCGCAGTCACCTACAGGGTGAGGAGGTAGCCGTGCGGAACCTCATCGCGCTCAAGGTCGATCTGGACAGCAACTACGCACCGTTGTCGCCCACCCGCGCCATCGCATCGTTCACCCTCACTGCGTCACACACGAACACGCAGGACGCCGTGCTCAAGGGCACGGACGGCAAGGAGGTTCCTATTCCTCCCGGAGCGCAGTACCGCTTCGAGCGGGTGGACTTGTCGGAGATCCAAATCAAGAGCAAAGCGGGGGAGAGCATGCTCGTCTTGGGGCACAGCCTCTAACCCGAAGGAGTTCAACGATGGCCATCAAACTCGGCATGGAAGCCAAGCTGCTCTACAAGGTTGGCGGGCAAGGCGGCGGCGGGGCGTGGACGGCGCTGGGCAACACGCGCGATGTGACGCTCAACCTGGAGGCAGGCGAGGCGGACGTGACGACCCGGGCGAACGCGGGATGGCGCGCCACCGTCGCCACACTCAAGGAAGCCAGCGTCGAGTTCGAGATGGTCTGGGACACGGCTGATGCGGGGTTCACCGCGATCAAGAACGCCTTCTTCGGCAACGATCCAATCGGCTTCCAGATCCTCGACGAAACCGCCGGGCAGGGCCTTCAGGCGGACTTCTCGATCACCAACTTCTCGCGGAACGAGGCGCTGGAAGAGGCCATCACGGTCTCCGTCACGGCGAAGGTCACCTATTCGGTCACGGCACCATCGTGGATCGGCGGCTAAGCGGAGGCACGCATGCGGTCATTCAAGGACAACGCGGGCAGGCAGTGGTCGGTTGGGATCAACGTCGCCGCGCTCAAGCGCGTCCGCGGGCTTACCGGCACGGACCTGATGCAGGTCATCGAGGGGACACTGATCGAGAAGCTGATCCGCGACCCCGTCCTGTTGTGCGACGTGGTCTACGCCCTCTGCAAACCCGAGGCTAACACGCGCAACGTCTCCGACGAGGATTTCGGAAGGGCGATGGCGGGCGATGCCATCGAAGCCGCGACGACGGCGGTGCTGGAGGAGCTCGTGGGTTTCTGCCCGAGCCCGAGGGACCGGGCCAACCTCGGGCGGGTGCTCCAGGCCACGACCAAGGTGATGGAACGGGCGCGGGACTTGGTGGAGAAGAAGCTAGACAGCGGGGAACTGGATCGGCTCGCGGATCGGTTGCTGGAGACTGCTGGCGCCTCATCTATCAGTGCGCCGGAGCCCTCGGCATCGACCCGGGACCCCTGACGCTCCGCGAGTTGATGGCGATGCTCGACGGCAGGCAGCGCCACGACTGGTCGATCGCCGCCACGGTCATGTCGGTGTTGGCCAACATCCACCGTGATCCCAAGCGGTCCCGGCAGATGAAGCCCAGCGACTTCGACCCCTTCGCCAAGCAAGCCCGGCCCGTCAAGGTTGACGTGTCGGTTCTCAAGGACGTGTTCATCGATCGGCGTGTGCCGCCGGTCGTGAAGGAATCTCAGGGATGATCACCATGCGGATCAAGGACATGTTCTTCGACCGCGCGACGGTGATCCGCGCTGTCGATGGGACCAAGCGCAAGGTGCTCAGCAAGGCCGGCGCGTTTATCCGCACTGCCGCTCGGACGAGCATCCGCAAGCGCAAGGCGTCCGCTCCGGCAGGCAAGCCCCCGCACTCGCACGAGGGGAGTCTGCGGAGGTTGATCCTCTTCGGGTACGACCGGGCCGCCGACTCGGTGGTCGTCGGTCCCGTGGGGTTCAAGAAGAGCGTCGCACCCAACGTGCTGGAGTACGGCGGCGAAACCGTCGTGCTCTCGCGGCGCGGCGGACGGCTGACATCGCGGAAGGTCAAGGTGGCCCCCCGGCCCTACATGGCCCCAGCGCTGGAGAAGGAACGGCCAAAGTTGCCGTTGTTGTGGCGGAACTCGATCAGGAAGGGTGCTTGATAGGAGACGTTCTTGGCGGACACGAAGGGCATCCGGGCTGGACGAGCGTTCGTCGAACTCGGCGTGAGCGACAAGCTCAGCGCCGGGCTTCGCCGCGCCCAGAAGCAGCTCGAAGCCTTCGGCGCTGGGCTGCGATCGGTTGGCATCCGCATGGCGGGGATCGGGGCGGCGGCGGTAACTTCCCTGTTCGGGGCGGCGCGGATGTTCGCCACAGTCGGTGACGACCTCGAGGAGATGAGCCAGCGCACCGGCGTGAGCGTGGAGGCCCTCTCCGAACTGGGCTTTGCAGCCGACATTGCGGGCAGCGACTTGGAGACGCTGGAAACCGGCATCAAGCACATGCAGCGCGCCATCGTTGAGGCGGCGGGCGGGTCCGAGTCCGCACAGCAGGCACTGGCGAAGCTCGGTGTCTCCGCAGCGGACCTGGCGGGCCTGTCGCCGGACGAGCAGTTTAAGCGGATGGCCGACGGGATTGCCCGGATCGAGGACCCTGCGTTGCGGGTCGCGGTGGCGATGCAGATCTTCGGGCGCTCGGGCACGAAGCTGATCCCGCTCCTCGCAGGAGGTGCGGCCGGGATCGAGGCGCTCCAGGAGCAGGCCAGGCGGCTCGGCCTCACGATCAGCGCCGAAACCGCGCATGACGCCGCGGAACTCAACGATGCGCTCGACAGCCTCTGGCGTGTGGTCAGGCAGGGCGTGTTCACCATCGGCTCGGCCCTCGCGCCCACGCTCAAGGAACTCGCCGAGCGGATCACCCGCATCATCGTCACCGCCACGGATTGGATCAAGCGCAACCGCGAGGTCGTGGTGTGGGCGTTGAAGGTGGCGGCGGCGGTCGCTGCCACGGGCATCGCGCTCATTGTGCTCGGCGTCGCCGTCTCCGGCATCGGTGCGGCACTTGGCCTGCTGGCTAGAGTCATCTCCGGGGTCGGCACGGTCTTTGGCATCATCGGCGCGGCGATCGGGGCGCTGCTCTCCCCCATCGGGCTGGTGGTTGCCGCCGTGGTTGGGCTGGGCGGGGCGTTGCTGGTCACCAGCGGCGCGGGCGGCGAGGCGCTGTCGTGGCTCATGGCACAGTTCACCCGCCTGCGGGACTGGGTGGGGAAGGTCGTTGGCGGCATCTCTGACGCACTTGCCGCCGGGGACATAACCCTCGCCGCGCAGGTGCTCTGGCTCAGCCTCAAGGTCATCTGGCAGCAGGGAGTTGCCGCTCTCAACAAGGCGTGGCTCGGCGCGAAGGAGTTCTTCGTTTCCACCGCATACTCCATGTGGTACGGGGCGCTTGCGGCGGCGGAGATCGTGTTCCACGCCCTCGAAGTCTCGTGGATCGAGACGACCTCGTTCCTCAGCAAGACATGGACGCGGTTCACCAGCGGCTTCCAGAAGGTTTGGGAGTCGGCCTCATCGTGGGTCGCCAAGCGCATGCTGGAGATCCAGGGGGCATTCGACTCAGGGCTCGATGTTGAGGCCGCTAAGCGGGCGGTGGACCAGCAGCTTGAAGCGCGGTTCGCGGAGATCGATCAGGGGTCGCAGCGCGACCTCGCCGAGCGAGAGAGCCGCCGCGTCAGCGAGCGCGATCAGGCGGCCGCGATTCACGAAGCAACGCTGGCCGAGATCGGCCAGAGCTTCGAGGACGCGCAGGCGACGCTCAAAGCCAACACCGAAACGGGCATCGCGGAGTCGCAGGCCGCGCTCGACGAAGCAAAGCGGCGGTTGGAACAGGCGCTTGCCGAGGCCCGAGCCAAGCGCGAGGCGGCTGAAGCAGAGGGCGGGCCTTCGCGGCTGCCGGGCGACCTGCTCTCTCGGTTCGACGATCAGATCGACGGGCTGGGTGACCTGCTCGCCAAGGGGATCAGCGTTCGCGGAACGTTCAACGCGGCGGGCGCTGCGGGACTGGGCGGGGGTGACTCTGCGGAACGGACGGCGCGGGCGACGGAGCAGACGGCCAAGAACACCAAGCGTCTCGTGGACGCGATGGGTACAGGCGGGCTGGCGTTTACCTGAATGGAGTGACGAGTGCCGATCGAGGTGCGTGAGAAATTCGATTCGCGGCGGCTCACCAAGGGGCAGAACCCCTCGGCCGAGCTGGCGTACATCGTTCTCGGCACAGACGATGACATCGCCGCCCGCGACGCGCTGGAAGATGAGGCCCCCGACATCTACGCAGGGTTGCCGCGCCAGACCGTCTCGATCGAACCCCTCGGCCCCGACCTCTGGGAGGGCACAGCTCGATACGGCCAGTCCTCGGGCAGCATCACCCCCGGTGGCGAGGCGGTGTACTCGTTCGATACCGGCGGAGGCACGCAGCACATCACGCAGTCGCTGGCGACGGTGCATCGGTATCCCGCTCCGGGCGTCGGGGCCGCGCCGGACTTCAAGGGCGCGATCGGCGTCAGCGCCGACGGCGTCGAGGGTGTGGACATCACCGTGCCGGTGTTCAACTTCACCGAGACGCACTACAAGCCCGACGAGGAAATCACCGGCGCGTACAAGGGCATCCTCTTCAATCTCACCGGGAAGGTGAACAGCGACACGTTCAAGGGCTTTCAGCCGGGCGAGGTGTTGTTCCTTGGGGCGACGGGGTCGAAGCGCACACAGCTCGGCGAGGACGCGGACTGGGAGATCACTTACCGGTTCGCGGGAAGCCCCAACGTCTCCGGCCTCACGATCGGCCCCATCACCGGCATCACCAAGAAAGGCTGGGAGTACCTGTGGGTGCGTTACGCCGACCAGGAGGACACGGCGGCGAAGGCAATCGTGAAGCGCCCGATCGCGGCGTACATCGAGCGGGTCTATGACGACGGCAGTTTCGCTGGCTTGGGGCTTGAATGATGGGAGACGACCTCCGCAAAGTCCGACCTGGCGAACCGCTCCGCGTCCCCGCGCGCGCGTACAACGCGTTCGTCGATGCGGCGCTCGACCTCAAGCGCCGTCAACAGGACCGCTTCTCCGGCGATCTCCGTGACGGCGGGCGTCAGCATGGTGTCATTCCGGTCCGCAACGACTCAGGTTCGGACTTGGACCGCTATCACGTGCTGGCGATCGACGGGCCGCTGTTCCCGCCCGGTGACGAGGGGCCGGAGAAGACCTTTCAGAACCGCATGGCGCTGAAGGGAATCGAGCCGGACGAAGAGACCGGTCCGGGCCGGTTCGTTGTGGCCCGCGAACCGATCATCGCGGGCGAGATGGGGCCGTGCGTCATCCACGGCGTCACGCCCGTGCGCATGTATGTCGAGGAGGAGGAACACGCCTTCGCGGACATCAAGCCCGGCGAGCGTGTGCTCGTCTCCGGCGGCTCGGGCGGCACCGCGATCCTCTGGAAGGAGGACGGCGTCGGCGAGAAGTGGGCCATCGTGGACATCGGGCGTCCGCGATCGGACAAGATCGTCGCCATCCTCGGCGAAGCAACGGAGATCACGGGCGAGCGGTTTCGGTGGCGCTACCCGTGGGACGAAGCATCGATCGATGGCGATCCCGAGAGCGAGACGTTCGGGCGGTACATCAAAGTCGAGGACGGGCTCTCCTCCGCGGGCGACCCCGACAAGTACGCCATCAACCGCTTCGAGAGCCACCACAGCGACGTGCCGGATCAGGAGCCGGAGGGCACCGACGGGTTCGGCGGCGTGCGGTCGTACTTCGTGCCGGGGCAGTTGGAGCCCTTCAACCCCGCCGGGTTCTGCCCGCGGAAGGCGGCGATCCCGATCCTGCGGCCCATCCTCAAGGGAGTGGCCGTGCAGATGACCGCCGAACGCGACACGCGCGGCGTCACGGTGTGGTGCTTCCAGGCTCTCAACGGCATCGAGTTGGTGGAGTTCGACGTTCCGGTGTGGCTCTATGTCTGAAACCCAAACCCCCATCCCGGTCGATCTCGAAGCCCGCCGCGAGCGCGAGCGTGGCAAGTACGTCGCGCTCGGCGGCACGCGTTACGGCTCAAGCAACCACGGCCAGCACGCCTATTCGTTGGTGCAGGGGTTCAAGCCCCGGTTTGTGGTGGACTTCGGCTGCGGCCGAAACCTCTTCATACAGCACCTGCGGCGGCTGGGAATCGACGGTCTCGGCGTGGACTTCGCATTCCCCGAAGCGGACATGGTGGCGCCCATGCACCGCGTCCCGCTATCGGCGGGCATCGCCGACGTGGTGACCGCGTTTGACGCCCTCGAACACCTGCTTCCCGAGGAGGTGGACGAGGTGCTCGACGAGATGCGGCGGATCTCCGTGCCTGGCGGGCGCTTCGTGTTCTCGATCTGCACGCGCGAGAGCAAGACCAAAGTCAACGGCGAAGGGTTGCACCCGACGGTGCGGTCCCGCGGGTGGTGGATGGAACGGATCGGTCGGGTCGGCACGGTGCGCCAGGGACTCGGCGCGCCCAGGTACATGGCAGGGGTGTTTAACGATGCGTGAGAACAGCGGCGACATCGCGGCATTGCAGGCGGGGCTGAAGCAGCGCAAGCCCGCGCGGTCGGGCGTGCGGCTTTACACCGCCGACTTTGACTCCATGTCCCTTTGCGACTTCTACCGGGGGCGGTCGGCGTTTCTCATGCTCTCGGGGCCGTCGCTCGGCCAGATCGACCTGACGCAGCTCAACCGGCGGGGCATCGTCACGATGGCGGTGAACAACGCTTGGTCCCTGCACCGCCCGACGCTGTGGACGTGCGTGGATGACCCCGGCCGCTTCATCGACACGGGCTGGAAAGACCCGGGCATCCTGAAGATCGTGCCCGTCTCGCACTTCGACAAGCGACTGCGCGTCCAGAACCCCGACGGTTCGTTCCGGGCAAGCGCGTTCAAGGTGCGGCAGATGCCCGGCGTGCTGTTCTATCGCCGCAGTGACCACTTCGACCACAGCCGGTTCCTCAAGAGCGACACCATCAACTGGGGCCAGGACGGCGAACACACCGATTCGCTTGGAATCAAGGGCAAGCGGAGCGTCATGCTCGCCGCGCTGCACCTGCTGCACTATCTCGGGTTCCGCATGGTCTACCTGCTTGGGTGCGACTTCAAGATGGCGGGCGACCGCAAGTACGCCTTCAGCGAGGAGCGCACGAAGGAAGCAATCCGGCACAACAACATCCTTTATGAGTCCTTGCAGAAGCGATTCGAGGCGCTCAAGCCGCACTTCGATCTGCACGGCTTCAAGGTCATCAACTGCTCGCCGGGAAGTGAACTGAACGTGTTCGATCGGATGGAGTTCGCCGACGCTATCACGGCAGCGGGCGCGGAGTGCGGCAAGCCCGTGGACACCGCCGGGTGGTATCGGGCCAAAGAGGAGGCGAACAAGTGAGCGATGAACCGCGCCGTTACTTTCTCTACATCCCGGTCTGGGCTTCGACCACCGGCGGCGGTGGCGGTGGGTCCGGCGGTTCGTCATCGGCGTCGAGCGAAAGCGGTTCCTCGTCGTCTTCGTCAAGCAGCGGGTCGTCGTCCAGTTCCAGCGGATCATCCTCCTCTTCGGGGTCCTCGTCGAGCGGCTCATCCTCCAGCGGGTCGTCAAGCAGCGGCTCGGGGTCTTCGAGCGGTTCCGGATCGTCCAGCGGCTCGGGCTCTTCGTCAGGTTCGGGGAGCAGCGGCGCGAGTTCCTCCGGCGGCGGTGGGTCCAGCGGCATGAGCAGCGGCGCATCTTCGGGAGCAACATCTGGCGCGTCTTCCGGCGCGAGCAGTGGCGGGTCTTCAGGCGGAGGCTCGTCAGGCGGTGGCGGTTCGTCCGGGGGCGGAGGGTCCTCAGGAGGCGGCGGCTCGGGCGGCTCGGGTGGTGGTGGCTCCGGCGGAGGCGGGTCT
>ERZ761603.1348-NODE-1348-length-18529-cov-19.992584_pt1 | contig 18529 bp, 16 predicted proteins | sample MGYA00511879_ERZ761603 | MGnify/ENA primary metagenome ERZ761603 (study PRJEB28899, sample SAMN02850040) | bioreactor sludge metagenome | biome: EBPR Sludge; feature: EBPR Bioreactor; material: flocular biomat | place: Australia: Thorneside Wastwater Treatment... | reverse complement strand
CGAGGTCGTCGAGAGCATGACCCTGCTCGCCGAAGTGAGTACCAATCGCGCCCTGGACTTCCATCATCGGCAACTGCGCGAGCAGTTCGGCGAGCCGCTCGACAGCCACGGACAGCCGCAACGACTGCTGGTGATCGGCATGGGCAAGCTTGGCGGTCGCGAACTCAACGTCTCTTCCGACGTCGATTACATCTTCATCTACCCGGAGGATGGACAGACCGGTGGCGATGGCCGCCGGATCGACAACTACGACTTTTTCCAGCGCCTCGGGAAACGCCTGATCAGCACCCTCGGCGAGCTCACGGCGGATGGCCAGGTTTTTCGGGTGGACATGCGCTTGCGGCCCAACGGCGACTCCGGGCCGCTGGTCTGCTCGCTGGATTCGCTCGAACACTACCTGATCACGCAAGGTCGTGAATGGGAACGCTATGCCTGGATCAAGGCCAGGGTCCTGAATCAGGGCGAGAATCTGCAGCCGGCGTGGGTCGTCGCGCTGCAGAACATCTGTCGCCCGTTCGTTTTCCGCAAGTACCTCGACTTTGGCGCGATCAATGCCATGCGCGATCTGCACGCCCAGATTCGCCGCGAGGTGGCACGCAAGGATATGGCTGAGCACATCAAACTCGGCCCGGGAGGCATCCGCGAAATCGAGTTCATTGCGCAGGTGTTCCAGTTGATCCGCGGCGGCCGCGACCCGCTTCTGCAGGTGCGACCGACCCTGCAAGTGCTGGCGCTGCTCGCCGAACGCCGCCTGCTACCGGCGGACAACGAACACGAACTGGCCGCTGCCTACGACTTCCTGCGCCGCCTCGAACACCGCCTGCAATACGTGAACGACGCCCAGACGCACCGTCTGCCGAACACTGAGGAGGAGCGCCAGAAGATCGCCACAGCGATGGCTTTTGCCAACTGGAAGGAGTTCCTGCTGGTTCTCGAAACGCACCGGTCGATCGTTTCGCGCTGTTTCGAAGAGGTCTTCTCCGAACCGGAGGAAGGCACGCACCCGCTGCTCGGCGTCTGGGAAGAAGCCATCACTGGGGATGAGGCGCTGGAACGTCTGTCCAGCCTCGGCTTTCGCCAGCCGAAAGCGATGCTCGAGCGCCTGCACAGCTTCCGGCAGAGCAGTCGCTACATGCAACTTGCGGCGAGCAACCGCGAACGCTTGGACGCCCTCGGGCCGCGGCTGGTCGACGCCGCAGCGGCCACCAACCACCCCGACGCGACCTGGCAACGTGGCCTCGACTTTCTGGAAACCATCAGCCGACGCGGTGCCTATCTGGCGCTGCTGCAGCAGTACCCGCAGGCGCTGACTCACCTCGCCGAACTGATCGGCAGCTCGTCGTGGGCGGCCGACTATCTGAACCGACACCCGATCCTGCTCGACGAGCTGCTGGACTCGAAGATCTTTGACGTCAAGACCGACTGGCAGGAGTTCCGCGACGAACTGCAATTGCGGCTGGCGCAACACCTCGACGATACCGAACGCGAGATGGACATCCTGCGTGAAGTTCACCACGCGCAGGTGCTGCACTTCCTGGCGCAGGACATTGCCGGCCTGCACAGCGTCGAACACCTCGCCGACCGCCTCAGCCAGCTTGCCGACATCATGGTCCAGACGACGCTGGATCTGTGCTGGCGGCTGCTGCGCAATCGCCATCCTCATCCCGAGCAAGCACCACGTTTTGCGGTCGTCGCCTACGGCAAACTCGGCGGCAAGGAACTCGGCTTCGCCTCCGATCTGGACCTCATCTATCTGCACGACGACCCCGCCGAAGGGGCAGGAGAAGTCTATGCGCGCCTGGGCCAGCGGATGAGCACCTGGATGTCGAGCCGTACCTCGGCCGGCATGCTCTTCGAAGTCGATCTGCGGCTGCGCCCGAACGGCGATGCGGGGATGCTGGTGTCGACCATCAGCGCTTTTCGCGATTATCAGTTACAGAAGGCCTGGGCCTGGGAGCATCAGGCGCTGACCCGGGCCCGCTTCTGCGCCGGCGACCCGGCGGTCGGCGAACAGTTTGAAGCGCTGCGCATCGAGATCCTGCGGCAACCGCGAGAGCTGATCAAGCTCAGGGAAGAGGTGCTGTCGATGCGCCAGCGCATGCTCGACGAGCACGGCTCGCGCAGCGAAGAAGATTTCGATATCAAGCACGACCGTGGTGGCCTGATCGATGTCGAGTTCATCGTCCAGTATCTGATCCTCGGCCACGCGCATGCGCACGCCGAACTGTGCGGTAATCTGGGCAATATCGCCCTGCTCGGAATCGCCGCCGAACTCGGCCTGATCCCGGCCGAGCTGGCTGACCCGGCGCGCGACGCCTATCGTGAATTTCGCCGCTTGCAGCACGTCTTGCGGCTGAATGCCAATCGCCGGGCGCGCGTCGAACGCGCTTCGCTCAGTCGCCAGATCGCGGCGGTCCGTGCGCTATGGGAGGGAGTGTTCGATGCACCCTGAGCAGGAACGGCAAGGCGGGCCTGGCCATGCGTAAGCCAAGCACGGGCGGGCTTGTCTATTCAACCGAAGCCGGACGCATGTGCCCAGGCTGCCGGAGAGCGCTACCTCAGTGCTGCTGCGCCGCCAATCGTGCCACCTCGCTCCGCCAGACCGAGGGCAGCGTGCGCGTGAGCCGCGAAAGCAAGGGCCGGGGCGGCAAGACGGTGACGCTGGTGCGAGGGCTGCCGCTCGACGTCGGCGAACTTAGCGCGCTGGCCAAACGCCTGAAGACCGCCTGTGGGTCCGGCGGCACGGTCAAGGACGGCGTCATTGAAGTGCAGGGAGATCACTGCGAGCGCGTGCTCGAGTGCCTCAGGAAGGAAGGGGTCACCGCCAAGCGTGCCGGCGGCTGAATCGAGCTGGCGGTGATTAACGGCGCCCGCCGAGGCGCAGGCGCAGCTCAAGGGCGCTGGCAAAGCAGCACCGTGGGCGATCAGCTCTTGCCTGCACCCACCACGGTCTGCGCCCAATCCAGCGCTTCCAGCATCACCGCCGTGACTTGCTGCGCATCAAGCGCACACAAGAGAGCCGCGGCGGCGATCTCTTCGGGCGCTTTCGACTCGACGGCCATGGCCAGGGCGAGGGCATCGCGCATCGCGCCTGGCTCGCCCTGCAGCGCCGAGACGACGTCGTCGGGCAAGGAAATCTGCTGCAGAATCGCCGTGAGCGGCTGTTTCATCATCACGTCGAGCAAGGAAAACAGCCCGATCATGAACAGTTTGTCGGCCTCCTGCGGCAAGCGCCCCCGTCCGGCCAGCCTTTCCATGAAGCGCGCCCGAGTCAACGCATTCTCGTTCAGGACGCGGCCGATATAACCCGGCTGATTCAAATCGAAGAGCAGCAAGGAAAGCCATCGCGAAAACTGGTCGCGGCCCAGAATCAGCAGCGCTTGCGGAATCTTGTCGATACGCCTGAGCATGCCGATACCGGGCGAATTGATGTAGCGCAAGAGCTTGTAGGTCAGGATCGGGTCGTTGCGCAAGCGATCGGCGATGACCCCGAAATCGGCTCCCGAGCGAATCATGTTCAGGACTTCAAAAACCAGCAGCCGGTTGACCTCGCTCTTCGGCGGGTGCCAGTTCTCCCGACTGCACACGAACGGTCCCATGAAGTAGTCGAAACCACTCTGATAGCAGAGGCTAAAGTCGTCGGCAGTCTGGATCCTGCCCGCTATGACTCGGGGTTTTCCCTTGCTGGCGTGCAGATCGACGCACATTTTCTTCAGCTGGATGCCGTCAAAGGCCGTCGTGTCAATCTCGACAAGAGCCGCCTGCTCGAGAAACTCGCCCATCCCGGGAAGCGGCCGATCGAGCGACCAGCCATGCTTGACGCCGAGATCCTGCAGCCGCCGCAGTGCCGTGCGCACACCGGCAAGATCGCCCTCCACTGCCGTCGCCGGGGTGATCATGATGATCACATTGCGATTGGCGAAGGCGGGCAGAAGAAGGCTGCCCAGCGACGCCGAAGACAGGCGGATAAAGGCGAAACGATCGCCCAGCAGCGATGAAACAGCGAGCGGCGAAAGATTGCGCAACAGGGCTTCGTCATGTACTTGCCGCAGCTTCGCGCTCTTCTCCAGCATCGGCGATTGTAGCTTGCGTCCGAGGGCAAACTCGTAGCCGGCAATCTGTTCGCTGCGGTCGAGAAGCTCCTCGCGGCAAACAAAGGACGCCGCGCGCGACGTGTTGGCCGCGACTCCCGCCCTTGGCGCCACCTGCAGAGGGGCCAGCGCGTCGAGCTGCTCGGAGGCATCTTCCGCTGCCGGCGCAGCTGCAGGCACAGGCGGGACCAGACCCAGCCAACGCAGGATAGTCTTGAACACGGTCACCCCCTTCTCAGCATCGCTTGCGGTCGTCCGGATTGCCCATTGTGCAGATTGTGCGTGCCTGACCCGTGTAAGCCAGAGGCATGCAACTGCGAACGCTCGGCGATTCTAGCACGTTGAGCTATTACGCCTCCGATCTGATCCCGCTCTGCTGGAAGCACCCCGCGCCACCTCGTAAAACGTGTTTTGACATTTATAGGCAGGCAGTCTAATATTGCGAACAATGACCACGACGCACACCCTCCCTCGCCGCCCACGCGGTCGCCCAGCGCGCAATGGCCTCGATTACGCGGACACGCGGGCGCTGCTGATTCGTCGCGGCCTGGAGATGTTGACCACCCAGGGCGTCAGTGCGACGGCACTTGATGATGTCCTGAAATCGATCAATGTCCCGAAGGGCTCCTTCTATCACTACTTCGAGAGCAAGGATGCTTTCGTTGCGGTAACCCTCGACGCCTATGCCGAGTACTTTGCGCGCAAGCTCAGGCAGCATTTCCAAAACCCACTGCTGGCACCGCTGGGACGACTGGCCGCGTTTGTCGATGACGCCTGTTGCGGCGTCGAAAGGCATGACTTCACGCGCGGCTGCCTGGTGGGAAATCTGGGGCAGGAAGTCAGCGCACTCGACGAGCGCGTGCGCCTGCGCCTGGAAGCCGTTCTCGCTGACTGGGAACAAGCCCTGGCGGGCTGCCTGTCGGCCGCGGCCAGCAACGGCGAACTGGCGAGCGACGCCGACTGCCCGGCACTGGCGCACGCTTTCTGGGTCGGCTGGGAGGGGGCCATTCTGCGCGCCAGGCTGTCCCGCTCGACGGCGCCGATGCGCGCGTTTTTCAAGCTGTTCCTGGCGGCATTACCCCGCCGCTGAGCTTTTGGCGCACTTGTAGTTTTCTGGTCCAATTTTCACTACCAAGGAGAATCACCATGTTCAAGGGAATCCTGATTAGCAAAGACGACGGCGTTTACCGAGCGCAGCTGCAGGACATCGACGATGCCGTGCTGCCGGAAGCCGATACCACCGTCCAGGTCGAGTGGTCAACGCTCAATTACAAGGATGGCCTGGCACTGACCGGCAAGTCGCCGGTGGTGCGCCGCTTTCCAATGGTGCCAGGGATCGACTTCGCCGGCACCGTGATCGAGACCTCGAATCCGGCCTGGAAGAACGGCGACCGCGTCGTTCTCAACGGTTGGGGTGTCGGAGAAACACACTGCGGCGGTCTCGCCGAGAAAGCGCGTGTCAAGGGAGAGTGGCTGGTGCCATTGCCGGCAAGCTTCTCCGCGCGGCAGGCGATGGCCATCGGCACGGCCGGCTACACGGCGATGCTCTGCGTTCTTGCTCTCGAGAAGCACGGCGTCAAGCCGGCTGATGGCGAGGTGCTCGTCACTGGCGCCAACGGCGGTGTTGGCAGCGTGGCCATTGCCCTGCTCGCCAAACTTGGCTATCAGGTGGCCGCCTCGACCGGCCGCCCCGGCGAAGCCGAGCACCTCAAATCCCTGGGCGCCAGCACGATCATCGACCGCAGCGAGCTGTCGGCGCCGGGCAAGCCGATCGGCAAGGAACGCTGGGCCGGAGTGATCGACACCGTCGGTAGCCACACCCTGGCCAACGCCTGCGCGACGACGAAATACCGCGGCGCGGTGGCCGCCTGCGGCCTGGCTGGCGGCATGGATTTCCCGGCGACGGTGGCGCCCTTCATCCTGCGCGGGGTGGTGCTCTACGGCATCGACAGCGTCATGGCCCCACTTGCCGTGCGCCAGGAAGCCTGGGAACGCCTTGGCCGTGATCTCGAGATCGCCAAGCTGGATGCGATTACCCGTGAAATTCCGCTTTCAGAAGCGGTAGCGGTCGGCAGCGAATTGCTCGCCGGCAAGGTGCGCGGACGGGTAGTGGTGGACGTCAGTCGCTAGCGCGCAGCGGGAGGTCTCGCCGGGCGCGATGGAGCACTGCTCATAGCGCCCGCTGGCGATTTGCCGTCCTTTAGCGACCGCAGGACGCTTCGTCGAGCCGCTTCATGCCGAGCTTGACCATAATGCTCTCGGCCGGGCAAAAGCGGGTGAAGCCACTCTGCAGCAGGTTGGCGCCGACGAAGGCCGTCAGCCATAGGAAATGGCTGGACACGAAAAGCGGGCTGGCTTCCACGCCCAGGGCGAGCGAGATGAGGACGAAGCTGCCGGCCATGATGCGCACGGCGCGATCGGTGGTCATGCCTGATTCTCCTTTCTGAAGGCTGCGTAGTACAACACCGGGATCACCACCAGGGTAAGCAGGGTGGAGACGAAAATTCCAAAGATCAGGCTGATCGCCAGCCCGTTGAAGATCGGGTCGTCGAGGATGAACATCGCGCCGAGCATCGCCGCCAGCCCGGTCAGCGCGATCGGTTTGGCGCGCACCGAAGCGGACTGGACGATGGCTTCGCGCAGCTCCATGCCCTCGGCGACTTGCTGACGAATGAAGTCCACCAACAGGATCGAGTTGCGCACGATGATCCCGGCCAGGGCAATCATGCCGATCATCGACGTCGCGGTGTATTGGCTGCCGAGCAGGGCATGCCCCGGCATCACGCCGATGATGGTCAGGGGGATCGGCGCCATGATGATCAGCGGCACCAGATAGCTCTTGAAGTGCGCGACGACCAGCAGGTAGATCAGGATCAGCCCGACGCCGTAGGCGATGCCCATGTCGCGGAAGGTCTCGTAGGTCACCTGCCATTCGCCGTCCCATTTGAGGCTGTACGAGGCGTCCGGCGCGGTCGGCTGCTTGATGAACCACTCCTCGAGCGTGCCCGCAGCGTGCTTGACGCCGTCCAGCGCGCGTCCGGCGATCTCGCTGCGCGCGGCGAACATGCCATAGAGCGGCGAATCGAGCTTGCCGCCCATGTCGGCGACGACATACACCACGGGCAGGAGATTCTTGTGGTAGATCGCCTGCTCGCGGCCGAGCTCGCGCACTTCGACGAGCTCGGAAACCGGCACCAGCTGCCCATCGCCTGCGCGCACGCGCAGCTTGAGCAGCGCGTCGAGCGTGCTCTGCTGCTCGGCCGGCAAGCTCAGACGCACGGGGATTTCGTATTTCGAACCGGTGTTATGCACCGGGGTGACGTCTTCGCCGGCCAACCCCATGCGCAGCACATCGACGATGTCGCTTTGCGCGACGCCGAGCAGCGCCGCCTTGTTCTGAAGAACGTGCAGGACGCTGCGCTGGCCACCGGCGTTGACCGAATCGTCGATCGCCACCAGATCCGGCGTCGCTTCGAGAAGCTTGCGCACCTCCTTGGCCACCGCTCTCTGCCCGCGGTAATCGGGCCCATAGACCTCGGCGACGATCGGCGACAGGACCGGCGGCCCCGGCGGCACTTCGACCACCTTGGCGTTGCCACCGGCACGCTTGCCGATCGCTTCGATCGCGTCGCGAACCGAAATGGCGATCTCGTGGCTCTTGCGTGAACGCTGCTGGTGGTCGACCAGATTGACCTGCAGATCGCCTAGTTCGGGTGCGGCGCGCAGGTAGTACTGGCGGACCAGCCCGTTGAAGTTGATCGGGCTGGCGGTGCCCGCGTAGGCCTGATAGTTGCTTACTTCCGGCACCTTGCCGATTTCGGCGCCGAGCTCGTGCAGGACGCGCGCGGTTTCCTCGAGCGGCGTGCCGACCGGCATGTCGAGCACCACCTGGAATTCGCTCTTGTTGTCGAAGGGCAACATCTTCAGTACCACCAGCTGCACCGCCGCCAGGGCCAGTGAAGCTGCGATCAAGAGCATGATCGCCAGCCACAGCCAGCGCCGTGCGACGCCTCCTTTCTGCGCATCCAGGAACGGTGTCAGCAGACGCCGAAACAGGCGTTCGAGTCGGCCTTGGCGCGGCGACTCGCTCGTCCCACGCGCTGCGTCGCCAGCGACCGTGTGCGCAGTCTTAAGCAGCAAGCGGGCCGCCAGCCACGGCGTGACCACAAAGGCAACAGCCAGCGAAATGAACATTCCGAGCGACGAATTGATCGGGATCGGGCTCATGTACGGCCCCATCAGGCCAGTCACGAAAGCCATCGGCAAGAGAGCGGCGATAACCGTGAAAGTGGCCAGAATCGTCGGGCCGCCGACTTCATCGACCGCCAGCGGGATGATTTCGAGTAGCGGCTTTCCGGGCTGCAGCGCCTGCCAGCGGTGGATGTTCTCGACGACCACGATGGCGTCGTCGACCAGGATACCGATCGAGAAGATCAGCGCGAACAGCGACACCCGGTTGAGCGTGAAGCCCCAGGCCCAGGAAGCAAACAGCGTCGCCGCCAGGGTCAGGCTGACCGCCACGCCGACGATCAGTGCCTCCCGTCTGCCCAGCGCAAAGAAGACCAGCAGGACCACGAAAGCGGTGGCGAAGACCAGCTTGCCGATCAGTTTCTCTGCCTTGTCGGTTGCCGTCTGGCCGTAATTGCGCGTCGTCGTGACTTCGACGCCGGCCGGGATCAGCGTCCCCTTCAGCGACTCGGCGCGAGCGATGACGGCGCTGGCGACGTCAGCGGCATTGACCCCCGGTTTTTTCGACACCTGTACGGTGACCGCCGGGAACTCGCCATCGCGATTTCCGAACCAGACGTACTGACGCGGCTGATCGGGACCTTCCTCGACGCGGGCAACGTCGCCTATGAAAACCGGCTTGCGCTCGCCGGCACTGCCGCGCACGGCGACGACCAGTTGCCGGACGTCGGCGGCCGATTCAATATAGCTACCGGTCTCGACCAGGACTTCGCGGTTGCCGGAAACCAGCGTGCCCGAAGACTGCCGCGCGTTACCGAGACGCAGCGTGGCGGCAATATCCTGCGGGGTGACCGAGAAGGCGTTCATGCGCTCGCTGTCCATCGCCACACGCAGCACATGATCGGGACCGCCAAGGGTAGACACGTCACGCGTTCCCTTGACCCGCTTGAAGTCGACTTCGGCAGCGCGCGCCACCTGTTGCAGGTCGAAAGCCGAACGCTCGGGGTCGGTGGTCCAGAAGGTCAGCGAAACGATCGGCACGTCGTCGATACCACGCGGCTTGACCACCGGATCGAGGACTCCGAGATTTGGCGGCAGCCAGTCGCGGTTGGAATGCACGGTGTCGTAGAGGCGCACGACGGCATCATTGTACTTGACGCCGACTTCGAACTGCACGGTGACCACGGCCATCCCTGCTTGTGACACGGAGTACACGTGCTCGACGCCCGACATGCGCGACAAGACCTGTTCGGCCGGCGTCGCCACCAGATTCTCGACGTCCTGCACCGATGCACCGGGAAAGGCGATGAACACGTCGGCCATGGTGACGTCGATCTGCGGTTCTTCCTCGCGCGGCGTCACCAGGGTGGCGAAAATTCCCATCAACAGCGCGACCAGCGCCAGCAAGGGAGTCATTTGCGAGCTGGCAAAGAAACGCGCGATGCGGCCTGAAACACCCATTGTCTTACTCACCCGCCCGTTTCGACGACTTCAGGGCAATCGCCGCCTTGACCGGGTCGAGGACGACACGCTCGCCAGAGCGCAGCCCGGCAAGCACTTCGATCTCGCCGGCGCCGACGCTCTCACCAAGGCGCAACTGGCGCAAGGACAGCAGGCCGTCGGGGTTCTGGACATAGACGGCAGCCACCGCGCCACGCCTGACCACGGACGCCTGCGGCACGGTGAGCTTGGTCGCCTGACCGATAACGAAATGCACCCGCGCATGCATTCCGGGTACGACATCGGCGAGGTCGGCACCCGTGGCGGGCAGGCCAACACGAACCGGCGAGACATGCGTCGCCGCGTCGGCGGTCGGCAGCACGGTGACGCTGCTGGCCTCCACCCACTTGCCAAGCTCGGGAAATTCGACACGCGCCTTTCTTACCCCGCGCATCTGCGGCAGGCGATACTGCGAAATGCTGGCCGTGACCCGCAGGCCCTTCGGATCGTGAATGGTTAGCAGCGGCCTTCCAGGCACCGCCATCTCGCCGAGTTCGGTCAGGCGCGCGGCAACTATCCCTGAGATCGGCGCGTACACTGTCGCATGTTCTACGCTCACCGAGGTTTGCCCACGCGCCGCCTGTGCGGCGTCGAAATCGGCTTTCGCCTTGTCCACCGCCGCCTGGCTGACAAAGCCTTGCTGACGCAGGCCCAGGGTGCGCTGGTAGTGCGCGCGCGCGTTGCCATATATCGCCGCAGCCGCAGCGGCAGCCTCGTTGGCCTCACGGGCGTCGATCTTCATCAGCAGATCGCCCTTGCGCACCGCCTGCCCGGCATCGACCCGTACTTCGACGACGCGCCCGGAGACCTGCGCCGCCAGCGTCGCCTGATTGACCGCCTCGACCAAGGCCTCGGCAGGCAAGCTCAGTTCGACGGGATGCGGCTCGACGACGATCGTCGGCAAGGCCTGTGCGTGCACGGCAAGGGAGGCGGCGGCAGTGACGCTGGCCAGCAGCGCGCGCCACCAGGAGGGTCGTATTCCAGGACTGGTCATCATGTGTATAAGCATATACTGATATAGATACCAAAACAAGCGACACATCGCGGATGCACGGACATCAAGCGGCTCTCCCCCTTGACGTTTGCCCGCCTTCAATGAGACAAAGCGCTGATCTGTCCACCGACTCTGCCGCCATGAAACTCGCCTACGTCACTCTGCTCGTCTCAGCCTCGCTCGCGGCCGCTTGCTCGCACGCACCGTCCACGCCCCTAGCGAGTGGCGCCTCTGCTGCCGGCCTGTATCAGCCGGAGGGCACCTCAGGGCCAAGCGTGCAAACTGGCTGGAGCGGCCAACGCTTCGCGGTTGCTACGGCACACCCCATGGCCAGCAACGCCGGGCTGGAAATCCTGCAGGCGGGCGGCTCGGCGGTCGATGCAGCGATTGCCGCGCAATTGGTGCTGACCCTGGTCGAACCGCAGTCGAGCGGCATCGGTGGCGGTGCTTTTTTGATGCACTACGATGGTCGTGAGATCGTTGCCTTCGACGGGCGCGAGACGGCGCCGGCAGGGGTCAGCGAGAGGCTGTTCATGAAGGCCGACGGCAAGCCTATGGCTTTTCGCGAGGCGCTGGTTGGCGGCCGTGCGGTCGGCGTACCGGGCACCGTGCGGATGCTTGAAATGGCCCACGCCGAGTACGGCCGCCTTCCTTGGTCGCGTCTTTTTGCACCGGCGATCACGCTCGCCGAGGAGGGCTTCCCGCTCGGCCTGCGCCTGTACACGCTGCTCAAGACCGAGCGCGACCTGCGCAAGGATCCCAAAGCTGGCCCGTATTTCTACGAGCGTGACGGCCAACCGCACGCGGTGGGAACGATCCTGCGCAATAACGAACTGGCGGCCGTCTTGCGGCGCATCGCCGGCGAGGGCTCGAAAGCGTTCTACGAAGGTGAGGTCGCGCAGGCGGTAGTCGAGCGGGTACGCAATCATCCCGATAACCCTGGCCAGCTGAGCCTGGCCGACATGGCGGGCTACCAGGCGAAGCGGCGGAAGCCGCTGTGTGCGACCTACGAACCGCGAGCGGTACTGCCGCCGCGCAGTTACCGCATCTGCGGCTTCCCGCCGCCAAGTTCCGGTGAGATCACCATCGTCCAGATCCTGGGGATTCTCGACCGCACGCGCGCGCCCTTCCTGGGCTTCGAAGATCCGCTCTGGATGCACTACTACACCGAAGCCTCGCGCCTGGCCTTCGCTGATCGCGCCAAGTATATTGCGGACCCGGACTTCGTCGCCGCACCTGCGGGCAGCTGGGATTCGCTGATCAGGCCAGACTACTTGGCGGAAAGGGCGCGCCTGATCGGGCCGCAGAGCATGAAAGTCGCCAAGGCGGGCTCGCCAGCACCACTGAGTGCCAGTCTTGCGCCAATGCCGGAACAGCTCGAGTACGGCACCTCGCACATCAGCGTGGTGGACGCCGACGGCAACGCCGTGGCCATGACCAGCAGCATCGAGGACGCCTTTGGCGCCCGCCAGATGGTGCGTGGCTTCCTGCTGAACAACGAACTCACCGATTTTTCCTTCTTGCCGAGCGACAGCAGTGGTACGCCGATCGCCAACCGCGTCGAGCCCGGCAAGCGGCCGCGCTCGTCGATGAGCCCGACGCTGGTTTTCGACAACGAAAGCGGCGAATTGCTGATGAGCGGCGGCTCCCCTGGCGGGGCCATGATCATCCACTACACAGCCAAGCTGCTCTACGGGACGCTTAATTGGGGACTGACGCCGCAGGAGGCGATCAACCTGCCCAACTTCGGCTCACTGAACGGCCCGACGCTGATCGAGGAGCAACGCTTCCCACCGGGCTTCGTCGACGCCCTTCACGCCAGAGGCCATACGGTCAGGGAGATCGGTTTGAGCAGCGGCCTGCAGGCAATACAGAAACGCCAGGGCGGCTACCTTGGCGGTGCGGATCCGCGCCGTGAGGGCCGGGTGATGGGCGAGTAGGATGAAAGGCGGCACTTCGAGCGCTTGGCGAAGGCCGGCTCCCCTTTTCTTGCTCGCGGCCACCCTCGGCGGCTGCGCCACTGACGGCGGCTACGAATCGCGGCCGGCTCCCCTGCCTCGCGCAGCGCAATCAGCAGAATCAGCGGAGCCGGCGACCACCGCACGCCGGCTGCGGCCGACGCCAACGCCGACGCCGCCACAGCCTCCACCTTACCCAGACCAACGCGAAGGCCGTGCGCTGGTCAGCCGCGTGCTGCCCGTGCACATCGCCGATCGGCCTGCTTGGGCGGCCGACATCTTTGCCGCGTTCGCCGCGCTGCGCATTCTGCCGACACCCGAGAACCTTTGTGCGGTGACCTCGGTCATTGCCCAGGAATCCAGCTTTCAGGCCGATCCATCGGTTCCTGGCCTGGCACGCATCGTCTGGAAGGAACTCCAACGGCGGCGCGAGAAATACGCCATCCCGCAGCTGGTTCTCGACCTGGCTCTGGCCAAGATTTCCCCGGATGGGAGGAGCTACAAGGCCCGCATCGACGCCCTGCGGACCGAGAAACAGATGAACACGCTCTACGAGGACATGATTTCCGAGCTGCCCGGCGGCAAGACCCTTTTTGCGGGCTACAACCCGGTGCGCACCGGTGGTCCGATGCAGGTCAGTGTCGATTTTGCCGAAGAGCAGGTCGGCAGTCGCCGCTACCCCTATCCGCGCCAGGGCAGCGTCCGCGACGAGGTGTTCAGTCGCCGCGGCGGCGTCTATTTCGGGATTGCCATCCTGCTCGACTACCCGACTAGCTACAGCCAGATGATTTACCGCTTCGCCGACTTCAACGCCGGCCGCTACAGCAGCCGTAACGCCGCTTTCCAGGACGCCGTCGCCGGCCTTGGCGGCCAGCGACTGGCACTCGACGGCGACCTCTTGCGCTACAACAACGGCAAACCCACCGCGCAAGCCAGCGATACGCTGCGCGCGCTTCTCGCCTTGCGCCCGCGCCTGCAACTGAGCGCGGTCGACATCGAGAACGATCTTAGGCTCGAGAAAAGCTTTGCCTTCGAACAGTCGCCGCTCTATCGCCGGCTGTTCGCGCTTGCCGATGCCGCCAGCAGCAAAAGATGGCCCAGAGAAGTGCTCCCAAGCATCGCACTGAAAAGTCCCAAGATCACCCGCCCGCTGACCACCGAGTGGTTCGCCCGGCGGGTCGACAGCCGCTACCGCAGTTGCCTGGAACAAAGCAAAAGCGAGAGCTGAGCAAAGACGCTGGATACCTAGCGCGTCGGAACAGCACTCAGAACTTGATCAGTTTTCCGAGTTCGCGGATGAAGCCCTTGGGGTCAGCATCACCCGGGTAGCGGAAGACGAGAAAACCGCGGCGGTCTACGAGGTTTATCTTGCGGCCTTCAGCGCCCCCGAGAAGCGTCAGCAGTTGCGCATCGCTGGCCTTGACCAGCAAAAGGTCCGGGTGGGCGGCCAGCAGCGCTGCCGCTGGCGCCGTGCCATCGGTAATCAGCCACAGACGTTCCAGGCGGGCCATATTGCGCCCCTGCGCCGTGCGCGCCTGGCGGGTCAGATAGAGCGTGTGTTGGCAGCGCTCATCGCAGGCGCCAGGGGCCGCGAAAATCGCCAGCCACTTGCCGCTGACTTCGGGGTGCTCGAGGACTGCGCCGTCCCAGCCCTGCAGCATTTCGAAAGGCAGCGGCAGCGGCTCGGCCAGCGGCTGACCGACCATCGCCGCTGCCTCGGGCGGCGAAACAAAGCGAAAATACAAGGCGGCGAGAAGCGGTAACACGCATACCGCAACAATCGCCAGCAGGGTCAAGCGGCCCTTGCGCTGCGCCGCGCGCATGCCGGGCGTCATTGGAACGGAAAGCTCGTCGACGGGCTCGCTCGTCTGTCGGGGTGTACTCATTTCTTCTGCCATGCAAATAGGCCGTAAGCTACAGCCATGAGAGCGAAAACCAGCCACATTGCGGCGTAGCCGTAGTGCTTAGTGCGGGGATCGTCGGCACTGCCCCAGTCACGGGCCAGGCCGTCCCCCTCGCCGTTGGTTTGCAGGAGGATCACCGGCAGCGGCGCCAGGCCACTGCGCTGACGATAGTCCGCTTCACGCAGGTGCTGCCAAACAGGCCCTTCGGGCTCGCTTTCTTCCAACTCGAAAATTCTCGTTTCGAAGGCACGAGTGACCCCGGCCACTTCAATCTCGCCAGCCGGCGTCGGCACCGACGGAACATCCGAACGTAGACGTGGCGCCGCCATCCAGCCGCGATTGACCACCACCACGGCGTCGCTGCCCGACAAGCGCAAGGGAGTGAGGACATGATAGCCCGGCCGACTCCGATAGATCTTGTTGTCCAGAAACAGCGTCTTCTCGGCCAACCAGTGACCACGCGCCGTGGCCGCTCTATCGACCAGCTCGTCGCGCTGGCGCTGCTGCCCCGACAAGGCGATGGGGGTCGCAATCATCGCCGCCTGTTCACGATCGAAGCGCTCGCCGCGCGTTTCGGCGCGCCAGAGCTGGAAGCGCGCCATCACCAGGCAGGCAATTACCAGCAGGCTCAGCAACAGCAGGCGCAAAGCGCGACGCTTGAACGGGAAAATCGACATGGGAGAACGCTTGGCCCCGGCCGGGGTCCTATGAAGTCGCTAGTCCGGTAGACTGCGAGCTTTCTGGAGGAAACTCGATGCACATCATCGTTGCACTGATGCTGATCACCATAATCGCCAGTCTTGGCAGCGCCCTGGTATTCATCTATCGCGACCAGGGCCAGGGCAAGACCCGTGCGGTCAAGGCCCTCTCCCTACGGGTGGGCCTATCTTTCGCACTCTTCGCACTACTCATCGCCTCGCAGCGATTTGGCTGGGTGGGCGAACGCCTGATGTGAGCACGGACCTGAAGGGAAACGGCGCACCAGCGTGCGCCGCCATCCCAGAAGCAGGACCTCTTCTACAACCAGTAGATGACGATGAACAGACCCAGCCAAACGACGTCGACGAAGTGCCAGTACCAGGCAACGCCTTCAAAGGCGAAGTGACGTTCGGCAGTAAAGTGCCCCTTCAATACACGCAGCAGAATCACCGTCAACATCGTCACCCCGAGGGTCACGTGAAAGCCGTGGAAGCCGGTGAGCATGTAGAAGGTCGAACCATAGACGCCAGTGGTCATCTTGAGATTCATGTGGGCGTAGGCTTCACCATACTCATAGACCTGGAAGCAAAGAAAGACCACACCGAGGGCGATGGTCAGCAGCAGCCCGATGATCAGTTGCGTGCGCTTCTCGGCGATCAGCCCCCAGTGCGCCCAGGTCAGCGTCGCTCCGGAAGTCAGCAGCAGCAGGGTATTGACTGCTGGAATTCCCCAGGCGTGCATCTTCGAGAAAGGATCGCTGGCGCCAGGTCCAGCAGATGGCCACGAATCCTGGAAGCCCTCCCATAGCGCAGCCTGCTCGGGACTCGCCAAATCGGGAATGGCCAGCACGCGAATGTAAAACAGGGCGCCGAAGAAAGCGACGAAGAACATCACCTCGGAGAAAATGAACCAACCCATTGCCCAACGAAACGAACGATCGACCTGCAGGTTGTAGCGTTGCCCCTCCGACTCGCCGATAACACGGCCAAACCATCCAAAAAGCATGACCGCCAGGACGACAAAGCCGCCCGTAAGAACCAAGCCGCCGTTGGCAACCGAATTCATCAGCAGCACGGCGCCGGTAGCCAGCAGGAGCAGGGCTATCGAGCCAACCAGCGGCCAATGCGACGGCTGGGGAACAAAATAGCGGCTTGCGGATGCGGGGTGACTCATCTTGACTTCCTCCAGATCATATTATCGTTATTGCCCGGTTACTGCATTGGTGCGTCCGACTACTGACGACTGATGTAAATTGCGACGCTCACCAGCACGAGCACAAAAATCAGCATGAAAACCAGTGCGGTGATCAAAATCTGCAGCGGCGACAAGGGCGCTACGTCATGCTCGTGCGGCTTGTGTCCGCGTATTCCCAGCAACGCCCAGGCCACCGTGCGGATGGTGCTGAAGCGTTGGCCTTTATCGGTCTGCGTATCGGATGGCGACATCGCTCACTTCCGGCTTTCCACCGGCACCTCGAAAAAAGTATACGAAAGGGTGACCGTATTGACCTCTTCAGGCAACCTGGTATCCAGGAAGAAGACGACCGGCATTTCGCGCACCTCGCGTGGCGCAAAAGTCTGCTGCTTAAAGCAAAAACAATCCAGCTTCTTGACATAGTTACCTGCGTACTGCGGCCCGTAGCTAGGCACCGCCTGCCCAATCACCGTGTGGTCGCGCGTGTTCTCGACCCGATAGACGACATGCACGATATCGCCGGTCTTGGCCGGCAGGATGGGCGTCTGTGGTCGAAAAAGCAGCGCCCCATCATGACTGTTGGCATCGAACTGCAGGGTGATCGGTCGGCCCGGGATCGCCGACGCAGAGATTTCCTGCGCACGGTCGATATCATAAAGCCCGGTCCACTCGCAGAAAGCCCTGTACAGACCCGGCTGCACCGACACGAAGAGCAAGCTGCCGACCACTATCGCCAGCAGGATCAGGGCCAGACGCCGGTTTTTTCCGGTCCGCGACGCCGACTGGGTCGTCGTCGCGGCAGGCGGGTGCAGCGCAGGATTCACGTGTTGCCCAGCCACTGTCGGATGATGAAGCTCAGAAACACGGCAGCCGCGAACAGAGCCAGACCGATCGCGATGCGTCGGTTGCTCTGATTCCGTGACGGGTCACGTGTCATCCGTGCGCCTCGGCCTGATCAAAATGCGGCGGATCTTCAAAGGTATGGTACGGCGCCGGCGAGGGTACCGTCCATTCCAGACCGTGCGCGCCGTCCCAGGGCCGACTCGCCGCGCGAGCGCCACCCTTCACGGCCTGAAAGACGACAACCAGGACCAACAACTGGCTGAAGCCGAAGCCGAAGGCGCCGATGCCCGAAATAACGTTGAAATCGGCGAACTGCTGCGCATAGTCTGGAATCCGTCGCGGCATGCCGGCCAGGCCGAGGAAGTGCTGCGGGAAGAAAGCGATGTTGAAGAAGATCATCGACAGCCAGAAATGCCACTTGCCGAGAGTTTCGTTGTACATGTGCCCGGTCCACTTCGGTAGCCAGAAGTACAGGCCGGCGTAGGCGGAGAAGAGCGCGCCGGCGACCATCACGTAGTGGAAGTGCGCGACGACGTAGTAGGTGTCCTGCAATTGAATGTCCACCGCGGTCATCGCCAGCACCAGGCCGGTCAGGCCGCCGATGGTGAACAACACCAGGAAACCAAGCGCGAACAGCATCGGCGTTTCAAAGGTCAGCGAGCCACGCCACATGGTGGTGACCCAGTTGAACACCTTCACCCCGGTCGGCACCGCGATCAGCATCGTTGCGTACATGAAGTACAGCTGGCCGGTCAACGGGATGCCCGTCACGTACATGTGGTGCGCCCAGACGAAGAACGAGATCAGGCCGATCGCGGCAATCGCGTAGACCATCGAGACGTAGCCAAACAGCGGCTTGCGCGAAAAAGCCGGGATCACGTGCGAGACAACGCCAAAGGCCGGCAAGGCGATGATGTACACCTCGGGGTGGCCGAAGAACCAGAAGATATGCTGAAAGAGAACCGGATCACCGCCACCGGCGGCGCTGAAGAAGCTGGTGCCGAAGTGGCGGTCGGTCAGCAGCATGGTCACCGCACCGGCCAGGATGGGCATCGAGGCAATCAGCAGAAAGGCCGTGACCAACCAGGTCCAGCAAAACAGCGGCATCTTCATCAGCGTCATGCCGGGAGTGCGCATGTTGAGGATGGTGGTGACGAT
>ERZ761603.1343-NODE-1343-length-18567-cov-24.143150_pt1 | contig 18567 bp, 16 predicted proteins | sample MGYA00511879_ERZ761603 | MGnify/ENA primary metagenome ERZ761603 (study PRJEB28899, sample SAMN02850040) | bioreactor sludge metagenome | biome: EBPR Sludge; feature: EBPR Bioreactor; material: flocular biomat | place: Australia: Thorneside Wastwater Treatment... | reverse complement strand
ATGTATAATTCTCACCTCTTTCTCTTCACCATCGGACCCGTTCAGTCTTTCATCGCGCAAGCCCGCAAAACGCAAGATTTGTATGCGGGAAGTAAGATATTGTCTGAACTGATAACAGTAGCGATGGAAACGCTGAACAATAAATATCCTACAACTGAGTTTATTTTCCCAACGGATTTAAAAGCAACTTCTAAACCTAACCGTTTTACCGCCGTTGTTACCACTGATAAAGATATTCAGACGCTTGGCAATGAAGTAAAAAAGGCGGTTGAATTTCATTTTGTGGATGTATTGGGTGAGAAAGTACTAAAACTTCAACCCGACAGCATTACCCAACTCAACGACTTTTTGAAAGTGTATTGGGTAGCCCACAAAGTAACGCTTGATGCAAGTGGCGAAATCATCAACTACGCTACCGAGATTAAACAAGCCGAAAAGTTATTGGGGGCTACCAAAAACATACGCTATTTCTCTAAACTGGAAGAAAAAGGACGCAAATGTGCCTTAAACGGGGAGTATAATGTGAAGTTTTACCGGTTATCTGATGCTGATAGGACAAATGCAACTTCACAAATACGTAAACTAAAAGCAGATGACAAATACTCGCCCACACAAGCAGAAATAAATACTTATGTCATCAAAAACAAACTATTTATGGATAAGGAACAAGAAGTGTTTTTAATCTTAGAAGATGACGAAACAATACCATTAAAACTATTGCAAGAAGGAGAAGGACTTTGTGCAGTTTCTATGCTCAAAAGGTTTTTTGAAGCTGATAATGAAACGGTGACCAACTTCCCTTCAACGGCTAAAATTGCCTTATTAGACACGTTAAATAAAAATCAAATTGCGCAAACTTACATTGATGTTATAAGAAGCATAAACCGAGGTTATGCTGATGAGCAGATTTATTATGAGGAAAATTTGACAACCAAATATTTGCAAAAACAAGGATACAAGAAGTTACAATCCGAACTTGGTTACAAGAGTTTGAAAGAGAACTTTGACAGAATGAAAAAAAGTGTTAAGGATGACAAACTCATTCTCTCAAAATACTACGCTATCCTTGTCTTTGATGCAGACGGAATGGGCAGTAAGTTAGGGGCTTGCAAAAACAAAGAAGAACATCAAAAACTTTCTGAACTTTTGGGTAAGTATGGGCAAAATGCTACTAAATACATTGATGATAACAAATTGGGCAAAACCGTCTATGCAGGCGGCGACGACTTCTTGGGCTTCTTAAACCTCAATCATTTGTTTGAGGCAATGCAGGTATTAAGGGAAATGTTTAACACGGAGGTTAATGCAAAACTTCCTGAACATTTGAAGCTCACCTTTTCGGCAGGGGTAGCCATTGCCCACTACAAAACGCCCCTTTCCGAAGTGCTGAACTATGCCCGTGCTATGGAGAAAAAGTCAAAAAAAATAGAAAATAAAAGCGACGACAACATCAAAAAAGATGCTTTTTCCATAGCCGTACTCAAACACTCCGGCGAAATTCACGATACTACTTTCCGTTGGAAAGAAGAAAAAATATACAGTACGGAAATACTGAAAACTCTAACCAATCACCTAAAAGAGAAAGACATTTCCGACAAGTTTATCACCAACCTATCCGAAACCTTTACCAAACTTTTGGATAAAAACGGCGATTGGTGGAGCAATGCTTCTACACCCGCACAAAAGGGTACTTTAAATGATATTTTTAAATGCGAATTAGAGCGTTTTGCCAAAAGAGCCAAAACAGAGGGGGCATCTATCAATATAAAAGATTTTTGCAATAATCTGTATGCTTTGTATTCAAATCATCTCCCTTTTGATTTGAACCTGCAAAACTTTCTCAATGCCTTGCATATCTGCGAGTTTATCGGCAGGCATTTGAATAAAACAATTTCTCCAACTCAAAATCAGCATTAAAATGAAAGCATATCAAATACAGTTTCCTGAAGAAATGGCTTTTTCCCTCAAAATGCAAGAAGAAGAATTTGCCTATGAAATCAAAAAAATGGCGTTGGTCAAACTTTTTGAGTTGGGTAAAATTTCATCGGGAAAAGCTGCTAAAGCACTGGGCATTACCCGCATTGCCTTCTTTGATATGCTCACTTTGTATAAAGTAAGCATTTTCAACGATGCCGATATCGAAACAATCATCAACGATAAAAACAATGCCTGAAATCGTTATTTCTAACACAACACCTATTGTAACACTCTTGGGAATAGGAAAGTTAGAGGTTTTGAAAGACCTTTACGGTGAAATCATTGTGCCGGAAATGGTAGCAAAAGAAATAGAGCAAGGAAAAGGCAAGCTGTTTTACACAGACCTCAAAAAAATAGATTGGATAAAAATACAAGCCATACAAGACAAAACATTGTATCAGTATCTTTTAGACGATTTAGATGAAGGCGAAGCGGCAGTGATTGCCTTGGCTCAAGAACTAAATGCTAAAGTACTTCTCATAGATGAAAAATTAGCCCGACAACAAGCCCAACTCCAAGGATTTACCTGTATAGGTACTTTGGGGTTGTTGCTCAAAGCAAAAGAAAAAGGCATTATTGCCACCTTAAAATCCTTACTTATGCAAATGCAAGCCAATGGAATATGGTTGGCAGAGGCATTAATTAAACAAATTTTGGACAAAGCAAATGAAAACTAATATGACCATAGCAATAGAAGCCTTAGACACCCTGTTTTTTAGAGACGGTAAACCTTTTAGTATGGGCGATGATGCCTGGGCAAATGGTATGTTTCCGCCCCTGCCAAGTGTGCTGTACGGTGCCTTGCGAACCGCTTATATGGCACAGAAAAATTTTAACCTTGATGAAATCATCGAGAAAACAAAGGATTTGAGGATTAAGCAGATTGCTTACGAATTTGAAAATCACTACTATTTTCCAATGCCCTTGGACTTGGTAAACGAAAGCGACATTTTAGAAAAATTAGAAAAGGGCGGTAAAACTAAGTTCCCGACATTTATTTTACCTAAGCACTCTCTTGAAAATCCTTCACATTTAAAAGAGTTAGAGTCAAAAAGTTTTGAAGAAGTGCTTGTTTTGCCACAAGAAAATGCCCCGGAAATTGAAGGTATCGATGGAGGAATGATTGAAAAAACACAGTTTGAGCAGTATCTAAATAAAACAAACAATGTTGTTCATGATATAATAAAGTCCTCAAACTATGTAAAAGAACAGCCGAAAATAGGCATCGGACGACAAAACGATACCCGCACTACCGAAGAGGGTAAATTATATCGTATGAATATGCTTCGCCCCAAAGACTTGAAAATTTACATAGAGTTTGAAGGGTTAGAAGGTTTTGCCCAAAAAGGTTTGCTTCGTTTGGGGGCTGAAAATAAATTAGCCTATTTCAAAGAACTCAAAAGAGGCTTCATTACAATACCCATTGCAAATGTAGAACAAACTCAAACCGATTTTAAAATCTACTTGGCTACCCCTGCTATTTTTACCAACGGTTACTATCCAACCGATATATTCAAAAATACCAATATTGAAGTTGAGTTACTAACTTGTGCAGTAGGCAAATACCTAAATGTAGGCGGTTTTGATATGCAAAAACGCGAACCTAAACCAATGCAAAAGGCAGTGCCGGCAGGCAGCGTGTATTACTACCGTCTGAAAAGTGGAGATTGGCAAAATTTGCTTGCTGAATTACAAAAAACGGGTATTTCAGAAACCGAACAAAGCCAAAAAGAAGGCTTTGGCATTGCCTACTTGGCTAAAGTTTAACCCACTTCTAAACATTCAAGCATTATGAAAACCATTATTACCACAGTTGGTACTTCGCTTTTTGAAAACTATGTGCGTGAAGAAATCAAAAATGATTTATTCACAGCAAATCATGAAACATATCAAAGTATAAAAGACCATTACAAAAGGTTGCGCGATAATACACAATCGGCAAGTGAGTACTCGGATGTAAGGCATCAAACAGACATTAATCATATAAAAAATGTAATCACTGAATTTTGGCTACAAGGCATCACCAAAAAGAATAAAAAATGGGTATTTGAATCTGATGCTTTAAATGAATATGCTTCGGCGGAGATTGAGAGTATATTGGCTATACAAGGAGAAGCAAGCGAAGACGTTGAGGTATATCTTTTAGCAACTGATACGGTTTTATCACGCTTGGCGGCAGAACTCATCTGTGCTTGGTTTTCTCAATATGGCAATAATAATATTACTATAAAATTCAACCCCAATCAAGATGTTATCAAAAAACTTCAAATTGAAGATGCTACAGGCTTCAAAGAGGGATTGGTTAACTTGAATACCAGATTTTACCAAATTGCACAAAATTTAATTTTGGCTGAACAATACAATAGTGTAATCATCAACGTTACAGGTGGCTACAAAGGCATTATCCCTTACCTTACTATTTTGGGGCAAATCAATAAATCGCCTATCAAATACATTTTTGAAAATACAGGCGTACTGATTACCATTCCTCAAATCCCTATTCAACTCAACGAAGAACTTTTTGAACAACATTGGGAAATTTTAGCAAGGGTAGAACATGAAGTATTAAAAAGTTCAGACCACTACCAACTTATCCAAGATTTGGGCGGCTGTTTTGAGATAGATAATCAAGGGGAGTTTATGTTTAACTACCTTGGCAATGCACTTTGGAGCAGATACAAAAGTAAATTTTTTGTCTTTTATGCTCCTGATGATGTTTGGAAATTAATTCAAGATAGAAATGAAATTAAGGATGTTGTCGAACGTAAATTTTGCATCAAACAAATGCGAGAAAATAAAACTGGACCTAAATTATCGCATCAAACAGTTTACGATGATGGCAATAATCCAATAAGAGTATTTTATTTTGAGGAAAATGGTAGATTACATCTTTATAAGGTGTTTGGAAACGGGCAATATGATGATTACGATAGTTTTTGGAGAAATACCCCATTTAATAATTTGTTCCTTACTAATTCCATTGCCCGAAAAATAGTAATTCAATCCTAATAATCAATTACCTATGATTACTACCACCCTCTACCACCATATCCGCCTCACTATCTTAGAGGCAAGGCATAAAGTAGTTGCTACAATTAATGTGGCAATGCTGGAAGCCTATTGGCAGATAGGGGGGTATATTGTGGAAGAAGAGCAGCAGGGAAAGCACAGAGCCGAATATGGGAAAAATCTTATCAGGCACCTTGCTGAAAAACTTTCGGAAGAGTTTGGCAATGCTTATAGCGAGCGTAATTTGCTTTACTGCAAACAGTTTTACCACACTTTCCCAATCTTTGACGCACTGCGTCAAGAATTAACTTGGACACATTACCGTTGCTTACTCAATGTGGAAAACAAAAAAGAAAGAGCGTTTTACATTCAGGAAAGCATTGCAAACCATTGGAGTACAAGAGCCTTAGATAGGCAAATCAAATCTTTGTATTACGAACGCTTGCTTTCCTCTCAAAACCGTGACGAATTAAGAAAAACCGGTAACCCATGAACAAACCAAACCTTATCGCCCGCTTGCGGCAACTCGGTGCTTTTTGGAGTTATGCCCCCGAAGCCGATATTTCTGACGAAATATTGACCGAAGAGGCTTTGCGTTGGGGCGATGTAGCGGAGATTCAGGCTTTATTTGAGTTGTTTCCGCTTGCCTACATCAAAAAGGTATGGCGCGAAAAACTGCTGCCCGATACACGCATTTATGCACACAATTACTATTTGGCGTTGATATTTTTTAACATTAAAAACCCGAAAAAATACATTTTGCCGTTACAAAAAAAATACAGTCGCTATGAGCGAATTAGCCAATTTACTGTCTGATACCGAAAAAGTGTTGCGACAATTAGCCGCACTGCCTTTGCTGCAAGAGTTCACTTTTGTGGGCGGCTCGGCATTGGCTGTGCATTTGGGGCATCGTTTCAGCGAAGACATAGACCTTTTTACTTGGCACAAACAACTCAACATAGCAGACCTGCAAAACACGTTACCAAATACTTTTGGGCAGGTTCGTATCGTCAATTTATCGCCCGCACAAGCCGACTTTATTGTGGAGGGCGTAAAAACAACTTTCTTTGCCAACGGCTGGGAAACACTCCAACAAAGAACACAACTGCTTGATAATCTGTATATTGCTAATTTAGCAACACTCGCCGTCATGAAAGTAAACACCTTGTTTATGCGAGCCAAGTACCGAGATTATTACGATTTATACACACTCAACAAGGTGCAGTTTAGCCTGCAAGAACTCTTTGAACTTACCAATGCACAAATGAAAAATTTGAGTAAAACGCTTTTTCAACGTGCTTTGGTTTTTACCGAAGACATTACCGACGAGCATATTGCCCATTTGCAGCCCAAAGAGAACGTTTCTTTAAACGAAATTTCAAAACATTTTCAACAACAAATAAAAATTTGGAATAAACTAAAACCATAACGCAATGTATCAAACCGCAAAACCTTTATTCTTTCGCACCGAAACGTCCTTGCACGCAGGCAGTGGTAGCGACTTGGGGCATATAGACTTGCCCATTCAACGTGAAAAACATACCGATTTACCCAATATCCAAAGTTCAAGCCTTAAAGGGGCTTTTAGGCAAAACTTGGAGCAAAATGTAAAAAGCGATGAAGACAAAATCGGCGTACATTTGGCTTTTGGGTACGATAGTGATGGCGTGGACAAAGAATCAATAGTTGGTAAATTTTTCAAAAATCCCGAAGACAATGACTATTCCGGCTCGTTGGCTTTTACCGATGCCCGCTTGCTCTTGTTTCCTATCAAATCGTTTAAGGGGGTGTATGCTTTGGCAACTTGTCCTATGATTATTGAAAAGTTTGTCAAAGAGTTAAATTTTGTTTGTAGCCCTGCCGTTGCTGCTGTTCCGGCTACTACAAAAGTTGAGGTCTCCGGCGATAGAATTGCTGTTGCAAGCGATAGTTTTTTGGTAATGAACGGAAAGGTAATTTTGGAAGAATATGCTATTACTGTGGATAACACTGCCACTAATAATGCCTCAGCAAAAACATTGGCAACATGCCTTGAAACACTTTTGGAAATTACAAATCAGGAATTACAAAACCGCTTGGTAGTTCTTCCCAATGATGTTTTCCGAGATTTTACCCGCCTCTCTACCGAAGTTATTACCCGTACTAAAATAGACAATGCCACAGGTACGGTGCAAAGCGGAGCATTATTTACCGAAGAATACCTGCCCGCCGAAACTTATCTTTATACTATTGTGGCTACAAGCAATGTGTTTCAGACCAAAGCAGGAAAGGAGAAAACCAAAAAAGATTTTCCTACTTTAAACCTTGAAACAGATGCACAAGTAATGTCTTTTTTTAAAGACAAAAGCAGAGACGTTATGCAAATAGGCGGCAGCAGTACACTTGGAAAAGGAATTGTAAAACTCTTTAAAAACCAACTCTAAGACCATGGCTATACAAAATTTAGAACAAAAGAGGTTGATTTTTGCGATGACTAATGCAAAAAAAGACAAACCTTATGGTGTTATGGTGAAGAAAGTTCCTGCTTTAATTCAAACCAACGGTTTGCTCTATTCGTTGGCGTATTTGAAAAAAGAAAAACCTGATGTTTTTGAAACAATCCGTAAATGGCACGTTGAAGAATACAACAATTTGGGTTTTGAAAAAGAATCAACCAAAAAAGACGAAAGTTTTTTAAGTGAAATTTTTAATGAAAAAAAATTTTCAGACAGTGCCATTCGATTACTTACTTTGGAAACGCTCAATTTGATTAAATGTCTAAAACGCTTTGTAAGCGATGAAAAGGAGGAGGAAGTATGACACTAATTAAAGCAAAATTTAAAAACTTCACTCAAACTAAAAATTCCGGTTTTCTGGAAAGTTCAAAAGGTGATTTGTTTTTTAACCTCTCACAAGCAAAGAACGCAGGTTTTTCAGAAGGCGATTTTGTGAGGGGTAAAGAATTTGAGGTTGAAATAGAGGCAAGCGATAGAGGAGGTTTTAAAGTAAAAAATTTTGTCGGAAAGCCCAAGCAAGGGCAATCTCATCAGAATGACGCTAATCAAAAATTAGCCGAAAACTTTCAAACACAAAACATGAACATCAACTACAACTTGTTTCTTAATAAGCCACATCACACTGTTATTGGCTCTATTTTCTCGAGAGGGAAAGGAGAGTGGGAAGTGAAATTAGAACCAAGAAAAAAGCAAATTGAGACGAAGAATCCAAAAAATTTGCATGGGTTTCATTTTTTTGCAACAGAGGAGAAAGAAACCGATTTTCTGTGCAACCTAAAAAAACGTCACTTAGAAAACGCCAAATCTCTATTAGGTGAAAACAACGTAGATGCTTCCGTTTACCTTAAACCCGAATGGCGTTTGGCTTTGGGCATTGGCGGGGCATCGGTGTATGAAACTTCTATCACACTGCACCATATTTACGGCATTCCTTATCTGCCTGCAAGTGCCGTAAAAGGGATTGTGAGGAGTTACATCATAGAGGAAATGTTTAATGATGAGGAAGACCAAGCAATTCTTTGCAAAGAGTTTTGTGATATGTTTGGTTGTTTAAAAGAACACGAAGTTATCAAAAATAAAAAGAAGAAGAAGTATCCAAGTTATTACAAAGCAGATAGGGAAGGTAAAATTACTTTTTTTGACGCTTTCCCCACTGATAAAATCAATATCAGTTTGGATATTATGAACGTGCATTACAAAGAATACTACAATTCGCAAGAAAAAAATGAAGATGGCACTTACAAAGCAGGCACTGTAAAACCACCTGCCGATTGGGATAGCCCAAGCATCATCAATTTTTTAACCATACAACAAACGCGTTTTCAATTTTTGGTAGGGGCAAAAGAAGAAAGTGATTTAAGAAACTTAAAAATTGACAATAAAAATATAGTGGCTTGGCTAACTGCCGCCCTCACCCAAAAAGGCATTGGTGCAAAAACCGCCGTAGGTTATGGTTACATGGAGTCTCTTAATGAGTAAGTCTTTGTCTGAGTAGGTACATAACCATTACAAACCGGCATTAAAACAACTATACTAAGGGCAGGGTGTGCCTGCTTACCAAGTATAACACTAAGCAAGCCACCGGTGGCTGAGCCGGTTTTTTATACCTGCCGGTTCATCAGTTGTTGGGTTAAGTGGGTTAGGTTAAATAGTTGTGCATCGGGTAGTTGCAAATAACTGAGATATTCAAAAGCAAGTTGGTAATATCGTTCCATTTCGGTTTGTATGGCATCTTTGGCGCCGGTTTCTTCATATATAGCTGTTATGGCAGCTACTTTTTGGGTTGGGTTGGCATTGGGGTCAGACAGCTGGTTTATAAGGGTTTGATTTTGTTGGGGGTTGGCATTTTCAAGGGCATGTAAGAGCAGGTATGTTTTTTTATTGTTTAGTATATCGCCGCCTATTTTTTTACCAAACGTATCGGGTTTGCCAAAGGTATCAAGGTAATCATCTTGTAACTGAAAAGCAATGCCTATATTAATGCCAAACCGGTATAATACTTTTGCCTGCTCATGGTTAGCGCCGCCGGTAAGCGCGCCCATTTGTAAAGAAGCCGCCAGCAAAACGGCTGTTTTAAGGGTTATCATGTGCAGGTATTGCTGTTTGGTAACTTGCATAGTGGTTTCAAAATCCATGTCATACTGTTGTCCTTCGCAAACTTCAAGGGCGGTTTGGTTAAAAATTTTAATGAGTGCAGGCAACAGGTTGGCATCGGCGCTACTGAGGTACTCGTAGGCTTTTACCAACATGGCATCGCCCGATAGTATGGCGGCGTTTAACCCGTACTTGGCATGTACGGTTGGGAAGCCGCGCCGTAGCGGCGCATTGTCCATTACATCATCGTGCAGGAGCGAAAAGTTGTGAAAAAACTCCACTGCCAGCGCCGGAGGGAGGGCATTTTGTATATGGTGGGTAAACATCTGGCAACCCAATAGGCACAATAAAGGGCGTATGCGCTTGCCGCCAATGCTCATAATATGCCTTACGGGGTTGTACAAACCGGCAGGATGCGGGGGTAGCGCCTGTTGCTGTGCATATTCATCAAACAGTTGTTGTAATTGGGCAATAGATAACATGGGTTAAAAGTGGTTTTAATACTGCTTAATTTTGTTGCTCTTTTAATGGGCAACAGCAGCAAGGTAAATACTTTGCAAAAATACCAAAAACGGGCAGTGGGTTCTACAAAAAGGGATAATTATGCTAAAAGTTGGTAAAAAAGGTTTTCATCGGGCATATTAAAGGCAATTTCATCGGGCATCGGGTTGTCATTTAGTCAGAATTACCTACTTTTACGCTTCTATTTCATTTAACCCGATATTTGTCGCTATTCATAAATTATGATGACTACCTTTCCTGTTTCGCCCGAAGCAGCAGCCTATCAGTATGGTATATTGCAAAATATGGCAACCCAAAACCATACGCCCGTTGTGGCAAGGTTAATGGAAGCCGGCATGGTATATCAGTTTTTACTGCGCGAATTGACCAAAACAAGGCAGCAGTTTTTTTCATCGGATTATGAGCGGCTCATTGTAGCGCTCAATTTTTACCCCCTATCGCCCAAACTCAGCAAAGCCCTCAAAAAAACCGGTTTCTTGCTGGGCAGAGCCGCCAAACTTTCGCATACCGAAATACCTTTGCTTGAACTGCAAAAAACCGTACTTGCCTTATGCTTGGCGTTAGAACATTTTTCGGGCGTTTTACCCCCAACCGATTTGTACGACTTTTGCCGGCCTGCGCTGTTTTTGCCCGATGATGAAGATGCTAACCCTTATGACCACCGCCAAAACATACCCCTGCTTAAAGCGGTGGTAAATACAGTAGGCGAGCTAAAAAAAACCAAAGATGGTAAAAACTATTTTATCTTGCATTGCACATCGGAACACTACGCTGAGCTGCCGGTGTATTTGTGGAACGAGTTTACCTACCTTTACCCGCTTTTGTGGCAGTTTGCCCGTATAAATTTTACCAACCTTGCACTGCAAACCAATGTTGATGCCAATGAAACCGAAAAACAGGTTTTTGCCGCTACCCCCGATACCCTCATAACGCTTGACCCCGATTACCTCATAGATGTTACCGATGTGCAAACGCTTTGCCTTAAACGGGGCGTTCATGTGGCTATGTACCTGCTAAAAAAGTATTACAACGAGTTTTCTAACTACTTTTTGCTGCGCGGAAATTTGGTTAATGCCTTTTTAGACGCCAATTTGCGCAATGAGGAGGTTGCTTTTAAGGAATTGTTTAACCAATACATCATTACCAACCCCACTCACGCCCTCAGTTTTACCAACGAAGACTACTTTAAGCTCCGAACAGAACTTGCCCCACATATTGATACCATTAAAAGCCCGCTTATTCAACAATTTAAACAATACAACCTTAACCTTGAGCCTACTTTTATATCGGAAATTTACGGGCTGCGCGGTAGGTTAGATGTATTGGTCAGTTACCCCGATGACCCGCATCACAGAGATGTAATAGAGCTTAAAACCAGTAAAGACCCCTTGCCTTGGCGACCGGTGCATGAGGCGTATTTAATTCAGGCTGTTTCGTATTACCTGCTCTTAGAAACCATAGACCCCCTTCAAAAAGGCAGCAGCTCAGTGCTATACTCGGCAGTGCCGCCCGAAAATGAGCCGCTCCGCAATGTAACCAACGACATGAAAAACAAACGCGCCGTAATGCACCTGCGCAACCTTATAGTGGCGGCAGAGTACGGCTTAACCCATAATCCGGCAACTACGCTGGCGCAGGTAAATGCCGCCACAGTAGGCGAGCAAAACTTGTTTGACAACGATATAAAAAACTTTACCGATTTTAACCAATTCCTAAACAACTGTACGCCCCAAGAGCAAGCCTACTTTTATGAATGGACTGCCTTTACCGCACGCGAACACCGCGCCGCTAAAATAGGCTCCGATAATGACCGAGGCGACTATGGGTTTTCGGGCTTGTGGAACATGCCGCTGGGCTTTAAAGAACTCAGTTTCAGCATTTTGGCTTACCTTACATTTAACCAAGCCATTCCCTTGCCCGAAAAATTAGACATTGAAATAGCATTTGACAAAACAACGCATACCCTGCCCGTTGCCCGATTTAGACTGGGCGATATGGTGCTGCTTTACCCACACGAGCCCGATGATGATAATACCCTTGCCCCAACTAAACACCAAATTGTAAAAGCAACCATTAAAGCGCTTACGCCCGATAAGGTGGTTATTAGCCCGCTAAACAAACATATAGACCGCACTTATTTTGAACAATTTACCTACTGGGCAATGGAAGCCGAAACTTCTGATGTGGGTTACGAGGGCATGTATAAATCATTGTACGAGTTTATTCAGCTTACGCCCGATAAAAAAAACCTGCTGCTGGGGTTAAAAGAACCCCAATTTACCCCACAACCCAACCAACAACTTGAACCCCAAAACCTAAAACCCCGCCAACTCAGCATTTTGCACAAAGCCCTTAGCGCTAACAACTATTTTTTGCTGCAAGGTCCGCCCGGAACCGGTAAAACCAAGGTAATGATGCGCCGCTTAGTTACCGAAATACTCAAAGACCCCCATGAAAAACTGATTCTGCTGGCTTATACCAACCGCGCCGTTGATGAAATGTGCGATGCCCTTGCCGATATGTTTACCGTTCCGCAAGTATTTAGATTGGGTTATGGCACTTCTACCGAACACCCCCAGCTCCTTTTAACCCGATTTGCCAAAGAAAACGACCTTAAAACCCTTAGGCAAGCCATTTTAGATTGCCGTATTTTTATAGGCACCGTGCTTACCTACCAACGAAGCCCCGAACTGCGCAAATATCTGGAAAACAAACAATACACACCCAAACTTACTGCTATTATTGACGAAGCCTCGCAACTGCTTGAACCCCAAATTATTGGTATTTTGGGCAAAGTGGATAGGTTTATACTTATAGGAGACGAAAAACAACTGCCCGCCGTGGTTATTCAGGGCGAGGGCAGCTCCTGCACCCAAAACCCCTTGCTGCACCAATTAGGCATACAATCGCTTGCCGTTTCGTTCTTTGAAAGACTGCTCAAACAATGCCGGCAAGCAGGCTGGCACAATGCCTACGATATGCTGGAAGACCAAGGCAGAATGCACGTGCATATAGCTAAGTTTCCGAGTAGAGAATACTACCAAAACCGACTGAAACATGTAACCGAGCGCCAAATACGCCCTTATCCCGATTTTTTTACCCCGCCACACCACCCTGTTTTTCCGTTTATGCATACCCTCTGGCAAAAACGCACCATCTTTATTGCCACCCAACCCCAAAACGAACGCAACCGAAATACCGCCGAAGCAGCTTTGGTAAAACTACTTATTGAACAACTATACCCCGTTTTTGACCCCAATAATGCACAAGACAGCATTGGCGTTATTACCCCATACCGCACCCAAATTGCCGAAATAAAACAACACCTGCACCAATATCCGGCTGTTTTGGTAGATACGGTGGAGCGCTACCAAGGCGGACAAAAAAACGCCATCATTGTTTCGCTTGCCGTAAACAGCATAGCACAACTAAAAAACCTGCACGTGCTAAACGAAGACGGCACAGTAGATAAAAAACTAAACGTTACCCTTACCCGCGCCAAAGAATACCTTATTATATTAGGCTGCCCCCAAATTTTAATGCAAAGCCCCGTTTACCGCCAACTCATAAACCACTACCGGCAAAACGACGCTTTTTTTACGCTGCCCCCCAATGATTGATAACTTAAAACGCTCTTATAACATTTTTAACCCCCTCAAACAACCGGCTTTATGCTTGTAGTAGGTATTGCCGGCGGAACCGGCTCCGGAAAAACCACCGTAGTACGCAAAATAGTAGAAACTCTGCCCGAAAACAGGGTTGTTGTGTTGCCACAAGATAATTATTACCGCGACAACAGCCACCTGCCCCTAACCGAACGACAGCAGCTCAATTTTGACCACCCAGCCTCTATTGAGTTTGAGTTGCTCGTAAACCATGTACTGCAACTTAAAAACGGGCAGCCCATAAACATGCCCTTTTACTCCTACCTTACCTGCACCCGATTGCAAGATACCATGCTCATAAATCCTACCGATGTGCTTATTATAGAAGGCATTTTGGTAATGACCGATGCCCACCTGCGCGCTACTATGGATATAAAAGTATATGTAGATGCCGATGCCGACGACCGGCTTATGCGCTGTATTCACCGAGATATTTTAGAACGCGGACGCAATATGAAACAAGTGCTTGACCGTTACGAAAAAACCGTAAAACCCATGCACGAGCAATTTATAGAGCCAACCAAAAAATACGCCGATATTATTGTGCCCCAAGGCGGCAATAATCAGGTTGCCATAAATGTAATAGCCTCCATGATACGCATGCACCTGCATTACGGCGGCTAAACCGGCAGGGGGCAGGAGCTAAAAAGTATTTTTCCACATCATACTTTCAACCGGCTTAATAGTGCGGTTAGTATATTTAGCATTTTCTTTTTTGTTGTAAGGATTGTCAATTTCACCCTCAATGGTAAAATAAATAAGCTGTCCTATGGGCATACCCGCATAAATGCGCACCGGCTGCACACAAGAAATTTCCAAAGTCCACGTATTACAAAAGCCCACATCACCTTTACCGGCAGTAGCATGTATATCAATACCCAACCTGCCAATACTGGATTTACCCTCCAAAAACGGCACATGCTCATGCGTTTCGGTATATTCTTCGGTAACGCCAAGGTATAGCGTACCCGGTTGCAGCACATACCCTTCGGGCGGAATAACCAATTCCTCTATTTCGTTGTGTTTTCGGGCATCTAAAACCCTATGCTTATATACTGCCATATATCGGCTCAAATGCACATCATAAGAATTGGTGCCAAGACAATCGTGCCTAAAAGGTTCAATAACAATAGCGCCTCGTTTAATGGCTTCCATTATAGATTTGTCTGATAATATCATACAGCAGCAGGCAGTTGGTAAGTTAAACTCAAAACAACAAACAGGGTAAAATGCACACACCCTATTTTTGAGCAACAAAAGTACAAAATGTACGCATTGCAGGGTTATTTAGCCGTGTAATTATATAAGCATACCCATTAAAGCAGTTAGCCTGCTGCAAAGTAGCCCCACCTTAGGCGCCATAACATGGGGTTGTTTGCCATGTGCCTATGTTTACAGCCCAAGCAAAACAGCAAAAACAAAAGGCAGATTACCATACCACAACACTACAACTACCCAAAGCAGCAAACAACTGCCCAATGCCCTATTGGGCAACCCGATGCCCAAAACCAAATTGCCCTGCCCAATGTGCAGAAAAAAGAGGAGAAGGGGTAAACAAATAAAGTTTTTTGGTAAAAAAGGGGAGTTTGTTTGTACTCCTGAACGTTTTTATTCTTCTCCCGATACGACCAATTCCGTTGCCAAACAGTTTTCTTCTGTTCTCAAACATTTTTCTTCTGTTCTCAAACATTTTTCTTCTGTTCTCAAACATTTTTCTTCTGTTCTCAAGCATTTTTCTTCTGTTCTCAAGCATTTTTCTTCTGTTCTCAAACATTTTTCTTCTGTTCTCAAACATTTTTCTTCTATTCTTAAGCTTTCATCTTCTATTCTCAAACCTTCCTCTTCTATTCTTAATCTTTTTTCTTCTATTCTAAAACCACCACATCTTAAAAATATGCCATAATATAGGTAGCAAATCAACAAAAATTGTAAAATAAGACCCTATACAGCTAAAGTTTAGCGTATTTATGCCCTCATATTTAATTTAAATACCAATAGCACACCTAAATGCCCCCGCCTCTACCATTTAAGTACAAATACGCAGCATAAACGCCGGCGGTGTAAGCGACTGGAGCGACCCCGCTACTTGGTTGGTAAGGTAGTGCGCTACTAAAACTAAGTGATAATGGTAAACCCCCACAATTGGATTGGAAAAATTTTGGTTGTGGGGGTTTTTTAGTGGGTAGGTGGTACAGGGTGTTTGGTTGTTTTGTATGTTTGTGGGGTGGGGGTGTGTGTGTAAATGACCGGAATAGGGGGAGAGAGGAATGGGGGGGTATAGATGTGGGCAAGCATAAGGAACGACAAACATAAAACCAAAATTCGAAAAAATGATTAACTTTGCTTTGAAAAACAAAAACAACAAGCAAGAATGATAGAAGTAAAAACGGACATACTTTTAGGCGACTGCAAAGACGTACTAAAACAAATTCCCGACAACAGCATAGACCTTATTTTTACATCTCCGCCTTATGCCGACCAACGCAAAAATACTTACGGTGGAATTGCCCCTGATGACTATGTTAAGTGGTTTTTACCGATTGCCCAAGAACTTTTGCGTGTACTGAAACCGACAGGAACTTTTATTCTGAACATTAAAGAAAAAGTTGTAGATGGCGAGAGAAGTACCTATGTAATGGAGTTAATTTTGGCACTTCGAAAACAAGGTTGGTTTTGGACAGAAGAATTTATTTGGCACAAAAAAAATTCCTACCCCGGAAAATGGTCAAACCGTTTTCGGGACAGTTGGGAAAGACTTTTGCAGTTCAATAAGAACAAAAAATTCAACATGTACCAAGACGAGGTAAAAGTTCCGATTGGTGATTGGGCAAAGGGACGTTTGAAAAACCTAAGCGAAACTGATAAAATTCGTGATAATGCGAAAAATGGCAGTGGTTTTGGTAAAAATATTTCCAATTGGATAGGCAAAGAAACCGTTTATCCTACCAACGTGCTGCATTTTGCGACAGAGTGCCAAAATAAAAATCACCCCGCTGCATTTCCTGAAAATTTGCCTGAATGGTTTATCAAACTTTTTACGCAAGAAGGTGATACTGTGCTTGACCCTTTTGCAGGTTCGGGAACAACGCTAACCGTTGCCCAAAAGATGAAACGCAACTCAATAGGCATAGAAATTTTGCCCGAATATCACGAGATGATGTTGAAAGAAATTGAAACAATTAAACACTTCTTGTTCTGATGCCAACTTTAAACTTAAAAGACGTTACTAAATACGTTGAGCAAAATATAGGTACGTTCCACGCCAAACGCTTAGAAAATCTTGAAAAGTTGAATTTCAGGGAAGTTTTGAAACGTAAAAATCCGTATTTGTTCAAGGCTAAAAATATCTTGACAGCACAAGATTTAGTCAAGAACTTGCTTGATGCTTATTTACAATCACAAGAAGAAACGCTATTTGGCGATTTTTTGGAAGGAGTGGCTATTTTCGTTTGTCAAAAAGTTTTTGGCGGTGTAAAATCAAGAGTTTTGGAAGGCATTGATTTAGAGTTTCCTAAAAACGGGAATTACTACATCATTGAAATTAAATCGGGTCCGAATTGGGGCAATAGCAGCCAAATTAAAAAGATGAAAGACAACTTCAAAAATGCTGAAAAGGCTTTGCTAAAACAGAACAAAAAATTGAAAGTTGTCGCAATAAACGGTTGTTGTTATGGTATTGAAAACCAACCCAATAAAGACGGTTATCAAAAAATTTGCGGACAAGAATTTTGGCAACTCATTTCAGACAGCGACACACTTTACATCGATATTATTGAACCACTTGGACATCAAGCCAAAGAAAAAAACGAAGAATTTTTAAAGGCTTATGCCAAAGTTGTCAATCAATTTACCTTAAAATTTGCCCAAGATTTTTGTGATGACGGGGTAATAAATTGGCAAAGAATTGTGGAATTTAACTCAAAAAAAAACCTAAAGTAGCCAAAATAACAAAGCCAAAAGCAAAGAAAGCAAGTACGAAAAAATAAAAATGTCTGCCCACAACAACATCGGCTTCGTTGCACACGAAGCACGAACAATAAAAGCACTATTAACCAAAATCTACAAAACAGCCCGCTGCATGATGAGGGCTTTCGTTAATTAGGAGGAGGAAGCAATTGATTTTTGCACTATAAAACCCAAATACCCTTCCCCCATCGGGTATAAGTGAACATAGATACGGCTCTACTATTTTGGTACAAGGTGGTTGGTAAGATAGCGCCCGGCTTTTATTGGTTTCATAATGGTAAACCCCCACAATTAGATTGTAAAAATTCTGGTTGTGGGGGTTTTTTAGTGAGTAGGTGGTACAGGGTGTTTGGTTGTTTTGTATGTTTGTGGGGTGGGAGTGTGTAATAGCAACTAAATTGGTTGGACATACAAAATATAAGGGGTGCATAGTACCAATGAGCTTGCTTAGAAAAACAAAGGCAAAGGTAGCAGGCTGCCATTTGGCACAACGTAAATACGTGTATTTATGTACATGCGGCGGAGTAGGAAAACTTTATACAACTGCCGAATTACCGGAAATGCCGCCGGAGGTTGTGCGGTGCAGAGTAACCTACTGTTTGCAGCGTAATAACCTCTAAAAAAACAAAACCCACCCAACAGCAACCACCCGGTTTGTACCAACAAAAAAAGCCAAAATTGCCGGCAGCAGAAAACCCCCTCAGTTATAGCTTTATACCAAACCATCATAAACGGCGGCTATTTGCAGTACAAGGCAATTGGCAGGGTAGTGTTAGCGCAGAGCGGAGTGTGTAACAAAAAGGTGGAAGATAAATGCGTTAAAGAGTGATTTATTGATT
>ERZ761603.1342-NODE-1342-length-18568-cov-6.927943_pt1 | contig 18568 bp, 5 predicted proteins | sample MGYA00511879_ERZ761603 | MGnify/ENA primary metagenome ERZ761603 (study PRJEB28899, sample SAMN02850040) | bioreactor sludge metagenome | biome: EBPR Sludge; feature: EBPR Bioreactor; material: flocular biomat | place: Australia: Thorneside Wastwater Treatment... | reverse complement strand
AAAGGTTGCCGCCGTGGGAGATCCCCTCGCCGGTGCCCGCCACTTCCAGGTTGCGACCGGAGAAATCGCGGTAAATGGAATTCCACGTCCGGATGCGAGATCCGAAATCCACGCTCAAGGCGGCGCTCGCCGTATCCGAGGCGTCGGTGTTGCCGACAAACGTGCAGTGGGTGACGTAGGCATTCAATGGCGTGCCGACCGTGCGGTTCTGGACCACCAGCGCGCCGCCGCCGTCGCCGCTCTCGCTCAACTGGGCGTTGTTGGCAAACAGGGTGTTGACGATCTGCACCTCCTTGTCGGAGTAAACCGAAACGCCTGCGCCGCTCTGTCCGTTATCCGCGCTGACGCTGTTACGGGCGATGTAGCAACCATCGAGCGTCAACTGTCCGCCATCGACATCGATCGCGCCGCCATACTGGGCGGCGGTGGAATCGACCACGGCGCACTGGCGCAACGTGAGGAACCCGTTGCTCTCCACCAGGAATGCGCCGCCAAAGACCGCGGTGCCGTGCGCGAACGTCAATCCCTCCATGGCGACGCGGGAGCGGATGCGGAACAACTGCCGGTCCGGCGTCAGGTCGCCGTTTTGATCGCCGCTGATGGTCAACAGATTGGCTCCGGGGCCCTTGATCGTCAGGTTGCGAATGAGGGTGCTGGGACCGGCGCCGGAAAGCCGGATGATGGCCGGATACGACGGCAAGGCGAACGAGATGACGTCGTTGTTTCCGGCATTGGCCAGGACATAGTTGAGGGAGCCGGGCAGCCCGTCGTTCTGGGCGCGAACGACCAGGTGGTGGCGCGGCGACTCCTGAATCTGGATGTACAGGGTCTTGGTCTGGGTCAGCAGGGCATAATCCCGGCCGCTCAAGGTGAACACCGTGCCGCCCGGATCGTCCGGCGGGAACAGGTATGCACCATTGACCACATAGCGCATATTGGTCAGCGAGGAGAGAATGTTGGACGCGAATCCGGTCATCTGGAAAACACCCGGCCCGGTCTGCGTGAAGGCGCCCAGGTTGGTAAGCGAACCCTTGTTGATGTTGTCGATCGATACCGTGAACAGAATCGTGTTGGTGTCATCGCTGGTCAGCCCGAGAGCGGCGAACGGCCGGACATTGGTGGACGGCGGAATCAATACCGGCTGCTGGTTAGCGGGCGGTACGTTCAGTATTTGCGGCGCGTTGTTGACGCTGGTGATGCGGATCTTCACCCCGCTGTTCTGGGAGGAAAGTCCGGACGAATCGATGACCGTGAGCGTTACGATCGTATCGGCGAACTGGCCCACCGGCAGCACGCCGGCGACCGGCGCGAAGGCCACGGCCTGCAACGCCGTGGACAATTGAAGCGGCGTCATGAACGGCAGGTTCGTGGCGGTGAAGTTGCCCAACAGCGGGTTCGACTGGGAAATGACGGCGCGCACCAGTTGCTCGCCTCCCTGATCCGGATCCTGCACGAAGGCGAGCGGGAAGATGACAAAAGCCGGGTCGGCATCGGTCTTGTTGATGGTCGATACCGGGATACCGGTGATCTGCGGGGTGTTTTGCGCCTGCACCAGGCGGATATTGTTCGTTTCGGAACTCATGCCGCCATAACCGTCCATCAACGAAATCCGGATCGGAATGTTGACGAAGGTGCTGGTCATGATGCCGGACGAAGCTTGTATCTGAATGGCGGCCAGGCCCGACTCCAAGCCGGCAATGTTATCTTCCAACTGGTTCGTCGGGAACAGGGTGATCAAGTTCGCTTGGTTGGTGTTCACCAGCTCGATCAACAGCGTGTATTCCTCGTCGCCAGTATCCGGATCGGAGATAAACGTCAGATCGAAAGGCTGGACGGTCGCGCCTTCGACCAGCGAGGTGGGATTGATCGTGTAGCCGAATGTCGGAGGCGTGTTGATGACCTCGATCGACAACGAGATGGAGTTCGTCACGGTGATGTTGTCGGATGCGCCGCGAACCCGCACGGACGCGCCCACCTGGTTGATCGTACCCGGCAGCCCCCGGTATGGCAGGGGTAATACACCGAGATCGGCCATCGCCGCCGTCACCTGGCTGGGGGTTCCGGTGCGCACGATGGTGATCTGGCCATTTGTGAATGTCGCGATCTGGTCGTTGGCCAATGAGGCGGTGGCCACGAGGATTTCGTTGCTCGGCATGTCGTGATCGACATCGGTGATCGATACCCCGGAGAACACGTTCGTGATGCCGACGTTGTCGCCAAACGAACGGTTGTCGATTCCGGTGACCACCGACGGGTCGGCCACCGGGGTGACCGTCAGTCTGAAATTCCGCGAGTTGGTGTACAGCCCATCGACCGCCACCACGGTGATCGTGCTGACACCGTTGATGTCGGGTCGTGGCGTGATTTCGATGAAACGATTGGATGTCGTCCCGGTGAGGTTGATCTGGGCCGGTCCAATCAGATTGGTATTGCTCGAACCCGCCGTGATGGTCAGCGACGATTGCGCCGTATCGGGATCGGTTACGATGAACGGAATATTGGTCACGCCGTCTTCCGGCATGCTGCGGTCGCCGATCGGATGGATGGTGGGAGGATACGGACGGAACTGCACCGTGAACGAAATGGTGTTCGTTCCGCCGTTTCCGATTCCCCGCACATCCACGGTCACGGCGCCCGACGTGTTGGTGAGCGGATCGAGGGTGACGGCGACGGAGGTAAGCCCCACGGAAAGCGATACGTTGGGTTGCGGGACAATCGAGGTCCCCGATGTAACCGTGGCGTCGAAGATTGTGTTGCTTGGCGAAAACGTGATGTTACCCGTGAACGGCGCGCCGGGAAAGGCGTTCGTGGCCGGGCTCGAGAAGCCCAGGTTCAAGGTCGGTTGCGCCAGCAGGAGACCCGGCATGGCCATCGCCAGCATTACCATCAGCAATGTTGCAGGTCGGCCATGATGCGTCATCATCGTGGAGGTGATTTTCATAAGATGGCTTCTCGTTTGGTTGTAAATCCTGGCGCAATGCATGAATCAATCGTTTCGTTGGTTGGCTCGAGCCGGAACGCTTTCCTCCAGGACGTGGAGAACCGGCGCCTGCTCCTGGTTGGACCGGGTCGGCATCTGCAGGGCGTCGGCTTTTTCCCGGTTGATGGCGACCGTGGCCTCGGCCAGAAGGTTGCTCTTGAACGTGCGTTCGACTTCTTCCTGCTTGACCTTGATCAGTTTGCGCCGGAGGCCAGGCGCCACTTCTTCAAACGGGGCGACCCGCGCCTCGCGTTCGTCCACCTTCATCACGACATACATGCCGTCTCCCGCCGTCATCACGTCGCTAACCCCGCCGCGCCCCAAGGCCAGTCCGGCCGCGATGACGTCAGGCGGATGCGAAACGCCCGGATTGGCGACTTCGATCCACCCCAAATCGCCCCCACGGTATCGGCTGACGGTATCCTCGGAGTACTGGGCCGCCAGGGTGCCGAATCCGATCAAGCGGCCCTGCTGGGTGGCGCCGTTCGGATCGGCGAGATAGGATGAACGCGCCTTCTCAAGTTCCGCGCGGATCGTCCCTGCATCCTCCCCCGCCCCGCCATCCCGCACCGCAACCCGCCGGTACAAAATCGCCAGACGCGCCAAGGCCGGCCGGGTGAACGATTCCATTTCCGCCTCGTAATAGGCGCCGAGTTCGGCATCGGATACCGAAACGGCATCACGTTCGATTTGCAAGGTCCGATCCAACCATTGTCCCAGTTGACGATTTTCCAATTCACGCCGGACCTCCGGCGCCTCCAGTACACCCGACGCCGCCGCCTTGTCCAACATCACCTGTCGCTCAATCAGCTCCTGCAGGATATCGCCGGGACTTCCCAAGGGACGACCGCTGGACACCCGGCGCTGTACTTCAAAATCGAAGTCCTGCTCGGTGATCGCCTTGCCATTGACCATGGCCAATGGCGCTTCGGTCGCCGGCGTTTCCTTCCGTTCGCACGCGGTGGCGAGCAGCATCACGCCGCCAACCAGCGCGCCGACCTGGATCAAGCTGGTCAATCGCAAGGCCATCAGGGAACCCACTCGGCCTCCACGACGATAAAGGCCGCAGGATAGGAGGCATCCACCTCGAAGTACACCCGGTTCGGTTCGTCCCCGCCGACCGAGAGCGAAGCCGGCGACACGCCAACCGACGAGGCGCCCCACTGCATCAAGTCAGTGGCGCCAGCAACCCGGTACTGGACGTCCTGCACGCCCACCGGTTTCAGGAAGGTGACGACCAGCTTGCCATCCACCACGATCGGACGCGGCAAGCCGGAGGCATCCGGCGCCTGCGGATCGAGTCCAAACGCATAGCGTTCAAAATGCGTGATGCCCGTGGCGTCCGAATCACCGGATGCGAAGGTCCGGTTGTCGCCCGTGGCGTCCGGGAATTCCCGGATGCGCCAGCCGGCAAACGAGTCGCTGCGCTCGATGATGAAACCACTGGCCGATCCGGCTCCCGATACGCGGTACTGGGCGTCCGGTCGAATGGAAATTGACACGGTTTCCAGACCGCCGGCCAGTTGCGCGTTCGTCTTTGGCGTTACGGTCAGGAACGCCACCGTCTGGTTCGGCGCCATATATACGAGCGACGAAAGCGTATTGTAATCGACCCCGTTCGAGGCGGTCCCGCTGATGGTCAGGCGAATCACCACATCGCGGTTGATGACATCACGCCGGGTGATCATGAAGGTGGCCGGAATACCATCTTGTTTCACCGCGACGGCATCCACCGCTTCGATTTCGACCAGCATCAACAAATCCTCGATGGACACCGAGGCCGTCGTCGGCGTTCCAACGCGGTAACCGGCGCCGGCGACAAGCGCGACCTGGACGGTTTCGGTCGGCTCCATCTGGCTATCCGGATAAGGCGTTACCGGGATTGCAAGCGTCGCGATGCCGGATGGCATGACCACAGTGCCGGGAATGAATTGATAGTCCACCCCGTTTTGCGCGGAGCCACTGACCCCCAATTGAATCGTCAAATCGGCGTCCAGACTTCCCCGGCGCGTGATGGTGAACGAACCCGGTGTTCCCCCGTTTTCCGAGGCTTGGGGTTGAGTGGCCGCAATCGAGACCATCGGTTCCAACGCGAGCGAACCAACCAGCAGCCGTCCCGACTCGACCAATTGATACAGATCCGCTTCCGCATCCGTGAGTCCGGGCAATGCAATCGCGAGGTTGGTAAAGCCCGCTCCATTGCCATCGAGATCGACTTGGATGCGATTGACCGATCCCGTCTTCGAGAAACGCAGGTACTGGTGAACGAAACCGCCGGGGGCGGCCGGGATGGAGGAAAGGTCGAGGCCATCGCCCAGCGCCGGCTGAAAATCGGTCACGACAACCTGTCCGCGATTGAAGGTGGACACGACGAACCAATCCGCCCCCTCGCCACCGGTCAACATGCCACCATCGGGACCGGCCATCAACACATCATCGCGATGCCCGCCGGTGATCGACGAAGCCCCCCCGCGGCTGCCCGAAACCACGTACGACCGGTCATCGCCATATGCAGCCAGATAGGCGGCCAGCGCCGGTCCGATGACACCCGCGCTCGGCGTACTCAACACGCTGTTGGTGTTCAGCGACGAACCGTCATGAATGACCGCACCGAGGCCGGCATAATAATGGTGATCCAGCCGGCGTTGCTCCAATGCGTCGGGCGAAGCGGAGACCAGATCCGTCGGCTCGAAGGCGAGAAGATGAATGGTGGCTTCGTTCGTCGGATGGGCGAGTTGTTCATCACGGACGGCGATCATGAAGAAGCCGGGAGCGGAGGCCGAACCGTCGTGGTCGTAAACGATCCGTCCGGACAGCATGTCCGCCAGCGTGAACGTCGCACCCGGCGCCAGGGCCAGATCAGGCTGTTCGGCATCCGGTGCGGCATGCCGTTTCGAAATCGTGCCGGCATGCGGCAGGGTCTTCAATTCGAACGTTAACTGCGCCGGGCTGCTGTCGATGTCGGCGACATCGAGCGACAAGGCCGTCGTGCCGGCCGGATACACCACGACGTCGCGGGTGACGATGGCGGGATGACGGGCATCCAGCGCGGGATCCAGCCCGCGCCGGTAGGCATCCAGCGCCGACAACCCATCTCCGTTGGCATCGACACCGGCATCGCCCGGATTCTGTTTATCCAAGCCGTAACGATCTTCCCACCAATCCGGTATGCCGTCGCCATCCGTGTCCGCCGCCGCACGGTTCAAGCCCAGGTCCATTCGGTAGGTGGCGGTGCGCAACAACTGCTCGGTGGTGAAGGTCGAACCGGCCGGCCCGAGCAATGCCGCCGTTTGCCCGTCCACGCTCACCGCGGCATGCAGGTTGATCTGCGGCACCGGCGGAAGCGGAATGCCATGACCATTCGCGGACAAGCCGAGGGCGAAGGCCGAATGGGGAACGTGCAGCCGGTAGCTGAACGTGTCCTCATGGAAGGAGAACAGTGACGTTTCCAGGGTTACCGTTGTTCCATCGGCTCGTTGGATCGTCCAGGCCAGTTTGCCGGTAGTGACCAGGAATGGCTGGATGGAAGCGGTGCCCAGCACTTTGCCGTAGAAAACGGTATGCGGCTCGCTGAAGGTTTGCCCTGACGATGACAACGGCGCGGCGGCCAGCATCAGGCTCGCCAGTGCGGCGGCCAGGAAATGCGGGAATCGGTGTTGCGTGTTCAATATGTTCATGGCGTTCCCCAGCGGGTTAGTTCCCGGAAAATCCGTAGGTTTGGAAGATCAGTTGGATATCGGTGACCTGGTCGATGAAGCGATCGAGGCCTTCATCCGGGTCGCTGTTAAGCATCAGACCCGGAATGATCATCACCCATTCGGTATTCCAGACCGAACGGCCGACCAGGCGGCTGTCGTAGATGAGTTCGTCATAATCCACTTCTGACTCGGCATTGTGGTAGGCGCGGAACCTCGAGTACCGGGGGGGGGAGCCGATCCGTCCGTTCAAGCTGTCCAACAGCGGCGTGAAGCTGCTGCGGTCGAGGTTGGCGGTGACCGAAGGCACCGGCACCGGGATCTGCTGATCGAGAATATTCCACACCCGGACACGGTCCGGCGTGGGACTGTTCGCGATCGACATGATGTCCGCGCCGACCGGGAACAGATACACCCGCGGGGCCTGGGGCAGATCGTTCAGGATGTCGTCGGATAAGTAATCGGAGAACCAGACGCCGACCGAGCGGATCTTGTTGGCGAACACGCTGGGATCATAAGCGTGGTCGCCGCCGCTCAACGGGCGACCGAAGGCATTCTGGCCGGCCGTGATCGTGGTGCCGAACCGCAGCACGATGCCCGGCTCCACCGCGGCATTGCCGTTGGCATCGAGATCGGAAGCGAAGGGTCTTGCCAAATAACGATACTCGGGAACATCCCACAGGTTATCCACGCGAGCGTTCTCGAGCGTCTGACGCCATAGCTCGTCGGAATCTTCACCCGCGCCCGGGAAGCCCGCCTCATCCGGCTGGGTCTCTCCGCTGGGCAGGATGCGGAAAAATTCCGTTCGCAGCGACATTTTGCCGGTCTCGTACAGCGGATTATTGAAGCCAAGCTGGCCCTTCAGCGAATCGTGATTGATGCGCAATTGCGCGAGCACATCGGCCAGGCCGCCCTCTCCCATCTGCGGCTGACCGTCCGGTATATAGCCAAGCGTGCGGGCCTTCACGATGTCGGAATACAGCGCGCTGGGCGATCCCGGATCGGACGGATCGAAATTCGTCTCGTAGTCGTACGCCTTGGCGGCGTGGTAGACGTAACGGGCGGCGATATCGAACATGTTATTGTACACCTGCAGGGCATGGTTGCGATGCACGCGAAACGACATGTCCTGGTACCGGTTCATCTGGGTCATGGCGGCGACGCGTTTGTTGAACGCGGCGCGTTCGTCGATCAGGCGCGTGCCCTGGGCCAGCACCGAGCGGTAACGGTCGGACAACGCACGCAAGGCCTCGATTTCCTTGAAGATGGCGACGCGCAGGACCGGTTCATCGCCGACCAGGTCCTCGACGCTCTTGAGCAATTCGCGCTGTGACTGGGTGCGCTCGCTGTTTTCGTTGGCAAGGTTCACCTCGTTCTCCGCGATATCCAAGGCGATTTCGGCGGCCAGCAAGAGACCGCGCGTCACGGCTTGACCCGCGCTGATGCCGCTTTGCACGCCGACGCCGGCGAACTGGAATCCGGCGCGCGCCGGCGCCAGGGCATCGCCCGGCGATACGGACAAGCCGCCGGTAGGAAGGTTCTTGGGAACCGCCTCCCCGCTCGCGCGAATGATCGTGGTGGACACGTCCTTGGCATCCTCGAGAATTTCGATCACGCCATTGAGGCCCTTGAAGAAATTGCCTATGACCCACTTCGACCGGATAAACGCTTCGTTGCGCGATTTGATCTCATCGGAGGTCGACAACTGCGCATTGACCAGACGCAGGGTGCGGATGATTTCGCCGGTCAGGGCGTCCCACGCTCCGATCGCCGTGGCGATTTCCGCTTCCTGCTGGATCATTTCGCTGATGATCGCCTGCAGTTCGCCGACGGCGGGTCGGCTGCCCCACGCCACGGGCGCCTGGAACGTGTAGCCATCGGCCTTGACCGGCATCAATTGCGAGAAGTTGTCGAGGGCGACCTTGGGACTCGACACATCGGTATAGTTCACCGCGTAGTAGCCGTCCCGCGCCAGCACCGGCACCGCACCGGCCGAGTCCGGGGCGAACGTCGAGGAGAACAAGCCGCGCATGTCCGCGCCGAGATTGGTGATGCTCATGCCGCCCTCCCCTCCATAGGCATCGAACAAGGCGCCGTCATTCAACACGCCGTTGGTGTTGAAGGCGGCGAAACCGGCGGCGGGACCGGGCACCGTGCTCTTGCTGACTTCACGTACATTGACATACATGTACAGGGCCAGGTCGGGACCGTCATAACCGGCCGGATACAACTTGCCCGGTCCGACCGTGCCGTCGTACGGCCGGCCAAAGATCTCGATCAACTGGTTGCGGTACGAAAGATCTTCCTGGAAGACATCGTTGCGGAATTCAGCCTCGCTGACCGCGATCTGCCGCACCCGGTTTTGCGACGCATTGGCGTTGTCCCACACCGCCTTGGCGTTGTTCACCGCGGCGAGCGCGCGGTCGTATAACTGTTCGAAGTACGTGCGGCCGAAGATCAAGTCGTCCACCATCATCGGATTGATGTCGAAAGGAACCGACTGCGAGGATATGCGCAACGGATTCAATCCGCGGTTGGCATCGTCCAGCGTCTGCTGGATGAGATTGAGATGAGCCGACACCACCTTGATGTCGGCGTTTTCCTCGCGATCGACCTTTTGTATGCCTTCGAGCGACTGGTTCGGATGCTGCGACGGCAGCAAGGCATTGGCGGTCACCCAGTCGAAATAGGCGCCCTGGGCCGAACGCCGCGCCCATTCCTGCACACCCCAGGCCCGATCCGGATTGACATCGGTATAGCCCTGCCATTGCGACGCGGCATCCTCAACGTAATGATCGCGGTAGGTGGACGTCACGATCTCGGAACCGGCGCGGGCCTTGGCGGCGGCGACCTGGGCGAACTTGCGTTCATCGAGGAAATCGACCTTCATGACGATGTCCATCAAGTTGTAGAACTCGGAACGCGACACCCAGTTGAAGAACGGGTGGCGCAACAACTCATACTGCTTGCGCAAGGCCGTGAGATAGTGACCCCAGGCGTCGCCATGGCCCTGCGGATACAGGATCATCGCGTCGTCCTCGTCGATGAACCCGTCCTGGTTGATGTCGCTGACATTGTAGTTCATCACGTATGCGGCTTCGCCCTCGCCCTTCGTGAAGTTCCAGAACAGGCGGTTGTAGACCGGCCGGGCGAAGAAATCATCCGCGCCGCGCAGGAGCGACAATTCCTCCTCGATCATCGAGGACATCTGGTTCTGGAAACTGAACACCACCGGGGCCATGGCGCCGAATTCGATCGAACTGCTGCCGACTCCGATCGTCGGGTCCTTCGCGTCGGAGTAGGCTTCGTTGGCCAGCAGCATGTAGAAGTCGGAGATGCGCGTGGAGGCCAATTGCAGGGCGTTGGCGATGGCCGGCGTGGAGACCGGGGTGGACAAGTTGATGCTCAAGTCGCTGGCCCGCTTCAAAATCGTTTCGTACAGCTCGATCAACCCGACGTTTTCGATCACGTTCTTGTCGGGATTCAGCGCGACCGGACCTTCGAACCGCGGACCCAGTTGCTGGAGCATGCTCGAGACGGTGGATGGATTGTCGCCCTCGAAGTCGCGGATGCGCGCCTCGTACGGGTTGACCGCGTCCAGCACCCGCTTGATCCAACCCATGGAAAGCTGGGCGCGGTAATCGGGATAGCCGTCGAGATCGAAATCGTTGAACGGGTCGTTGTTGCCGGCGCCGGCCCACTCGAAATTGACCTGGTCGTCGCCGTTTTGCTGGCCGACATACCAGTCGGTGTCGTCAACGATGTCGTTCTTGTGCCGGTAACGCAGGAACCACCATGAGTCGGCGATCAGGGTTTCCGGCGTATTCGGATTGCCCTTCAGCAGGATCTCCGCGCGGGCCCGGCCGCCCTTGCCCGACGTATCCGGGAACAGCAGCCAGGGGCCGGCTTCGTCGCGATCGGCGATGAAAGGCGGCGGCACGTTCAACGAGCCGTCATCCGGCCGGTACCACCATTCGTACACCAGATCGCCGGCGTTACCGCCGAATTCGCCGGTGTGGCGCAACACCACGTTTTCGTCGAAGACATTGTCCGAAAGCACCGTCTTGATCGAACCGCGGTAGCGTTCGCGGCGGTCAACCTTGATCACGTGCAGGGTGACCGGCGAACCGCCCATGCTCGGATCGTTATTCTCGGCCACGGTGACCCAACTGACATCGGGATACGGCACGGCCGGATTGTCGGGAATAACCCCGAACGGATCCATGAACCCGGCATTCGGAATAAGGGCCAACCCGGGACCGAACTGGCGCGCCGCCTCGGGAACTGTCGGATCAGTCAACGGCACCAGCACATCGGAACCGGGTTCGATCGGGGTCAACAGCGGCTGGCCGGTTACCGGGTTGCGCTCCACGCGCGGCTGCAAACCGACCAGGTACTGGCCGGTGAGCAATTCGCCATTCGAATCGGTCAACTCGGTGGGATTACGCGATTTTTCGTACAGCATCAAGACGGCGGCCCGCCAGGCGCCATCGGTGTCGTTCGCCAGACCAAGCAGCGCGTCCCGGTCGCTCTCGGTCATGATGTTCGGTTCGAGCACATAGACCGCGGGCGGCGGCGCGGTGAGGGAGTCTTCGCCAATGTCCTTGTCATTGACCAAACCGCTGAATTCGAGACGTCCGCTGATGGTCAGGCCGGTGACGGGATCGATGCTCTGGGCCAGCGGATCGTAACGGAAACGCTTCTGCAGCGAGGCCGGCAGGTCATTGAACACATACTTGCCGCCGCTCACGCGGGTCCGTCCGGAGGCCGGCAGCAACTGCGTGGGGAAATCGCCGATGGACAGGACCTCGGTTCGGACATCCAGCACCTGCCCCATGCGCACGGTCCAGCTATTCGTCAGCAAGGAGGTGGAGCCGAACGGATTGAGGGCATCAAACACGACTTCGCCCACGGCGAAGCCGAGCACGCCGGGCAATCCCGGCGTCGGTACAGTCTGCACATCGCCGTTCTGATCCACCACCAGCGAATTCGGTTTGTCCTGGCGGTACTCGCCGCCGGAGAAGGTCAGGGTCTCGCCCGCCTTCAGCACCGGAGCCACGGCCGGCCAATCGCTCTTGTAGAGAATCTTGTTGGGCACGGCGTTGGTTTCGATGGCTTCATCCACCGAGCTGCCCGGCAGGAGGTTCCGCAACAACGCGATCTCGTTCGGCATGAAGGCCACGCTATCGCCGGTATTAGGGAAGGCCGCCCGTTTGGTCTCGGTCACTTCGTTGTACACGATGCGGCCCGACTGGTTGGGCGGCCACCAGAAACCCGGCGACATCGGATAGTAAATCGAATAGGTGAACCAGGCGTTTTCACCGCCGGACACCGCCCAACTCGTCCCCTTGTGATCTTCCCAATACGTGGACTGCCGTTTGATGTTGATGCCGAAGGTTTCGGGCGACGGCGAGGCGCCAATCACCACGCCGAGCGGATAAAAAGGAATCACCGGCTCGCCCGCTTCCATCCTGACATACGGCTCAAGGGCGAGCGTTTGCGGAGACGCTGAGACCTGCGCAGCGCCATTGGAGATGGTGACCAGCGTCTGGTTGGCAAAGCGGTAATTCGGGATCAAGTCGTCCTCGCGGTCCACCTGATACACGCGCATGGCGAATTCGTCGGCGGCGACATCGAAATACTGAACAAGCACGTAGGGGTGCGACGTGTAGTCGGAGGGCTGGCCGTTTTCGCCGGTCGACGATGCGCTGTACTTGTTGAGGTCGCGGAAGCGCAAGGCATAGGCGGCGGGCGGGCGCGGCGACACCTGGGCGTAACGCAACGAGGGCGCCATCAAGCCATGTTCTTCGTTCGGATTGTAACCCGGTTGCGCCGGATCGTTCTGCACATAGACGGCCGGCTGCTGGATTCGGGTCGGATTGTACGACGTGGTGCGGGCGAATACGGTGGTTGTGACCCCGCCCAGTCCGTCGGGGGTGACGACGGAAACTTCCGGCGCCACGGTTTGATCCTGTCCGTTGGTGGCCACGCTATCGCTGCCAAACTGGCTGGCGATCACGATGCGGCCGAGTCCTTCCGCTTGATCTATCGGCCAGCGCGGAATGTACGTGCGGGCCTTGTGCGGCCAGAGGATTTCGTCGGTCAGCGCGGGATCGTAATACCAGACAACGACGATGCGTTGTTCGGGGGTCGCGCCGGGATGGAGATTGACGGGGATGACCGGACCGGGCAAGGCATCGCGGTTGGCGATCACTTTACCGCCCGAAGTCGAACGGAGGATGCCCATGTCATAGACATTACGCGAAACGATGCCGTCGAGTTTGTCGCTGTTATAGATGCCGGCGTTAAAACGAGCCTGCTCGAACTTCACAAAGCCAGTGCCCAATCGGGCCAGATCCAGTTCGTCGTCCCGGATCGCCTGCCCGATGACCGCGACCTGCTGGGTGGCCATGCGGTCATTCCACTCAAGCGTCTCGACCATGCGAACCCGCAGGTATTCCTTCGGCCCGCCCCGCCCGCTGTCCTTGATCTCGCCGAACAGAAGCACCGAACGGCCCGGCCGGTCCGCCGTGAACAAACTGCCGCCGGAAATCGCCGCATCGTTTTCCGTGTAGCGCAATTCCTTGAACAGGTAGGTCCCGTTGGGGTCCGGCGTCAACTGGACCGGAGGCGTGCCGGCGATATGCGGGTAGTGCGGCTCATTCGGCGGCAGGACCTCGACCAGCACCTGGATGGACGATCCGTCATCCTGGTTCCACGTGCCCCGGAACTGGCCGGGGACCAGCGGGTACAGGCGCTGGGCGTTGGGATCCCACACCGCCATGTCGGCTTCCGCGATATTCTGGTTGTTGCCGGCAATGCTCAAGATCTGGATCAGATCCGGCTCGTTCAACACGATATCGGCCAGGTCGGGATTGGCCAGCAGCAGCGGTTCGTTTTGCTGGAACATGTACTCCCCGATGCGCACCGTGTCGGTATACACCTGCGTTCCGTAGGCCCACAACACGCGTACCGGACGCCGCAAGTTGGGGATGGATAGACCGCGATAGGTTCGGCCATTGGCATCGATAAAACTTTCTTCCCACTCGGCCACCGGGCCGCCTGCTTCGACGGTGGGACCACCACTCACCAAGCTGCCGTCCTGGCTGCGAATATCGCCACTGTTGCTGAAGTAGAATCCGTCGCCGCCCAGCCAGCCGCTCAAGGCCAGCGAGGTCGGATCGGTGGTGGCATTCGCCGCCGAGGATACTTTGACGCCTTCGCCGGGATTGAACCAGAAGGTGCCTTCCAAGCTTCCGATCTCGACATCCGACCCGCCCGGCACGACGCGGAACACGCGCGGCAGCGCGGTGCGCGACGAGTCGTCCACATTGACCTTTACGCCGAACTGGATCTGCCAGATGTATTCGATGCTGCCCCAGTCGTTCATCACGAAGGAATCGACCTGCTGGCGCTGCGGGGGCGCCTGGGCGGCCGGGAAATTGTTGGTGTAAATCGGATTCTGGAGATACACGCCACGGGCGCTGCCCCGGGCGCGATACGCCTTCGGTATATAACGGATATCGAGTCCGGGGCGGCTGAAATCAAGCACCTGGCCGTCGATCTGGGCGATCACGTCCTGACCGCGCGGAATCCAGTGGATCTTGGTCGAATCCGGGGTCGGATTTCCGGCCGCGCCGGACGTCAGCGGACCCGCCCACGGTTGTCCCAACGGATCGCGCTCCGGGCTCTCCGTGGCGGAGAAATCGTGGTTGATGATCAGCCCGAAGTCATGCCGCCAGCGAATGGTAACCTCGGTATCGCCGTTCAAGTCGAAGGAATACTGGGTGGGATCGCCGGTTTGCGGCGTATTGTTCACCGAAATGCCGGTGGTCACATAACGCTGTCGAGGCGGGTTGGTGGTGCTAAGGTTCGCGTCGGGCGGAATGTTCGAGCTGTCATACAAATAGTTGGTCCCGGCGCCGAGGTACACCTCGCCCACGGCGGCGATCTCGACACGCATGCCGTCGGACAGATAATTGATGGTGGTGTTGCCGGCCGGATGCACCCGTTCCTCGATCACCGCGCCCTGACTGTTCAGCACCCGAACCGAGTAGTTCGACACGTACAGGCTCGACCCCAACACCTCGGATCGGATCGTGAGCGTGCGCGGGCGCTTGATTGTCCGGAACACGTAGTTCTGGTTCAGTTCCGTCGAGGCGGTGTCGGTCATGGTCAACTCGCCTTCGCCGCCGTTCACGCCGAATACGCGGACGATGGCGTTCTGGCGGGCGATGCCGTTGTTGAACAACACTTTGGCGGCATTGGCCGGCGAGGGCGTGAACGCGCCCTGGAAGGTGATCGAATTGCCACGGGTCAGACCGGAAATATCGACCATGCGAATCGTATCCGACTCGTCGGTCGTGGAGGACGGATCGCTGATGGCCAGTTGGTTCGTGCCGCTGCTGATGCGGAACAGGTTCGCCGGCATCGGACGCTGCAGCGGTCCGCCCGGACGCCGCCAGCCCACGGCGAGGTTATCCAATCCCCCGCCCTCTTTCATCAGCGCCGCGACATAATAGGTCTGGCCCGAAATCATGGAGTAGACTCCGAACTGGCTGGAATACTTGTCCCACTGGCGGGGGCTGGTCCAACCCGGCACCGAGCACACCGTGGTATACGAGGAGTTGGGGCTTGTTCCGATGCGCAATTCGGAGTTGTCATCGCCGGCAATCCAGAACTCGTAGATGCCGGTTTGGGGCGCCGTCAGGTAGCCGTGGATGCGCTGGCCATAATTGTCATTGATATTGGATGGGGCTTCAAACGATCCCGTGATGATGTTCCGGGAGTTGGGTTGATTCGGATAGAAGGGCCAGGCGGCGAGATAAAACAGTTCATTGCCACCGACTCCGTTCCACACCTCGCGCACCAACCCGATGCCGCCGGCCACATAAAGCGGTTCCAGCACGCGGGCGCCGCGGGTCAGGGAGTTGGCATATAAAAAGGCAAACTTGTAATCGGTTCCATCCATGGTCACCGAGAGGCCGGAGATCTGCTCCAGCGTGTCGTTGGCGATGGTCAGATCGAAGGAGTTGGTGCCCCACGGCCGGATGGTCGCGGTGAACGCCATTTCATTCTGGGCGGCCATGGCTGGCGCCGTCATACCAGCCGAGCATGCCAGGGCGGCGGACAGTGCCCACGACCGGAAGCGGCGGGCGGCGGAAACAACATGTGTAGGGTTCGTCATGGCGACCTCAATGGGTGTTCAAGGTGTCGATCGTGCTGATGCGGTTCAATTCAAAGCGGCCTTCGGTGCGCAATCCGATCGGTTCGGTCACGGGATCCGGTCCCAACGGTTTATGCAGGCCAAAAATTTCTTCGCGGTAGGTGCCGGTGATGCGATCGACTCCGTAGCCGGCAAGCGCGAGCGGATCGCCATCCGCGCCGTCGAAGTCAAACCGGATGTGCCGCTGGATATTGTAACCCAACGTATGGTCCGGGTGACGGCGATGCCGGAATGGATTGGTGGGATGGCTGGCCGGAAGGTAGATGTCTCCCTCCAATCCGGCGGCACCCAGATCGGACGGCAGGGCCAGTTCCGACGTACGGCGCGGATCGCCCTGGCCCGGACCGAATGCCCCGTCGAGAGGGAGCTCCGTGCGCATGACCCGGGCTGCTTCGCCATAGGCGGACCGCAAGGCGTCGATGGCCGAAAGCCGCGCCGCCTGATACAACGAGGTGGTGGTATACAGCGGATTGAGCGACCGTTCCTGAATGGCGCCATCGGCGGCGGCCGCGGCGGCACGGGCCGGGGCGCCGGTAAAACTGCTGGCGGTCAGGAACGCGTTATAATCCAGCGTAGGCGTCACCACCGGCAACGGGTAACGGGCCACCATGTCGGCCAGCGTCGATTGTCCGGCCTGGCGGCCGGCCAGCACGATATCGCTCACCGGATCGGCGGAACCGTCGAATGCCGCCTGGGCGATCGCTTCCACCACCGCGGACACGGCATCGCTGGCCCGGGTGTCGTTATACATGGTGACCTTTGCCTGCAAGGCCTGGGTTTGCGCGGCCACGGTCTCGGGAAGAGCGAGAATGGCGTCGCGAATCGTATCGAGCGTCGCACCGGGTTGCTGGGAGGCGTCGGCGGCTTCCACGGAAGCGGTGGCGATCATGGCGCCCATGGCAAAACCGGAAATAAACCGCTGGTACAGGTTCGCGACGTCGGCATAGGAGGACGCGGTGTGGTGGGCGGCTTGAGAACGATCGGCCGGAGCGGCGTTGCTGACAGCGGCGACCACCGCCTCGATCATGTCGAGCGCGCGGTCATCGCCATAAAACGAACGGTCGCGCAACAGGGTCGCTTCGGCCGTCAAGGTGGCGACCACCGGCGCGGCGGGGTCATTGATGATGTCGGTGATGGCGGCCGTGTCGAAGAGCAGGATGAACTGGTTGAATCCCTCGGCGACGTCGGCGTTGTCCCGGATCGCGATCAAATCGGGCAGCATGCTGGCCACCGCATCCTGGCGGGCGGAAACCCTCCCGCTCTGCGATGCGTAATTGTAGGTATTCGTGGCGACGAATTGCGAGGCTTGCTGCGCCGACTCTTCTACGATCGCATCGAGGGCTTCGGTGGCCTTGGCATCGCCGAAGTCGAACACCGCGCTCGCGTAACGCATCGCCGGCTGGGGCGGAAACACCGCATACAGGCGCGGGTCGGTGATCAGCGCCAGGTCCTTGTCTTCCGCCAGACCGATGACGGAATTCGTGGTGATCGCGGCGGCTCGGTTCAGGATCGCCACATCCTTGAGAAGCATCGCCTGCCCCGCCCCGTTCACGTGGATGATGACCCGGATATCCGCGCGATCGAAGGTCGGGGTTGGTTTTTCCGGATCCGGCGCGACCGGCACATTGGCCTGATTCAGCGGTACCGTTACTTCGTTCACCGAATCAAGGGCGACGGAGCCAATCCACAGGCCACGGTAGGGACTCGCTTGCGCCCATGCCATATCGGGCGTCAGGTGTACAAGCGAGACGATGAGCATGGAGAATGCCGTTGGGAACCAGTTGATGGCGCGCATAGTGTCGTTCCTTGTCATAAAAATAGTGGACCGGATTTACTGGGCGTCGCGGGTGGACGTGATCGGAATGTAGGTGATGGTGCCGAGATCGGACGTCACTTTGAGTAACGAGTGACGCGTTCCGGGCCCGGCTTCGTTCAATCGAAGTTCGAGGGGGAGCCGGATGGCCTCGCCCGGTTCCAGCGCCGGAAAGGCCTGCTCGAAATGCGAAGGATCGAACACCGCGCTCACCGTGCGCAATCCGCCGGTTTCCTCATCGATGGCCATGACCGGCGTGCTGATCGGAACCGGCTGACCCTCCGATGTCAGATGCTCCACCACTAAGGACACCGGATGTTGGGCGCGGTTGCGGAATACAACATCTCCCCCGCCGGCGTTGTTCAACAGAAGTCCGAGTCCGATCCGGGTGGAGGCCTCCAGCGGGCCGGGATAATCCGAGCGCCCGCGGCAAAAAATCCAGAAAGCCTCGCCCGATTTCATGACGGTATTGGTCGGGTCCAGAACCTGCCGCCAGGTGCCGTTGACCAACCGGTAAATTTGATTGTGATCGTGATCCGGGGAGCCGCCAAAAAATTGCTTGAAGGTCGGAGCGCCCGGCTCGGCCAGGCTGAACCCGATGAAATTGTATGAATTGGGCGTCCAGGTCGGTTTGACCAGCGGTGTCGTGCCGGTCAAGGTGATCGTGGCGTTGGTGGTGGCGTGCATCAAAAACGATTTGCCGCCATAAAGCTGGTACAGATTCGAGAGGAAAGCGTCCGAGCGGGTCGGGGCATACCAGATCGCCCAGCCGTAGGCGCTCAACATGGCGGCGTTCGGATTGCGCACGAACTAGATCGGAAGAGCGTCGTGTAGGGAAAGAGTGTAGATCTCGG
>ERZ761603.1336-NODE-1336-length-18594-cov-14.478073_pt1 | contig 18594 bp, 13 predicted proteins | sample MGYA00511879_ERZ761603 | MGnify/ENA primary metagenome ERZ761603 (study PRJEB28899, sample SAMN02850040) | bioreactor sludge metagenome | biome: EBPR Sludge; feature: EBPR Bioreactor; material: flocular biomat | place: Australia: Thorneside Wastwater Treatment... | reverse complement strand
GCGGCGGCGGCCGAGGCGGGGGTGTTTCGGGAGTTGATCCCGCCCGGAACACCCGGCGGCGTGAACTTCGCGGCCCCGGGCATCCCCGCGGGAACACCGCTTCCCGAGCCGCTCACGCGTGTGACCAAATCCGCACCTTTGGGAGTCAACTTGATGGTCTTGCCTCCGATGGTGATTTCAGACTCGGTGATGGCCGAAACGGTCTCATCACCGACCTTGCCACCCAACGAGACGAAGGACTGCTTGTCGGACTTTGAAACCAGCGCCATCTTCATCGTGCCAAGATGCACCAGCCCGAGGAACTTGACATCCTCGGTCGGGGGTGGCGGCGGAGGGGGCGGAGGCTCCGCACCCTTGGGATCTTCCGTCACCAACGGAGGCGGCGCGGGGATCGACGGTCGGTTGCTGATTCTCCCGAATCGATCCGCCACAGCGCCGAGGTCCACGACGACTTTGGAAATCTCTTGTTCGTCGTCAGGCTCGAGCGCCTCCTCCACAGCGGGCAGAGTGAGCGGCTTGAGGGGCTGCTGCGGCTTGACCCCGGGAAGTCCGAAGGCGACGATGCCCCCCCCGCAGGCCGCCAACGCCACCACGCCGATCTGCGCTGCCCGTGTTCGGGCGACGGCCTGCCTGCGGTCGAGTGGAGATGCGCTCATAGGAACCCTTACGGTACGCTGGTCATGATGGTTGGATAGCCCACCTATGCACGGGGATCAGGAACTCCTGTCGGCCAAGACCGAACCGGCTTTGGAAGTTTTCCTGCCCGGAAGAGTTCTTCACGTTAGGGCCGGTCTTGCTCGGAACAGTCCTCCCACGAAATGATCGAACTGTTGCGCTGCAGCGCCGTTCGGGTATCGCGTGAACCTCCCGGTACGGCGTTCGTGAGAAGTACCAAACCGCAGTACCGGCGCGCGGAGATTCCTCCCGGAAAGCCCGCCGGTGTCTGCGCCTCGGCCAGCACGCGCCAAAGCGTCGGCGTCGCGGTGATCACCATATTCAGCCTGTTCCTCGCCTCGGGTTCCAGCGTGGATTGATTCAGAATCTCGTTGAGCATCAGCCCGTCGAGTGGTTGCCCACCCCTCGCGTGGAGGATCTCGCCAACGATCTGCGCTGTGCCGTCCCCCTCGGTCACCGAGTTGATCGCCGAGTAGAGGACATCGGGTGGGGCCGAGTTCACGCTGATGGGCAGCGGGCCGTCTCGCCGCACCAGCGCGCCCGCGTTCGCACCAGCGCGGGCCCGCAGTTCCTGAAGCACCAGCCTGGCCGCTTCCCGAGCCTGGGCCGACAGGCCCGCCAACTCCACCAGCGCCTTGTCCTGCGCATCGAAGAATGAGATCCTCACGTTCTGGCCATCGTCGAGCGTCAGGTCGAAGGCGTGCCCATCGGGCTTGATGTTCTCGGCCATGGCTCTGCCCGCGCCGGATTTGCGGAGCCACGCCTCAACCGCCTCCTGCACCCCCTGAGAAACATGGTGGAAGGTGTAGGAGTCGAGTTCCCGCCGAACGATCATCGCTTGGGCGGTCTGCCGCTCCATCATGACCGCGACCATGATGCCCGCAACAAGAACCAACAGCAGCACAATCGGGAGCGCAAAGCCGTGTCTCATCGTCCGCCCCCAGACTTGGAGGGAGGAGGCGGAATGGGTGTTGCCTTCGGCATCGCGGGGCGTGTCGGACGCGAGGATGGTGGTGGCGCTCGCCCGGTCGGCGTCCCGCCCGCTGGGGGCGGGGTCGCGGGGCGCGCGTTCTGACCTCCGTCATCGACCGCCTCGGCCCGTCGGATGCCCTCGCCCGGCCTGGGAGGTACTTCCGGGCCTGTCGCCCAATCCACCTCAAAGAGCCACTTGGCTGTCATTCCCGAAGTGGTTTCCGCGGAGAGTTCCATGTAGGCCGGCAACTGCTGGAACCACGTCGCCTCCAGGGCGCTCTTCCACTCTCGGTCATCAAACAGCCGCCACTTCACGAACCGGAGATTACCGGCGACCTTCACGGGATCTCCCGCGAGCCCGATCGCTTCCTCGCTCGGCCTGTCGCTGCCGTTTTCTCGCGGCGGCAGAGGTACCCACCACACTTCATACGCCTCCGGAACTTCCTCATCATTCGCGGCCGCTTCTCGGATCGTGCGCCCGCTGGGGCGTTGCGGACGTACTTCAAGCGCTCCGCGAACCGCCCGCACCGAACCGAGGTCTTCTTCACCGGATTCTCCGAACGTATCCGCTTTTTTGATGCTCGGATCCTCCGCCGCCGTTTTCACGCCCTCGTTCTTCGAACGAACGTTTTCGGGGGCGGACCCCGCGAATCGGCTTTCCTTGCTGAATCGGCTTTCGTTGGCGAAGCGGCTCTGGCTGTCGCGCCGCGACAAACGTTCGCCTTCTCGCAGGCCAGCCCGTGCGAAAAAGTCGCTCTCGGCGGAAGGGACCGGCGGATCCGAGAGCACGAACTCGATCCGTTGCACGGGCGACGCATCGGCCTGAAAGTCTCGCCCGCCCGTGCTACGCATGACCCAACCGCCCGCGCGCTGGTCATCCTCAAGGATCAGCCTCGGTACCGGCGCGAGGCCGCCCGCCTCGCCGGCCTGAAAACGACCGAACCTCGAACCGGCACCCACGTCCTGCTCACCGGACCGCGGTGCCGGCGGGAGTCGGTCGGTTGACATCACCAGCGTCGTCGTCGCGCGTTGAGCCACCATCCGCAGCCGCTCCAGGTCGCCCGCGTGCTCGGCCCGCTTCGCGAGCATCTCATCCGTCCGCTGCATCGTGTACATCACCGACAGGCAGGCGATCACCACGAGTGCGCCCAGTGATGCGGCCATCACGACCTCGAGCATGGTGAAGCCGCGGCGCATCACTTGCCACCTCCGGTCTTCGGCGGCGGCTGTGTCCCCCGCCCCGTGCTGCGAGGATTCACGCCTGTCGGCCGGGATCCCGCGCTGGCCGCCATCCCCGTGACGGCGTCCAGAAACTTCTGCCGAAGGACCGGGTCCTTCATGATGTGGTCGGCTGTATCGGGGTTGCGCAACTGGCCGAAGATCGGATCCACGATGCGGGACAGAGCGAACATCGGCGCACCAGCCTCCGGCGGCCCGCCCCGTTCATCGCTGAGCCAGACCGTCAGCCGGACCGTCTTGAGCCGATCGAGATCGATCCCGGATGTGGGCCGAGCGGTGGCTCCCGCGGGCTCGGGCGGCTTGGCGGGCGTCAGCGTGATAGACCGCTCCTCGATCGACCAGGCGTAGTAGTCTCTCCCGTACATCACCGGCAGCCCGGGCTTGGGCATCGATCCCTGATCATCGATGTACTCCAGGATCAGGCGATTAGCCACCTCCGCAGCGCCCAGGCGCTGATGCTGGCGCAACTGGGATCCCACCACTCCCTGCAGCGCCGCCATGATCATGCCCGTCACCAGCGCGAGCAGCACCACCGATAAGAGCACTTCGAGAAAAGACATCCCCTTCCGGACTCTCCACTCGGAGGGGTTCCATCGACTCGAAGAGGATGGGCGAGGGAAAGGCATGGCTCATGTACGCGGGGAACTACCCGGTGCCGGGTTATTTGTCCATGGTCCAGATGTCGATGTCGTCCTCGGTGCCCGCGCTGCCATCCTCTCCCGCCGATCCGAGGATGTAGGGCTGTTCCTTGCTGCGTCCGCGCGGATCGTACACGAAATCATTCTTCCACCCATCCTTGAGTGCCTTGTCGTCGAGCATCTTGGCGGTGATGAGTGTGTTGAGCGTCGGCGGGTAACCGCCCACTTCAAGGTTATAGGTTGTCAGCGCGTTCTTGATCGTCGCCAGGCTTGCGCGCGTCACGCGGGCCTTGGCCCGGGATCCGGCCCCCACGATATTCACCGCCGCGGCCGCGATGAGAATTCCGATAATCACAAGAACCAGTGTCAGTTCGAGAAGTGAAAAGCCCCTCGCCAAGCGGGCGGTGGTTCGGGGGGAAGTGCACACCATCGTCTTCATATCACGGTTCCTTGCTCGGGGTCTTTGCGTGCGTGGACGTGTGTCCGGTCACATGCTTGTACAGTAGGTATTCGCCCGGGGTTCGCGTGCGCTCGACAGTCAACCCACCGCATTGGTGGTCGCTTTGATGAGGGGCACCATGATCGACACAACGAGACTGCCGATCATCAGGAACATGACGAGGATAAGGACGGGTTCCATGGCCGCCAGGAGCCGCTCGCTGCGTCGTTCGAGTTCCTCGGTCATATCCCCGGCCAGTGTCTCAAAGGCAGACTCAAGGTCTCCCGACCGCTCCGCGGCCATGAGCAGGCGGCGCGTCGGCAGAGGCAAGGCCTCGACACTGTCGATGAGCGAACGCAGCACGCCGCCCTCGATGAGTTTGGTCCTCAGCGTCGTCAGTTGCCGGCGCAGGGCCGGGTGGCTGATCACCCCGATGGCCACGCCGAGCGCATCGGCCAGTGTGACGCCGTTCTTGGTCATCGCCGCCATCACAGTGAAGAACCGCGCGGATTCCTGCGTCAGCACCACTTCCTTCAGGAGTGGCGTGGTCCGCGCCAACCGCCCGACAAACTCCACGATCGCCCGTCGGGCGAAGACCGCCAACGTCAGAAACGCCAGCACGCCCACCAGGACCCACAACGCGTGCTCTCGGATGAAGATCCCCACTGTCATCAGGAACTGCGTGAAGGCCGGGAGCGGCGTGTTCAGGTCTTTGATGGACTGCCCGATCTTCGGCAGCACGAAACAGATCATCGCCAGCGTCACCGCGGCGCTGATCGATAGCACGATCGCGGGGTAGATCATCAGCGTGCCCGCCTTGCCGCTGATGCGGAGCTGGCGGCGCGTCGTCGCGGCCAACTGCTTCGCCGCGCCGCCCAGATCGCCCGTCCGCTCCGCCGCGCGGTACACCGCGGTGGTCACGGCATCGAACATGCCCACGGTCGCCGCGGCATCGGAAAAACTCGCCCCCGCGGCGACCATGTCGCGCATCCGCTCCACCCGCGGCGCGGTGGAGGGTGCCACGGATTTGCTGGTGGCCTCCAGCGCTTCGACCAGCGGCACCCCCCGGGTGAGCAACTGCGCCAACTGGGTGTGCAACTCGCCCTGGTCCTTGAGCGATACGGACTCGCTCCCGGTGCCGCCCGCCCAACTCGGCAACGCCCACACCCGCAGCGCGACGAGGCGCTCCCGGCGCAGCGTTTCGTTGAGTTGCCGCAGGTCTCTGGCTCGGCGCAGGCCGATGGTTCGCCCGCCATCGGGCCGGGCCGCGAGGATCAGATATCGGCAGGAAGTTGGAAGCGTGACGCGAGACATAGGAATGCGGATTGACCGTAACGTTCCGACCTCGGCTGGTCGTACGGGTATTCACACACACGGATGCGGTGTACGGCTGTCATCAGCGGAGGACTTCGTCCATCTTCTTGCGATCCGCCTCCGTCAGGCCTTCAACGGGCACCTCTTCGAGCAGCGAATCGATCAGATCATCGGTCGTCACCTGATCCGCCTCGGCGTTGAAGTTGACCAAGAGCCTGTGCCGGAGCACGGGCTTGGCGACTTGCCTGACGTGGGCCGGAGTCACGTGCGTCGCGCCGGCCAGCAGGGCCGTCGCCTTGGCGGCGAGCACGAGGTTCTCACTCGCCCGGGGACCGGCACCCCACGCGAGGTACTCCGAGATTTTCTTCGGTCGTGCCAAACCCAAGTCCATCTCTTCCTTGATGCGGGTCGCTCGAACCAGGCGGAGGGCATACGCGATGATGTGGTCCGCGGCGGGCATCGTGCGAACAACGCCTTGAACCCGCTTGATCCCCCCTTCATCGAGCACCGGCGTGATCGTCTCGCTGCCGCGGGCCGCCTGTCGGCGGATGATCTCCATCTCCTCGCTCGCCGTGGGGTAGCCGATATGGATCATGAACATGAAACGGTCCAGCTGAGCCTCGGGAAGGGGGTAGGTGCCTTCCTGCTCGATGGGGTTCTGGGTCGCCAGCACAAAGAACGGTTCGGGCAACGGATATCGCTGCCCCCCCACCGTCACCTGACGCTCCTGCATCGCTTCGAGCAGGGCCGCCTGTGTCTTCGGGGGCGTGCGGTTGATCTCGTCGGCGAGGATCACGTTGGCGAAGATCGGGCCTTTGACGAACTTCAATGCTCGCGTGCCGCTCGCCTTGTCCTCCTGGATGACTTCGGTGCCCGTGATGTCGCTGGGCATCAGGTCGGGTGTGAACTGAATCCGTGAGAAATCCAGCGACAGCGTCCGGGCGATTGTTGAGATCAACAGTGTCTTGGCCAGACCAGGCACGCCCACCACGACGACGTGCCCCCGGCAGAAGATCGCTGTCAGCATCTGATCCACCACCGCATCCTGCCCCACGATGACCTTGTGGATTTCCTCCTTCAGCCGCGCAAAGGCCGTCTGCACCTCGCGGATCGCTTCGGGAAGTACCCCCGTTTCGCCGGTTTCACTCATAACTCATCGTACGCCCCCCCGGTGCTTCGACAGCGCGACCACCCCCACCGGGTGGGAGCATGGCGCGCGATTCGCTTGTCTCTGATCTGTGTGCGCGGTTGAGATGCCTCGAGGTAACTCGCGAATCGGCGTGTTGACGGTCAGTTTCAAGCAGGATCCACGGTTGTTCCAGATCCCGCTTCAGGTGCAATCGGCCGCGTCACTCGACCACACCCAGGTCACGCTTGGTGAAGAGCGATTCAAACACCAGTCCTTCCCGCTCCACGTTCTCGCGGGCCCCCTCCAGCCTGTCGATCGTGGCGATCACGCCGAGGACGTTTCCCCCTGCGTCACGAAGAGACCGGACCGCTTCCAGCGCCTGCCCGCCGGTGGTGGCCACGTCTTCCACCAGAACCACACGATCGCCTTTCAACAACACGCCTTCCAACTGCTTCGCCGTCCCATAGTCCTTTTTCTGATTTCGCACAAAGATGCATGGGAGCCCGGTGTGCAGGCTCGTTGCCGTGACCAGCGGGATGCCTCCCAACTCGGCGCCGGCGAGGCGGTCGGTACGGACGGACAATCGACGCTCCATCGCGCCCAGCCTCTCGGCGAAGAGCGGTGCCAGTTGCGCGAGCAACTCCGGGCGGGTCGAGAAGAGGTACTTGTCGAGATAGTACGTACTGGTCTTGCCCGACCGCAGCGTGAACGTGCCCCGGAGCAATGCCGCCTCGGCGATCGCCGCCGCCAGGCCTGTCGCGTTGATCTGTGCTGTGGACATGCACCACCGTAGGATGCGAGAAGGGTGCCCTTCTCACCCGCTCATCGGTTTCCGAGACTCCGCGAAACCACCGCCGCCCCCGCAAGTCTGGAACACCGGCGTAACATGATGGGCGTCCGCTCCGTCCGTTTGTGTACCGTGCATCATGTCGGCCGACGCTCACAACTCCGCCACCGAACTCTCGGGAGAGGCCGAGCGCATTCTCCCGGCTGTGTACGAAGAACTCCGCCGCCTGGCGCGGGCGCGACTTTCTCAGGAACCCGCTGGCCTCACCCTGCAACCCACGGGGCTGGTTCACGAGGCGTATCTCCGGCTGGCCAAGGAAAACCAACAGTGGCAGAACAAAGCTCACTTCTTCGCCGCGGCCGCCGTCGCGATGCGCCGTATTCTCATCGAGCGTGCCCGCCGCAAGCGAGTGGTGCGCGATGCACGCAGCCTTACCGATCTTGAAAGCGGCGGTGACCCCGAGAACGTTGACCTGCTCGCTCTCGACCCCGCGCTGGACAAACTCTGCCGCTTCGACCGCCGGCTCGCGGACGTGGTGCAACTGCGTTTTTTCGCCGGTCTCTCCGTTGAACAAACGGCGGAGGTCATGGGCATCGCGGAGCGCACGGTGAAACGTGACTGGAACTTCGCCCGCGCCTGGCTCAAGCAGGAGATGGAATCCGATACCGGCCATTGAAGTTTTCGTGCCTTGACGCCACCCCTCCCACGGATCATCCGTGACTCCCTCCCCCACATCTCCGTCTGAACCAGACCCGAACCACGCCGCCGATTCGAAGGTCAGGGAGCTCTTCGACGCGGCGAGTGAACTGCCTGTGGGCGAACGGAAGGGCTTTCTGCAACGATTCGCCACCGACCCCGGCCTGCGTGATCGCGTCGAGGCCCTGCTGGCGCATCACGACGGCAACGATGGCTTTCTCTCCACACCCGCGGCGGAAGTCACGGCCCTGGCCGAACTGAGCCACACCGGACGCCACGATGCGATGATCGGCTTTCGCCTGGGTAAATACACCATCCGGGAAGTGCTCGGTGCGGGTGGGATGGGGCTGGTCTATCGAGCAGAACAGGACAGTCCGCAGCGCACAGTGGCCCTCAAGGTTGTCCGGTCGTACTTCGCCGGGCCGGAACTGCTCCGCCGGTTCCGCCATGAGGCCGAGGCCCTGGGGCGGCTGCGTCACCCCTGCATCGCGCAGATCTTCGAGGCGGGCACAGCACCCGACCCGAACGGAAAAGAGACGCCGTTCTTCGCCATGGAACTCGTGTCGGGAAGACCGCTCCTCGAAGCCGCCGCGAACTTGAACATCCGTGAGAGACTCGCGCTCTTCGCCGCGGTGTGCGACGGCGTTCAGCACGCGCATCAACGGGGCGTCATTCACCGCGACCTCAAGCCGGGCAATATTCTCGTCGAAGAATCCGACAGCGCGACATCAACCATGACCTCCCTCCGCGCTGATACAACGTCCCCCGCGGACGCCGGAGTGCGCGGGATGCACCCCAAGATTCTTGATTTTGGGGTGGCACGCCTCACCTCGGACGATGCGGGCGCGACCCGCTCCGTGACCAGCACGGGGCAGGTCATCGGCACGATTCCCTACATGAGTCCCGAGCAGGTCCGGGGCGACATCGGTCAACTCGATACACGATCGGACGTCTACTCGCTGGGAGTCATCCTCTGCGAACTCCTGACCGGAAGGCTTCCGTACGAACTCATCGGCAAGTCGATCCCCGAAGCGGCGCGGATCATCACCGACGCCGAACCATCGATTCCCCACGCGCACGATCGCGCCTTGAAAGGTGATGTTGAGACAATCCTGTTCAAGGCGCTGGAAAAGGAACCCCAGCGCCGGTACCAATCCGCCGCGGAACTCGCGGGGGATATTCGTCGCTACCTCGCGGATCTCCCCATCGTGGCGCGGCCCGCCACGGCGACGTATCAACTCCGCAAGTTCGCCCGTCGTCACAAGGGGCTTGTGGCGGGGGTGGCGGGCATCATCCTCGCGCTCGGAGCTGGTGTCATCGGGACAACAGTTGGTTTATTCCGCGCGGCGGTGGCACGCGACCTGGCGCAGCAGCGTGAGATCGATGCCCGACAAGCACAGATGCTCGCCGAGCAACGGGAGCGGCAAGCCAATCTCGAAACCCGCAAGGCACGGCGCGCGGTTGACTTTCTTGCGCAGATGCTCACCGGCGCCGACCCGGACCTCACCGAAGGACGGGAAGTCACGGTGAGAGAACTGCTGGATCACGCGGCCCTGGGTGTCGAGACGGAACTGGCCGATGAGCCTGATGTCCTGCTCGCCGCGCGATCCGCGATCGCTCGCACCTACTTGGCCATCGGTTCTCCCGAGAAATCCATCGAGCATTACGAGCCGGTGCTCGATCTGGCACGAGGCATCTACGGCGAAGAGAGCCTCGAAGCAGCGGAGATACTCCACCAACTGTCGAGAGCGGAGAGCGAGCGAAAAAACTGGCGTGCCGCGATCGATCTGGGTGCACAGTCGCTGGCGGTCTATATCAACAGGAGAGCGGGAGACGGGGCGGGGGCGGGGCGGACGTGCGCCACGCTGGCGGGTGCCTACATCGCGCTGGGAGACATGCCCAACGGGGAAGTCATGGCCCGCCGAGCGTTCGAGATCGCAGCGGCCAACGACCGGCACGAGAGCCTTGCCGAGGCGGCCGGGCTTCTGGGAACGATCCTGCAGCGGGTCGGCGGGCCCACGGCGGCGAGAGAGGCCGAGGAACTGATCCGATTGCGCCTGGCCATATTCAACTCGCTGCGCGGGCCGCTGCATTCATCAGTCATCGAAGCCAAATCCGACTTGGGTTGGTTTTATGTCGGGGAACGCCGCACGCCCGAGGCGTACCCGCTGCTCGAAGAAGCGGAAGCGGGCTACCTCGCACTCTACGGACCCAATCACCGCAAGACGCTGAATGCCACGGTGCTGCGGGGGAGCGCGTACCAGGCGGGAGGCGACCTCGAACGATCGAAGACTGTCCTGTCCGGGGCGGTGGACGCGCTCCGCGAGAATCTGCCGGACAGTTCCGAACTCGGCACCGCCACCTGGCGGTTGGGCGTCACGCTGATGAGAACCAAGGAGTATCCGGAGGCGGAGGCCAGCCTCCGGGAATCGGTGCGGATCCGTGAGAAGATCGGAGATGCGCGGCTCTCCGGCTCGTACAGCAACCTCGGGAGTGTGCTGCTCATCCAGGGGAAGACCGACGAAGCGATCGAATGGCAACAGAAAGCCATCGAAGCCCGCAGAAAGACCGGCAGCCTTCTGTCCGATTTCGGCACGCTGCTCAACAACTATGCTGTTTCGCTCACCAAGGCCAAGCGGTATGAAGAGGCGGAAGCCGCGTTCAGGGAGTCCATCGAGTACGACCGCAAGGTCCGTCCGAACCACCCCCTCAACGGACTGAATCTTCGCCCGTACGCGGAGATGCTGCAACTCGTGGGCCGCTCCTCAGAGGCCGAACCCATCGCCCGGGAAGCCCTGGCGTTGCTCCAGACACAGTCTCAGCCGGAGCAGGCCCGTGCGGCGACGGTGCTCGCGACCATCCTGGACTCGCTCGGAAAGACCGATGAGGCCATGCAGGTAAGAACCGCGCACAAACTCCAGCCGCCCGCGAAATAACTCCGCGGCCCTCCAACAATCGAAGCACACACATGGCGGCAGAACGAAACACGATCGAGGTCCAGTCCGAGCGCGTGGTGCTCGCGGCGGGACGACTCCCCGATTCCGATCACGACCCACGCGACCCCTTCGGTGAACTGCGTTCACTGGCCGAGCAGGCGGGGGCCGTGGTTGTCGGTGAACTCTCGCAACGACTGGAGAAGCCGATCCCGGCGACATTCCTGGGCAGCGGCAAGGTCGCGGAACTCAAGCGACTCTGCGAAGCGTTGGACGCGAAAACCATCATCTTCGACCACGACCTCTCGCCCAAGCAGATCGCCAACATCGAGAAAGAGACCCTGCGCAAGGTGCTCGACCGCAGCGAACTCATCCTCGATATCTTCGCCAGCCGGGCCGCCACGAGCGAGGCCAAACTGCAGGTCGAACTGGCGCAGATGGAGTACACCTACCCACGGCTGAAGGCCATGTGGAGCCACCTCGAGCGCATCGTCGGCGGCATCGGCACACGAGGCCCCGGCGAGCAGCAACTCGAGATCGACCGCCGTCTCGTGCAGCGGCGCAAACTCGAACTCCAGCGGGATCTCGAGGTGATTCAGGCACGCAAGCGGCGCGAGGTCGCGGCCCGTAAGAGCCAGCACTTCACCGTCGGCATCGTCGGCTACACCAACGCGGGCAAGTCCACGCTCTTCAACACCCTGACCCGCGGCGGGGCCTACGCGGACGACCGCCTCTTCGCAACGCTGATGACACGCACACGCGACTGGGACCTGGGCGGCGGCCTCTCGGTCATGCTCAGCGACACCGTCGGCTTCGTCCGTGACATCCCGCACCACCTCGTCGCGTCATTCCGTGCCACGCTCGAAGAAGCGACCCACGCCGATGTGCTTCTCATCGTCCTCGATGTCTCTGACCCGGCGGCGGAGATCCAGTACAAGGTCGTGACCACCGTGCTCGATGAACTGGAGGCTGAACTGAAGGAAAGCCGGCACGAGGAGGACCGATACTGGACCCCGCCCGAGCGCATCCTCCTTCTCAACAAGATCGACCGTCTGAATGACAACGCCGAGGTCCTGGTCTGGCAGCGCCGCGAGCCCGGGGCGATGGCCATCAGCGCCGTGGGCGGGGATGAGTCCCGCAACGGTCTGACGGATCTCACCTCGCGCATCCGCGCCCTCGCGCTCGGCGAGATCGGCGAGTTTGACGTGACCGTTCCGCTGCGCGATGCTCGGACGATCCACCTGATCGAAACCCGCGGGCACGTGCTGGAGCGCGAATACACCGAATCGTCGGTCAGGCTGCGGGCACGGATCGGCGTGCGGCAGTTGGCGCTGCTTCGCTCCGCGGGTGCGAGGCTGACCCTCGCCACCTCGGATGGAAAAGACGTCGATCTCGCCCCGCTCCCCGGCCTGCCCCCCGCCCCGAAAGGGTGGACCGCCAAAGGGGAAACAGCAGTGGACAACGCGCCCCCGACCGGCCATAATTGAGGCCCGGAACAGAACTCCGGCCGCACCGCCACTTTAGCTCAGCGGTAGAGCGATGCTTTCGTAAAGCATAGGTCCAGGGTTCAAATCCCTGAAGTGGCTTTGGGATTGACCGCCCGCACACGCCGAGGCAGCATGCACGAAAAAACGCCCGACCGGAGATGACCGATCGGGCGTTCGTTGTGTTTGGTCACGCTACACGAGGAAGCAGCGATGCTTCAGCGGCGGCGACGACCGGCGACCAGCCCGCCCAGACCGAGCAGGGCCATCGCGCCCGGCGCGGGGACGATGCCGGCGCAGGCGTCGAAGAAGTAGTCACGGCCGTTGAGGTACTGCACGCCCGAAGGGGTCGTCGGGCCGTTGTAGTCCGTGCCATCGTGATCGAAGCGGCCGATCTGGTCGAAGCGGAGAAGGCCCTGACCTTCGTTGATCCCCACCGTTGCGGCAGCGCCGCCGGAGGCGGTTCCGACGGTCCAGTTCATGTCGCCGTAGGAGAACATCGCGTTCAGGCCGCCGAGGCCGTTGGGGCCGCCGAAGGCGTTGCGGATGCCGGAGATGGCTACCTGGAAGGTGTTGAACTCGCTGTTGTTCGAGGGGAACACGCCGACGGCGTCCCAGGTCACCACGAGGGTGTCCATGTTGCTGTCGCCGTCAAGATCGACGAACTTGTGCCACACGAGGTTGGTGTCAGCCCCGGTGGTGTTGCGGGTGTCAACGTCGGCCCAGAAGGGGGCGATCATCGGGCGAGCGACGGGGAAGCCGCTGGGTGTAAACCCCGAGAACGACGCGCCGAAGGTCAGGTTGCCGTTGTTGTTGATGAACACTGAGTTTTCATCTCGCTCGTAGAAGCAGAAGGTGAACGGCAGGGCGATGTTGGATGAGGAGCCGTCATCGTTGCGAGCCATGGACTGGGTCCAGCCCGTCGTGTTGTTGCTGTCGAAGGGGAAGTACAGGCCCAGCGCGGAAGGACCGGCGATAGCCGTCCCGGACGCGCATACCAACGCCATTGCGATCGAATTACGAATCATGTTTTACTCTCCTCTTTGAATGCGAGGACTCGGTCAAACGCGGAAGTTCGAATCGAGTCCGGCTCTCTGCCACCGTCAACACCAACCCCAACACGGAGCAATCTTGACGGCCATGTCTTTCCCGGGATTCACCCGGCTCTCTACGTAGAATTTACCACGAGATTGACGTGTTGGCAAGTGAATTTGAAACTTCGTATGGAAAAATACCCGTCAGAATGCACTCTGGACGAGAAGTTATACGCCCTTTACACCCAAGTAAGTGATCCCTTGATGCGGGTTATCGCGCCATATCGGGATCAGTCCATCGCTCGGCTCGATTCTGGGGCTTGGCGGGAGTAAACATGCTGTCCCAGGCACGGTCGAGCGCCGTGTTGGATCGATACTCCGATTGAACGTCCGCGTACGAAGCACCCACCCCTTTCGCGCCGACTACTCGTTCGTAGCATCCAGAAAGGAAGGAAATCATCGCACCAACAGCCATCGCTCGCAGGGCGTACCGGCCGCTGACTCGAATCAAAGACTTCATGCTTCATTCTACGCATCCTCAAGCCCGCTCAGTTTGCGCGATATACAACTCGACCGGCCGAGTATGTGCTGCGCAGCCATCGATCGTCCCACGCGTATAGAAGCATGCCGAGCGGATCCCTGGACTCTGCCCATCGCACGGAAGGTCTGATCACAAGCAGATCCGCGAAGGCCCCCTGCTCGAGGACTCCTGTGTCACGCAACCCAATCGCCCGCGCGTTGCCCGCGGTGATCTGGTGCCACAGTTCCGCCGCGTCCGGGACGGGTCCGCCGGCCTGTTTGGCCGCATCCATCGCGGCGCGTGCCACACGGACCATGCTCCGATCCGGGCCGGCCCCGATATCGGTCCCCAGCGGCACGGACACCCCGGCGCGGATCGCCTCGTATCGCTTCATCACCCCGGCATCAAGGAATCGATTGGCCGTCGGACAGTGCGCGATGGCCGACCCCGCCGTGCCGATCTTCACCCGCTGCTCATCATCGAGCCAGATGCCGTGCCCGAGGATCGTGCGCGGCGTGAGCAATCCGCACTCTCGATAAAGATCGGTATAGGTAACCGCGCCGTGCAACCGCCGCACCAGTTCACACTCGCGCCGGGTCTCTGCGAGGTGCGTCTGCACCAGCCAGTTTGTACGCGCGGCGAGCACCCCCGCACCTTTCAGGAGTTGCCGCGAGCACGAAACGGCGAACCGCGGCGTCACCGCGGGGCTGATCCGCCCGTGCCCGCGAAGAGACGAAGCCTGCGATAGGCCCGCGGATGCGGGGACAAGAAGCCCGCCGGGTGCATTCTGATCCATGAGGACCATGCCCACGTACCCTGCTATGCCGACCTCACCCAGCACGCCGATGGCCGCCTGCGCCGACTCGGCGTGGCTGGTGGCGTACGCGGCGATTCCCGTTGTGCCGAAGGAGTACAACTCGTCGGCCACGCGCCGCGTCATGTCGCGTGCAAAGTCGGGATCGGCCCAGCGCATCTCCGCGGGGAACACGGCGGACTCGAGCCAATCGAGCAGTTCGAGGCCGTCGATGCCGATGGAATCGAACTGCGGCAGGTGCAGGTGGGTGTCCACGAACCCGGGAAGGATCAGCGAATCCTCGCCACCTTGTGAGGGGGAAGGGGACACGGCACCAACACGAACCTGCGTGATGCGTTCACCCTCCACGACCACGGTTCCCGGCGTCAAATGAACCGAACTCGGCCCCGAGGGCACGAGCAGAGAGCCGGAGAAGATGATGGATCGATCGCCGTTCATGTGTCCGTTCGAGCGTAGGGTTCGTGCCGCGGGCGCTCCTCGTCTGGCGCCCGTTCAGGCGGCCTCGAACCGCCGAACAACGTGCACAACACGCGAGTTCGACACCCACGGCACGAACGAACGGATCGCCGCCGCACGCTCTCAACAAAACGATGCAATGCCCTTCACTCCCACTTCTGACCGCACCAACTCTCGAACATGGCTCGCTGATCGGGCGTCGGTGATTTCACTTTCGTGATCTTGAGTTCGCCGCGGGGCTTGCCCGCCAGTGTCAAGGTGATCGTTCGGAGTTCATCACGGCGGAAGTAAGTCAGTGTCACTTCCTCTCCCGGCTTGAGTTTTCGGATACGGGGAGCGAAGTCCGATCCCCGGACCCTCTTGCCGTTGATCGCCACGATCTGGTCTTCGGCAATCAACCCCGCCGCGAAGGCCGGTCCGTCTGATCGAACCGCCGATACGACCGCGTCCCCGGGTGATCCCGCGGCGGCCCCGTCACCGCCGCGGACCTCGATGCCGGAGTACGCCTCATCCGATCCGCCGCTGTCCGGGTCTGACTTCTCCTCGTCCTTGATTCCGGGCCGCTTCATCTCAAGGCCCAGTTTGAGCAGGGCATCGGCGATGGGCATCGGCGTGGTGCCCGAGACATAGTCTGCGAAGAACTCGTTGAACTCGCTGCCGGCCAGGTCCCGCAGGATGACGAGCAGGTCGGCGCTGGTATACCCCGGCCCCGAGAGGGGAAATCGCCGGTACAACTCGCGCATCACGTCATCGAGGCTCTTCGTGTTCCCGGTGCGCGAACGGATCTCGACATCGAGAAGGAGATTCACCATCGCCCCTTTGTCGTAGAACGACACCGTGGTGTTCACGCTGTCGGGGGTGGGCCTGTTGAACTTGATCCAGGCATCGAAACTCGAATCGGTCAGGGGCTGCACCGCCGCGCCGGGGCGCGACAACTGCGCTTCGGAGAGTTTGGCGAGCGATTCCAGGTAGTTCGCGACGCTCCACACCCCGGCTCGAACGCAGAGGAGTTCGTCGTAGTAACTCGTGGTCCCTTCGGCGACCCACAGGAGGTCGGTGTAGTTCTCCCGCTGATAGTCGTACGGCATGAGACCCCGGGGACGGAATCGCTTGACGTTCCAGGTGTGGAAAAGTTCGTGCGATGCGAGCGCAAGGAAACCCCGGTAGTCCTTGGGGGTGTCGAACGTCGTGGGCCGGGTCTGGATGATCGTGGAGTTGAGATGCTCCGTGCCGCCGCTCGCCCCGGGGGCCACGTGCGTGAGAAAAACATACCGCGAGTACGGGAACGATCCGAAGAGTTCGTGCTGCACCCGCGCGATCGCAGCGAAGTCCACGGCGACCTTCTCCGGCACCGCCGAGGCCGCACCCCAGATGGCGATCTCGTGCGGCACGCCCGCCACCTCGAAAGTGCGGATATCCAGTAGCCCGCACTCGATGGGCGAATCGACCAGCGTGTCGTAATCAGGCGCGAGAAGCACATCGGGACGGGCCGGATCGGGCGATAGGCCGGTGGCTACTTTCCAACCAGCCGGCAGTTTCAGCACCACCCGCGCCGGTTCGTGCCGCAACTCATGGCAATACATAAAGACCGCCGATGGGCTGAGAAAGGCGTGGCTCTCGTCGATATGCCGCGTCCGGTTTGAAAGACTGTTGGCGTAGAGGCGGTACGAGATGGTGAGGTCCTTCACCCCCAGGGTGTTGATCCGCCATGAACTCTTCGCCGTCTTCTCGAAAGCGAGAGGCCGCCCCGTGCTGTCCGTGGCGGCGAATCCGCTCACACCCCCCGCCAGATCGAGAATTTCGTAGCGTCCGGGCCTCCAGACGGGGAGATGGACATCGAGCGCCAACCCTGTCCACCCCCGCACGGTCATTCCGACCATCGCGGTCTGCGTACGGGCTTCGTGGAGATCAATCTGATACTCCACCGTCGCCGGCGTTTCGATTGCCCCTGAACACGGCGACGCGAAGAGACAGAGACAACTAAAAACAACAACGGCAGCGGAAGGGAGAACCATACGTGGCCGAGCGTAGCCCCCCGACCAACTTGAGCGGCGAGATGCTGAGCGAAACCCGAGTTCGCTCATCCCGCGAAGACCGCGAACACTCCTCCTGCACCTAACCTTGCGTCCCATGGCCCATATCCCCGTCTTGACCCGCTTCGCCCCATCACCAACCGGGCACCTGCATATCGGCGGCGCCCGCACCGCCCTGTTCTGCTGGGCGTTCGCCAAACGACACGGCGGCCGTTTCATCCTCCGTATCGAGGACACCGATCTGGCCCGCAGCAGCGAGGAGTCCGCACGCGGGATCATGGAGGATCTGGCGTGGCTTGGCATCGAATGGGATGAGGGGCCGGTGCTCAAGACCGCGGACGGGCGGACTCTTGGCGGCGATCCGCGCGGCGTGGGACCGTTCTTTCAGGCTCAGCGACTGCCGCTCTACAACGCCCACACCGAACTGCTTGTCCGCGCGGGCCGCGCCTACCCGGCGTTCGAGAGCAACGAAGAACTGGAGGCGAAGCGCAAGGCCGCGACCGCCGCCAAGAAAACGTACCGCTACGGGCGTCCGGAAGATGTGCACCCCGGTGAGTTCAACGAAGCCCGTTGGGCGCGGGCCGCGGCGGGCGAGCCGCACGTGATCCGTTTTCTCTCGCCCCCCACCGCCATCACGGTGAGCGACAGCGTGCTGGGAGACGTGAAGATCGCCCCGGGGGAACTCGACGATTTCGTGATCCGCAAGGCCGACGGCATGCCCACCTACCACTTCGCCGTCGTGGTCGATGATGAACTCATGGGCGTGACCCACGTGCTCCGCGCGCAGGAGCACCTGGCGAATACGCCACGCCATGTCGCGCTGCAGCAGGCGCTCCGCCGCGCGGACAACGGCGAACCGTTCCGCACGCCCTTGTACGGGCACATGCCCCTGATCTTCAACATGGACGGCAGCAAGATGAGCAAGCGCGACAAGGCGAAGGTCGCCCGCGCCGCGCTTATAGCCGCGATGCAGAAGAATACGGCGATGACACTGGACTCGCTCGCGGCGGCCCTCGCGCTCGACGCCACGGCACTTGCCGGATTCATCAACGCCGAGAATGACAGCATCGACATCGCCGGACACATCGCGCGGCACCTGAGCATCTCGCTGCCCGAGATCGAGGTCAGCGACTTCCGTGAGCGGGGTTACCTGCCGGGTGCGATCACCAACTTCCTATCGCTTCTTGGTTGGAATCCCGGCATGAAGACCGAGGATGGAAAGGACCTGGAGAAGTTCGACCGTGAGTTTCTGGCGAGGCATTTTTCGTTGGACCGGATCGGCAAGACCAGCGCCAAGTTCGACCGTGTGAAACTCGCTAGTTTCGACGGCGACGCCCTCGCAGCGCTGAGCGATCCAGAGTTCGCCGCGGCATGGCTTTCATGGATGAAGGAGTTCGCGCCGGAGGCTCACAGGGCCGCCGCGGGTGACGG
>ERZ761603.1335-NODE-1335-length-18601-cov-11.763615_pt1 | contig 18601 bp, 16 predicted proteins | sample MGYA00511879_ERZ761603 | MGnify/ENA primary metagenome ERZ761603 (study PRJEB28899, sample SAMN02850040) | bioreactor sludge metagenome | biome: EBPR Sludge; feature: EBPR Bioreactor; material: flocular biomat | place: Australia: Thorneside Wastwater Treatment... | reverse complement strand
GAACTCTACAGCGTCCGCGACGAAGACGAATGTGATGACCCGGAAGAGGAGAAGAAACGAAAGACCTACAAGGAAATCCTTCTGCGCATTGCCGCCAAAGGAAAATTCACCGCCGCCGATGTCGACTTTTTCCACAAACTTTTCTCACACAAACACGGCTCGATCAAGCGCGAACAGACAGAAGCGGCATTGGGTTGGTGGAGCCGCCCCGCCGAACTGGGGGAAGCGTTCTTCTCCGCTCTCCAATCATATTATGAGGCATTTTTCGAAGAGGAGGAAAAACGCATCGAACCCGCGCTGCGGGCTGCCTTGGAACGTGCCCAAGCGTTATCTTACACTGTGAGTTTCGAAGAGCTTTTCACCGAGATTTCACAAGGGCTGCAACTCGGAGACGAATTCAACGCCAGGACCTTCATCATCGCCCCCGCCTTCTGGACCACGCCGCTGGTCTTCTTCGAAAAATTCAACCGCGATACCATGCTGCTGGCGTTCGGCGCGCGCCCTGCGGATATGTCCGTCGTCCCCGGCGAGATCGTGCCTGATGCGCTCGTGCGTTCGCTCAAAGCGTTAGCCGACCCGACCCGCCTCAAGATCATGCGCTACCTCACCAGTGAGAACCTGACTCCCTCAGAGATCGCGCGCAAACTCCAACTCCGCCCGCCCACCGTCACCCACCATCTCAGGGAACTGCGCCTCGCAGGGCTGGTGGAACTCTCCCTCCTGCATGAAGAAAACCGGTATACGGCGCGCAAGCAAGCCATCGAAGCCGTGTACCAAAACCTGAGCGCCTTTCTCCAAGGCGAAACGACCAAAGAAATGGCATGAATACACAAACATCAAAACCCCGCAAACCATTAAGCATTTTTGGAGAATATCTCTCCCACATCCGCGCATTCAAACCGAATGCGCGGCTTTATCTTCTTAACGTCATCATCACCGGCGCGGTGATGGGCGTCTTCCGGCTCATCTTCAACTTCTACGCCCTCAGCCTCGGCTTCGACGAATCTGTGTTGGGCAATCTCATCACCACCAGCAGTTTCGTTGCATTGATCGCCGCATTGCCAATGGGTTACCTCGCGGATACCATCGGGCGAAAAAACTCGCTCGTTCTTTCAAGCGCGTTGCTGGCAACAGCCATCCTCGCCATGGCGGTCTGGCAGACGGAAACCTCACTCTACGCCATGAACGTGGTATCGGGACTGGCACAAAGCCTTGCCGGTGTGACGATGTCTCCCTTCCTGATGGAAAACAGTGACGAGAAGGAACGGACCTACCTCTTTAGCTTTGGGCAGGGTCTGACCATGACAATGGCTTCCATTGGCAACTGGATCGGCGGCTACCTTCCCACCTGGATGGGGAATGCGGGGAACTTCCCGGCGACCAGCAGTCACGCTTATGGAAATTCCATACTCGTGGCAGGTGTCTTTGCAGTTGCGGCGATCCTGCCACTGATGTTCATCTCTTCCCCTAAAATCTCACGCGGACAGAGGGCGGTTTTCGCTCCATTCGAATTTGCTTCAAAACACCCGGGCATGCTGGTCAAATTCATCCTGCCAATGCTTCTCACCTCACTCGGAGCAGGATTAATCATGCCCTTTATGAACGTTTTCTTTCGCGTTGTCCACCACCAACCCGACCCGGTCATTGGCGCATTGTTCGCTTGGGGCTCCCTTGCAATGGGCATCGGTTTGCTTGCCGCGCCTCCCCTCGCTGAACGAACTGGAAAGATACAACTCGTTGTCATTTCGCAGGCATTGTCGATACCCTTTCTCATCCTGCTCGGATTTTCGCCCATCTTCTGGGTTGGAGCGGCGACATACTATATCCGCCTGGCATTGATGAACATGAGTAGCCCGGTCTATCAAGCATTCGTCATGGAACACGTCGAGCCTTCAGGGCGGGCGACCGTGGCGAGTCTGACCAGCATGGCATGGAATTTCGGCTGGGCGTTCAGCCCTACCATCAGCGGCTGGCTGCAAGTCAAATACGGATTCGGTCCCTCCTTCATCGGGACAATCGTCTTGTACACGATTTCCGTCTTTATGTACTGGACATTTTTCTGGCGCGGCAAGGTCGAAGCCGTCCAAGCACCGGTTGCGGCGGATTGAATCATCAAGACCCGACGGGTTTTCAGAAAACCTGTCGGGTCTTGATGATTTCTGGCAAAATGGGGATATGCATAAGCACGATATGACAAAGTATGACATCCTCATCATCGGCGGTGGACCGAGCGGACTCTCGACCGCGCTTCATCTCGCGAAGTTCGCCCCGCATCTCACCCCCCGAATCCTGATCCTCGAAAAAGAACATTATCCACGCCCGAAACTTTGCGCAGGCGGGCTGGTCATTGATGCAGAAAGAATCCTCGAAGCCCTCGGCTTGGATGTGAACGAAGTCCCCAATGTCACCTCGAGCGAGATCCGTTTTGATTTTGGCGGGAAGGGCTTGCGGGTACGTATGCCAAAACGACATGCTTTGCGCGTCGTGCGAAGGAATGAGTTCGATCACTGGCTGGCAGGAAAAGCAGAGATGAGAGGATTGGAGATTCGGCAGGGGGTGACGGTGAAGCAGATACGACCGGACGCCGATTCTGTGACTGTCGACACCAACCAGGGGACACTTACCGCAAAAGTCGTCATCGGTGCAGACGGGTCGAATGGCATTACCCGTCGAAGCATCCTGCCGCAGGACCCGGTATACACGGCGAGGGTGCTGGAGGTGCTGACCCCGGATTACCCCACAACAGAAGGAAAGATCATCCCTCGCAAGAACGCAGCTATTTTCGATTTCCTCCCCGTCCCCAATAATATCGCTGGTTATGTCTGGGACTTCCCCACCCAGGTAAAAGGGACCCCGATGCGTTGTTGGGGCGTGTACGATACGAACATCCTCGCAGGCGAAAAGCGCCCTGCATTGAAACAACCACTTGCTGACGAGATGGATCGTCAAGGCTACCAGTTGGGTGACTATGAAATCAAGGGGCATCCCATCCGCTGGTTTACGCCTCAGAATAAAGTTGCCATCCCGCGCGTGTTGCTTGTGGGCGATGCCGTCGGAGCGGACGCGATCTTTGGCGAAGGAATCAGCATGGCGTTGGGATATGGGGTCATCGCCGCGCGCGAGGTGGCCGAGTCGTTTCAGCGTAACGAATTTTCATTCCGTGGATACAAGCGTCGGCTGGCGCGAAGCGGACTGGGGCAAACCCTCTTTGCACGCTGGCTGATCGCCCAGATCATCTACTCACTCAAATGGCGCTGGTTCCAAATCCTGTTATGGAGATTCCTCAAGCCGATCGTGTTACTAACAGCATGGACATTTGTTTTGAATTGGAGTAAAAAAGACATCAGGCATTGAACTGGAAAGAAGATCGCACATGGGCACCGCAGACCTGCACATCCATTCCATCTACTCCTACGACGCAACCACCACCGTGCGCGCCATCCTCAAACAAGCCGCCGATGTCGGTTTGAATGTCATCTCCGTTACCGACCACGATGAGATCCGTGGCTCTTTCGAAGCTGTACAGCTTGCTCCCAAGTATGGTCTGGAAGCCATCCCCGGCGCAGAAGTCTCGACGAAGGAAGGTCATCTGCTCGCGCTTTTTATCCAGACGCTTCCACCCGCTGGTTTATCCATCATTGATACGCTCATTCACATCGGCAAGCAAGGGGGCATCGCCATTGCGCCTCATCCTTTCAACAACCTGCCGGGCAGTCTTACGATGGAGGCGGTTCTGGGCGCGCTGGCAAACCCGCGCGCAAAAGGCCCGCTCAAGGGGATTGAAACGCATAATTTCGGCACACAGAGTTTCGATAAGGTGGCGCGCAAGTTATCGGTATTTCTTCCATTTGCAAAGATCGCTTCAAGCGACGCGCACATTTATTGGGCGATCGGCGCGGGGCGCACAAGTTTCCCCGGGAATACCGCGCAGGAGCTGCGTTCCGCATTGGAAAAAAACACCACAGTCCCCATTCCTTATGAAGGCGAGTCTTCGGCGGTGGCGATCCTTAGTTGGGTACGGCGTATCACCTTGCGCAAGTTCGGATATGCGTCCGATTCCGCCTCGGCTTCAACACCCATCGACACACAGCAGATCACAGACTCGATGATCGAAAAGATCAACAGGTTAAAGCAACAGCGAAAGAAGAGATAAACAAGGTTCAGGATTTGACGCGCCTGATAAACCCGGGGGAATTCAATTCACGCTCGAGGAGATACGTAAAATATCCCTGCATCAGGGTCTCTGCCTCTTTGCGGACCTCGGGGCTGGGTCTGGCACGTGAAGCGTCTTTATAGCTGGAGCGTTGGAAGTGGCGCAAGTACCGGAGCATTTCCAATGATATCCCCGCCAGATTTGGCAGACCTTCGCCACAACGCGGACAGATTACACCACCCGCCATGAATGAAAAGAATTGATCCTCGGGCAAAATCTCGCGCCCGCAGTTCGCGCACTCAAAGAGGTGCGGGCGAAACCCCACTGCGTCGAGCAGCCGCATTTCATAGTAACGGACGGGAAGCCAGGCATCCTCTTCGGCTTCGAGTCGCTCCAGGGTTTGCACCAACAAGTTGAAGACCGAAGGATTCGCCCCTTCTTCTTCGTAGGAAAAGCGCAGAAGCAATTCCACGACATATGATGCATAACTTGTCTTCATCAGGTCGTCACGCAATGATAAAAACGCGTTGAGCGTTTCGACCTGGGTGACGATCAACAGGTCGCGCCCTTTTGCAAGCTGAATCGTGACATGTGTAAAGGGCTCTAAATGCCCGGCTTTGCGTGATGTGACCTTTCTGGCTCCCTTCGCGAGCGCACGCACAAAACCCCGCTCACGGGTATAGAGCGTGAGCAGACGGTCGGCTTCGCCCCAATCAGCATGGCGGAGCACAACAGCGGACGCACGGAAGGAACGGAAGTCGGTCATAAAGATAGCAGTAATTGGAGGGAACGAAAGCAATACTGGTAGCGAATTGATGTTACATACTGTCCCGAAAGTTTGGCTGAAAAACAGGCTCGATCTACGAGAATATTCAGAACATTCTTGCAATGTGAGCGGTTAATCTCTAATTTTCCACAACCAAATGTTCGGGAATGAAAGCCTCGGGGAGCAAGTCTTTTACTGTGGTTTCATGGGTTAATTTTCCTTGTCCGTTCCCGAACAGAACGATGGTATCCAACCCGAACTCCGCCATGACCTGCCTGCACCCGCCGCAGGGCGAGCCACCGTTGTTGGTCACAACAGCAATGACCTCGAATTCCTTTTCCCCTTCGGATACTGCTTTGAAGATGGCGACCCGCTCGGCACACATCGTCTGCGGATAGGCGGCGTTCTCGATATTTACCCCTGTATAAATCCTGCCGGTCTTCGTGCGCAATGCCGCGCCGACGGGGTAGTGCGAATATGGGGCATATGCCCGCCGCCGCGCTTCGTTTGCCAGGTCGATCAGGGATTGCTTTTCAGCTTTTGTGATGGTCATGGTTTTTTTTACTCGTCTGTTCGTATTGAATGGACTCGCAAGTTCTACTTGCGGTTTCCAGAAGTAGAACTTCTGGATTCCTATTTCTTTTTTGTCTTCCGTTCCAACTTGCGGATGGCTCGAGCAGGCATGCCGACCACAAGCGTATCCTCCGGGACATTCTTCGTCACTACAGCGCCTGCGCCAGTCTTTGCACCGTCCCCAAGTTTGAGCGGGGCAACCAGCATCGTATCCGACCCAATGAAGACATCCTCACCGATCTCGGTAGCATGTTTCTTTTCACCATCATAGTTACAAGTGATCGTACCTGCGCCAATGTTCGTGTTCGCTCCGATATGAGCATTACCGATGTAGGAAAAATGACCCATCTTTACGCCCTCTCCCAGATACGAGTCTTTTACTTCGCCGAAATTCCCCATATGAACGTGATTCCCAAGATGCGCGCCTTTCCGCAAACGCGCGAACGGTCCCATATCCACGTCGTTATCCAGCAAAGCGCCTTCCAGCACGGAAGCGAGAATCTTACAATTGTTCCCGACCTTTGTATTCCGGATGATCGTGTTCGGGCCAATGATATTCCCCTCCCCCAACTCGGTTTTGCCATGCAGATACGTGTTTGGCATGATCGTAGTGTCTTTTCCGATCTTGACATCCGCTTCGATATAAACTGAAGCCGGGTCGATCATGGTCACGCCGTTCAGCATGTGCGCTTCATTGATACGCCTACGCATGGCACCTTCCACTTCGGAGAGATGCACACGGGTATTCACGCCAATGGTCTCTTCGAGGTCGTCCATCACTGTGGCGTGGACAGACAGCCTGTCCTTCGCCGCCAGTTCCACGATATCGGTCAGGTAGTACTCACCTTTCTTCGGATTCTTCGGGATGCGATGCAGGGCATCCCACAGCCATTTCGAATCGAAGCAATACCCCCCGACATTTAATTCCTTCACTTGCAACTGCTCAGGGGTGGCGACATATTCTTCGACAATGGAAGCAACCGTCCCATCCGGGTTGCGGATAACCCGCCCAAACCCGCGCGGGTCGTCAGCAAGCACCGTCAACATCGAGAGCGGACCCGAATTTTTCTTTTGAGTCTCAACAAGTTTTTGAAGCGTTTCCCCGCGTAATAAAGGCATGTCCGCATAGCAGACGACGACCAGGTCAGATTTTCCCTTTAATAATGCTTCCGCCTGCATGACGGCATGTCCCGTCCCCAACTGCGGTTCCTGTTTAACAGTTTGGACGGAGTCTCCTAAGTATTTTGTCACCTCGTCCGCGACGTGACCAACCACCACCACCGGTTTTTCCGTGGTGGATAACGATATTGCCTGTAAGGCATGCCAGATCATCGGCTTGCCAGCCACCGGGTGCAGCACTTTTGGAAGCGACGATTTCATGCGCGTGCCCTGCCCAGCGGCAAGAAGGATGGCGGTTATCTTCATTCATACACCTCAGATGAAAACAGGATTTGTGCGGTTCACTTTCCTCCGCGACAAATCCCGTTCGATAAAATCGTCCGCCTGTGCGGACATTTGTGGCTGGGGCACCTGGATTCGAACCAAGATCCACAGCTCCAAAGGCTGGTGTGCTGCCATTGCACCATGCCCCAGTGCGGGCAAAATTGTATCACAATTCTATTTTTCACCTGGAAGAAGACCCATCTTCTTCGCTTCTTCATGCGAGATCACTTCAGGGTTGGTCGACTTCCTGCCCAATTCGTGCGCGGCTTCCTCCCAAAAATCATCTGTGGAGTTTTTCTTCTTATTGTCATCGGAAGCATCCTTGAGCAGGGCTTCCATTTCGGGGGCGGGGGTCGCCTTGGCAAGCTTGTCTGTACCCACCCGGGGAACCGTCGGCGCGGGAGGGGCGGCCGTGGGGGCAGATTTAAATTTTAATTGACCCGTCACACCGATCAGGTCCAACGCCTTGATGACCTGCGAACGCAGCGACATCAGTCCGCTCATCGAATCCAGAATCTGATTCTCATCCGCCAGACCCTTGCCTGCTACGAGGAGCGCATATAGCGGTGTGACCGGGATGAACAGCAGGTCATGGTCGCCGCCGTTGAAGACATGATAAGACTCGATGGATTCCTGGTGGTTATGCTTTGCCACCTTCATGCTGGTATTGTGGACCGCCATCAACGTGGAGATGAGGGAGACCTCCATACTTGGGTCGCGTAGGCTACCTGTGCGGGCATTGATCAAGCCGCGCTCGTTGAGCAGGAAGACCGCATCGGCTTTGAAATCCTGACGGAAGTTGGCAAGCAGGTCTGAAAGCCGTGCCTGCTTGGGTTCCTCAGCAACGCTGGTTGCGGCTTTCTCCGGCGGAAAAATGGTTTGCACAAGGCCCAGTCCACGCTCGACCGAATCGAGGAAGTCCGCAATGGGAATGGGCTTGTCGAAGATGGCAAAGGCGCCTGTGTTGAGCATTTCATCACGCATCTTGCTGTCGGTCATGCCAGTGATGAAGACCACCTTTACATCAGAGTGACGCGCGCGGATCTTGTGCATCAACTCCACACCGCTCATGCCAGGCAATTTGTAATCGGTAACCAACATGTCGATCTTGTGGCGGGTGGATTCAAGCAAAGCCTCCTCCCCCGATTGGGCTTCAAAGATTTTTATATCCTTGTTCTTCAATGTGTCCAGTGTGGAGCGCAAAAGCCGAAGAATATCGCGTTGATCGTCCACGAGCAAGAGTGTGCGAACCATGATGATGAGTTCCCGTTTGCAGGCAAACTGCAGAAAATGATTTCTTTCCGGATTTGATCCACGGTACATTAGACACAAACCGGGGTGAATGGATTAAATTATAGCAAGGATTGAGTTCCGCCTGACCGTCAATTTTGACAGGAGTCAACGACCTCGAACGCTTCGATGTTCCAGAGAGGGTTGGCGGCAGGATCAAGGTCGAAGCCGCACAGGTCAGGGCGGGCGGCGGCAATGCGCAGGCGCGAGTACAAAGGAATGGCTGGCAACTGCTCTGCAAAAATGATCTGGGTCTGACGGTAGGAAGCGAGGTAGGTTGAGTCTCCGCGCAGGGAAGTCTGCCCTTCACGACAGGCCTGATCGAATTCATCATTTGCAAAGCCAGTGATATTCGATCCGCTCCAACCATTATCAGATGTCGGGATCCCATCGCTCATAAACCAGGCGCATGGAGGTTCGGTCCCATCCACACCGAGGGCGTATTGAGCCAGGTCGAACTGTCTGCCAAATAGCGGACCGGCGGAACCCGGCGCGTAAAAGTCACCAGGGGCGGTAAATTCGATGTTGACTCCGATCCCGCACTCAGCAAGGGATCTTTCCAAGACCGCTGTCACCTGCCTGCGCTGTGAGGTGGATGTAGTCTGATAATTAAGGATGAGCGGTGTGTTATATGCCACATTCTTGACATTAATGGCACGGCGAGGGGTCGCCGGGTCGTCGTCCGAATCCAACCAGCCAGCCTGCTCAAGAAGTGAAACGCCGATTTGTGGATCGTATGGAATGGCTGTGCTATTGGAATCATATGCTGGATGATTTGAGGGCAGGTAGCTGGCAGGGACATCCGTCAGCCCATAAAGGATATTGGCAACGATCGTCTGCCGATCAAGACAGTAGGCAAGCGCCTGGCGGGTATACGTATCAGCAAAGAAAGACTGCCGGTCAGTTTGAAGGTTATAGCCGTTGTCATAGGATGCAGGCACGATGCCAAGCCCAAGCCATTCCATGCTCAACCCTGCGGTCGTGAACATACGCGCCTGCTCGGCGGTCTGCATCTCCCGCAGCAACCCAACATGGTCTTCGAGGTTTACAGTGGGTTCGATCAAGTCACAGCGGCCTGCGATCAACTCGGATAGAGCCAGGTCCGGGTCCGGGATGAAGCGGATTTGAATCTGCTCGATTTTAGGATAGCCGTCGCGAATCCGGAAGTAATTGGGGTTCTTATCCAATATGATTCTGTCGCCGGGGATCCATTCGCTGAGGATGTAGGGTCCCCAGCCCATCGGTGTGCGGGAGGAGATGTCCACGTCAGGCAATTGGCTGGCGGGGAATTCGCTCCAGGCGTGTTTGGGGACTGGCTGCCAGAAGTTGGTAAAGTAGGTCGAGTCGATGAAGCCTGGCACACCGAACCATTGCAAGGTTTGCGCATCAGCGGCTTCGTAGGATTGTGTGCGAGCGGTCAGATAGGCGTTGGCTTCAGATTCGCGCTGGAGTTCGAAGGAGTAGATGGAATCATCGGCGGTGAGCGGGGCTCCATCAGACCAGGAGAGATCGGGACGTAGCCGGAAGGTGACGATCATTTGATCCATTTCGAGCGGCGAGACTCCATCAAAAGTGATGGCGCAATCATCGCTGCGGCATCCAGCGGGATGCAAACGGTCGCCTGTGGTTAATTCAATGAGCTTTCCATCGGCATCCAAAACTGTGTCTCCCGGCTGGATCTCGGTTTTGACGATCTGCGCGTCGCCGTTTTCAATCGATGGCAACTGGGTCAGAATGACAGGCTGGTATTCGTACCCGACAATGTCGATGGGACCGTCATAGATCGCGGCGAGGACATTCCGTGCAGCGGAGTTCAATTCGCCAAATGGGTATAGATTGTTGGGCTCCTGTCCCATGCAGATCGTGAGTCCGGCTTGTGTAGTTATCTGTTGAGTTTCAGTGGGAAGCGGTTCGGGGGTTTGAACGGGTGTTTCCGTCCCTTCCTGGCTGCCGAGACAAGCCGGGATGATGAGGAGCAGAAGGATAAGCCAGTATGGGATGGTTGTTTTTTTCACATTTGCCTGCCTGTGGGGCGGTAAGTCATTGGGCAATTATAACCAGTCCCGCTTGATAATCTCTGGAGGGATTCCGCAAGTTCTACTTCTGAAATTCCGCAAGTAGAACTTGCGGAATCCAGACCTCACTTGATAAAGAAGAGACCGCTTGCGCGGTCTCGGTTCAATCTCTTTATTCAGCCTTCCAACAGGCCACCCAGTGCCCGGGTTTGATTTCCTTGAACTCCGGTTCGTCTTGAGAGCACTTGTCGATGGCAATGGGGCAGCGGGTGTGGAAGCGGCAGCCCTTGGGCGGGTTGAGCGGGCTGGGCACATCGCCTTTGAGGATGGTGCGTTCGCGCTTCACATTCGGATGCGGGATGGGGATGGCGGACAGAAGCGCCTTGGTATACGGGTGGAGCGGTTCGCGGTAAAGCGATTCGCGGTCGGTCAATTCGACCATCTTGCCGAGGTACATCACCGCGACACGGTCGGAAATATGTTCGACCACACTGAGGTTGTGGGCAATGAAGAGATAGGTCAGCCCAAATTCCTTCTGAAGGTCTTTGAGGATGTTCAAGACCTGGGATTGAATGGATACATCCAAAGCGGATACCGGCTCGTCACAGACAATGAATTTGGGATTCAACGCCAAAGCGCGGGCAATACCGATGCGCTGGCGCTGGCCACCCGAGAATTCATGAGGGTAACGGCGGGCATGGTATTCTTCGAGGCCCACTTTCTTCAGCATGCTGATGGCGACTTCCCAGCGTTCCTTGGGGCGTCCGATATTGTGGATATGCAAACCTTCCATCACAGATTCGCCGATGGGCATGCGCGGATTAAGGGATGCATACGGATCCTGGAAGATGATCTGCATGTCGCGGCGCAGGGGTTTGAGTTCGCGCTGGCCCATTGTGAGGATGTTCTTGCCCTCGAAGTGGACGTTGCCGCCGGTGGGTTCGATCAGACGAAGAAGCGTGCGGCCGACGGTTGTCTTTCCGCAGCCCGACTCACCCACCATACCGAGGGTTTCGCCTTTCTTGACCGTAAAACTGACTTTATCGACCGCCTGGACATGGGCTGTGACCCGTTGAAGCAAACCCGAACGTACCGGAAAATATTTAACGAGTTTATCCACCACCAACAAGTCTGGTTCTGCTTGTTTATTCATTGTATTCATGAGCGCATTATTCCTTTATTTTCCAGATTTTATTGGGGCGGTATGCCCTTCGGCATCTTGATATAACCAACAGCGAACCTTGTGGTCTTCAGACACATCGATCAGCGAGGGGTGCTGGTCGACACAGATGTTGAGGTTATGTTCCACGCGGGCGCGGCAGCGCGGGGCAAAGCGGCATCCTTGTGGCAGATTAATCAGGTTGGGGACGGAGCCGGGGATGACATCGAGCCGCTCGCGGATTTCGCCGAGGACCGGGATGGAACCGATCAGACCCTGGGTGTAGGGATGAAGCGGCTTGTCGAAGAGGGAAGCAACCGGGGATTGCTCCACGATCTCGCCCGCATACATCACAACGACGCGGTTCGCCATCTCCGCGATGACGCCCAGGTCGTGCGTGATCAACATCATGGCAGACCCCAATTGCTTGCGCATGTCGCGCATCAGATCCAAAATCTGCGCCTGAATAGTGACGTCTAATGCGGTGGTAGGTTCGTCCGCGATCAGAAGATCGGGAACGCAAGCCAGCGCCATGGCGATCATTACGCGCTGCGACATACCGCCGGAGAGTTCATGCGGGAAGGAGTCAGCCCGCCGCTCGGGTTCGGGGATACCGACCAGTTTGAGCAATTCGACGGCGCGCTCGCGTCCCTTTTCCTTGCCGAAATCCTGATGGATGTTCAACACTTCGGAGATTTGGTCTCCGGCGCGGAAGACCGGGTTGAGCGCGGATTGCGGCTGCTGGAAGATCATGGAGATGCGGTTGCCGCGCACCTGCATCATTTCCTCTTCGGTGGCTTTGACGAGGTCTTTGCCGTCGAAGTTGATCTCGCCTTCCACGATCTTGCCCGGGATGCTGATCAGGCGCATGATGGACAGGGAGGTGACGCTTTTACCGCATCCGGATTCTCCCACAATGCCGAGCACTTCACCGGGGTAGATTTCGAAGTCCACGCCATCCACGGCGCGCACAACACCGTCTTCGGTATAGAAATAGGTCTTGAGGTTCTTAACTTCCAAAAGGGGTTTATTGATCTCAGACACGGTTAACCAATTCTCCTTGGTCGATGGGATTGTTTTATTTCCGTTTGCACAGATCGTTTTCTTCCATGTAATTTAGCAGCGGGTCATACGTACCCAGATGAAAGGACCCGCCGGAGGGCTTTCCATTTATAAGACTGAACAGAATGGTCTTTTCTGCATGACGCCCGTCGAGCGGAATGAGCAGGGTGTCGAAATTAGAAAAGAACGGGCTGAAGGAGTGGATCCTTTGAGGCTCGTCATAGTGCATTTCGAGAAGCATCATCAGCTCGTTCGACCGGTAATACTCAAAGGTATCATCCGTCAGGTTCAATTCATCCCAACGCTTGTCACCGGAAATCTGCTCGTTGACAAGGGCGGTGATCGCTGCGAGATGCGGGGAGTCATCCGGCAAGAGAATCTCCTCGCCGTAACATCGCAAGACGCCGAATGCCGGAACTCCTTCATACACCGGATAGAACCAGAGTGCATCCTTGGTGTAGGCTGTCAGGCTGAGGTAGATGAAGACCGCAATCGCCAGAAAAATGGTGACGAGGAAGTTCAAGACCGATGCGGTTCTTCCGGCGCTTTGCTGGCTGTGAATGCTCACACCACGCCTCTTACTTGAGGATCAGCGTAATCAACACCCGAACCTTGTCGCTTTCGGGAATTCCCTGAATTGTAACAGAGATATTCTTATCCGGCTTGACCCGCAGGAGAGTGAGGGCGTCGCCGATTGGGTTCTCGGGGCTGTTTCCACGCCGGGTCCATCCTTGAGCTTCCAATTCGGTACGGTAATATTCCACATTCGCGTCAAGCCCACCCGCAACAATGTATGAAATGTTGGTATTTTGCGCGGCAAATTTGAGTTCCTCCGCCTGTGGGTGGATCGGCACATCAGTGGGCAGGGAATCAAGATTGGCTTGGGTGGTGGCGGTGGCGGCTGCAACCTCGGAATCGGTTTTTCCGGTATCTTCCGAAGGACGCGAACAACCATAAAGCACAAAAGACATAACCATTATAAACAATACAGCCGTAATGATCCGCTTCATTTTCCTCTTCTCCTATTCGATATTGAATTAAAGTTTCAGGCGCGGGTCAAGCGCATCGCGCAAGCCGTCGCCAATATAATTGAAGGAAAGCGAGGTAAGGAAAATGCACAACCCGGGGTAAAAGGCAAGCCAAGGCTGCTGCCACATGCGTTCCTGCACGTTTTGCAGCATGTTCCCCCACGTGGGAACCGGAGGCGTGATGCCAAATCCGAGGAAGGAAAGAGCCGCTTCCAATACGATGACGCCGCCAAGTCCCAGTGTCAAATTGACAATGACCGGGGCAAGCGAATTGGGGATCATGTGCTTGCTGATGATCCTCCAGTCACTGGCACCCAACGAACGCGCCGCCTGTACAAAGTCCTGCTCGCGCAAACTCAAGACCATGCCGCGTACAAGGCGGGTGGCAGTCAACCAGCCAAATGCGATCAACACAAGCGAAATGATGATCGCCTTCGACCATTCATCCGGCAAGCCTGGAATTGTGATACCACGGAGCATTGCGGAAAAGAACAGAAGCAGCGGGAGGGTGGGCAATGTGAGCAGGAACTCGACGATGCGCTGAATAAGCGAATCCACCCATTTCCCAAAGTAACCCGAGACCGCCCCCACGATCACCCCAATCGTTTCACTGACAAAATTAACCAGGACAGTTACGAATAAGGATATGCGCGAGGCGTATAGCAACCTGCTGAACACGTCCCGGCCGAGTTCGTCCGTGCCAAGGATGTGTTCAGATGAGGGGTTGGAATAGGGAGGCGCAAGGTTTTGCTTATAAGGGTCGTAGGGAGCAAGCACATTCGCAAAGATCGCCGCAAAGATGAAGATCAGGACAAAGACCATACCCACCACAGCCAATTTATGCCTGATGAACCGGCGTCCGATGATAAGAAACCAGCTTTCTTCCTTTATGGTCGAAAGGGTTTCGGAATTTAATTGAGCAACCGCCATGTAGTATCTCCAAATATGATGGATTTAATTCAAACGGATCCGCGGGTCGACAACGGTATAGAGGACATCGCCGATCAACGAAGCGATCACCACCAGCACGGCGCTGATGAATAGAAATGCCATCGCCACAGGATAATCGGTTGCGCCAAGGGCATACACGTACAAAAAGCCCATGCCGGGCCAATTGAAGACCGTCTCTGTAATGGTCGCACCGCCAAAAATGCCGGGAATCTGAAAGACCACAATCGTGATCAAGGGGATCAAGCCGTTGCGCATGGCATGTTTCAGGATGACAACCCGTTCGCGCAAGCCTTTGGCACGCGCGGTGCGGACATAATCCTGCCGCAGAACCTCCAGCATGGCGGTACGCATAAAGCGGCTCCAGCCAGCCATGTAGAGCAGGGAAAGAACGATGGTGGGCAAAATCGCGTGAACAGCAATATCAACCGTCGAACCGGGAGTGGCATTCAGCAATTCAAGCAAACTACCGGGTAATGGGTTTCGGACCAGAATGACATTCCCGGTGGGCAGATAGGGGAAACCGAACGCCTTATACAAGGGAGATTGATTCCCCCCAAACAAAATGATCATCATCAAACCAAACCAGAAGACCGGCATGGCCGTGCCAAAGAAAGAAAACGTGGTGACGAAATAATCAAGCCGCGAATATTGCTTCACTGCCGAGATAATGCCGATTGGAACAGCTATGAGCAGCGAAATAACCGTGGCAGAGGTCATCAAGATCATTGTATTGCGAAGGCGGGAGAGAAGCACATCCGCAACCGGTGAACCGCGAGCCACGTTCCATGAAACGCCGAAATCGCCCCGGATCACGCCGCGGCTGCATGTTGATTCCACAGACTGGCAGGAGGAAGTTTGTAACTCCGGTCTGCCGATATCATCGAACCAATCCTCACCGCCCAGCCAGGCGATGTAGCCCCAAAAGGGACCGCGGTGCAGACCCAGATATTCAGCGATACGAGCGATCTGCTCTTCAGAAAAGCCCTGGTTTGCGCGCCCTCCGGCACCGGCAATTTTCAGTTCATCCAAGGGCCCGCCAGGCGCGAGCCATAAAATAAAGTAGATCGCCATGGACGCTGCCACAACGACCAGACTCATCTGAAAAAACCGCCTAATCAAATAATTGGTCATATTTCTTCCCTTTCCATTGCTCAGGGGATGTAAATTACTCTAATTTACTCATCTTATATGATGTCATGCTGAGCGCAGCGAAGCATCTCTATGACCGTTACAGAGACACTTCGCTCCGCTCAGGGTGACAGTCTAAAAGGACAACTGCGTAAAATCAACTCTATTCATTCCAAAAAAGAAAATAATGGCAATCGGACTTATGAATAACCAGAATGGAGGATGGCGGTTTCCCGCCATCCTCCAAGTATTGCGTACTACTACAACTTAGTTCTCGAAGTCAAAGTTCTCGACATTCCAGAATTCGCTGTTGGCGGTCGGATCCATCAACACACCCACAACGCCGGGGCGGGTCACAAGAATCTTGGCGCGGGCAAACAGCGGCAGGCTGGGCAGGTTCTCGGTGAAGATCGCCTGAGCCTTGGCATGTTCGGCAGCCTTGGTGGCTTCGTCGAGAGCCTGAGTCGCGGCATTGCATGCGGCGTCAAAGTCGGCATTCTCGAAACCAACATCGTTGGAGGCGCCCCATCCAAGTTCCGCGCTCGGAACCTGGGACGAAATGTACAGGTTGCATGGGGGCTCGACGCCGGTCAACCAGGCGAATTCGCCCAAGTCGAACTGACGGCCGAAGACCAAACCATCCGGACCATCGGCAAAGTATTCGCTGCCGTAAGTTTCGATGGTGGTTTCGATACCGCAGTTATCCTTGAGTTGAGCCTGAACGATCTGGGTTACTTTTTCGCGCAGGGGGTTCACGCGGGTGCTGTGAACGAAGGCGAGCTTTTCGCTGCCGTTATCGAGGATGCCATCAGCATCGGAGTCGGTCCAGCCGAGGTCGGCAAGCAATGCCTTGCCCTTCTCAGGATCGAATTCGTAGATGGTGATATTGTCGTCACCAGCATAGAGCGGGTGGTCGGCAGCGGTGTAGGTGTGCTGAACAACAGCCGCACCGTTGGTCGCGCCATCCACAACAGCCTGGCGGTCGATACAATAGGCAATCGCCTGGCGGAAGGCAACATTCTGGAACAACAAAGTGCCATCGGCAGCCTTCAAGGTGGCAGAAGCGCCGGAGTACCCTTCAACCGGTTTGGTGTTGAAGTCGAGGTGTTCGAACACGGTACCAGCCACAACCTGCGGGATCATCAAGCCTTCAGCTTCGAACTGGCGGATGAGGGGCAGGGAGCCTTCGAAGGCAGCGTCCTGGGTACCGAAGTCACACTCACCGGAAGCCAACTGGGCAATGAGCTGGTTGGTATCGGGGATGAAGCGGTAGATCAGGGTGTCGATCTTGGGCAGGCCTTCGCCAGCGCGCCAGTAGGTTTCGTTCTTTTCGACGGTGAGGTGGTCACCGGCAACCCATTCGGTCAGTTTGAACGGACCAAAAGCGAGCGGGTCGCGGTTGACGCTTTCATCGGCAAGCATTTCAGCAGGAGTCATCGGGGTCGAGCCGCCTTCGCCGTAAACATGGGCAGGAAGCGGAACGATCATACCGTCGATGAAATAGGTACCGCTGGTATAGCTCGGCATGTAGTAATACTTGTAGGTCGAGTCATCCACGATCTCGATCTTCTGAGTCTGGGTCTCGTAGAAGTACTTGATGCTGGGGGTGTCGGGATGAGCGCCGACATCGTAAGAGAACTGCACGTCCTTGGTCGTCACAGGGGTGCCGTCTTCCCAGGTCGCGCCATCGGCAAGGGTGAAGGCGGTCACGATCTGGACGGTCGGGTACTTCTGACCTTCTTCAATGGTGACTTCGGTCGGGTCGCCTTCTGCCTGGTTCAGGGAGATGGTCATACCCGCTTCGAGCGTCACAGCTGCATCCTGAGCGCCATCGTAAACGACATCGCCAACGCCGACTTCGATGGTTTCCTTGGTGGCAGTGTCATCGAAGGTCGAGAGTTCGTAGAGGACGCCCTGATAATCATAGGTGCGCTGATCGAAGGCGGTCGACGAATCATAGAGCGCATCGAGGACGAATGACTTGACGAGCGCGGATTCGCTATACAGATACAGGGTGGAGGGTTCCTGCGCAAGACAGGCAACCATCACCTTGGGTTCGGCGGGGGCAGCTTCGGTGGCTTCGGGTGCCGCTTCAGTGGCAGCGGGACCTTCTTCAGTGGTAGCCGGAGTGCCGCAGGCCGCAAGGGCCATGCTGGCGATCACGAGCAAACCAAGCAAAGCAAACAATCGGTTACGTAACATTATGTTTTCTCCTCCAAGAAGAAAATTTTTTGGGGTTTTGACTTTCATAGATTTATGAATCGGTACATGTAAATATCACCGCCTGATGGACCACCTCCTTACATATTTCTGCGTTGAAGACATAATCTTTTCCGACATGAAACAGAGCAGATTATACCCAATTCTCAAGGCGAGTCAACGGGAGGCTTATAGAATTGGGCTGTATAGTCAAATATTCGTGTAATAACAACCCAAAAGGATGGAGTCAACCCTACTGGAGAACTGTTTTTTCAGAATAAAAATCCGCCTCCCCAAGGCCTGAGCCTGGATTCTGACCATTCAGCTTTTCTCTCTCCGCGTTGACAACCATCCTTCCCTGCCATAGAATGCAGTAGGGCAAATTTCAATTTGTCTATTTGCACTCAACCTCACCAAGGAGAATCATCATGTTGAAAGAGTTCAAAGAATTCGTCATGCGCGGAAACGTGCTGGACCTTGCAGTCGGTGTCATCATCGGCGGGGCATTTGGAAAGATCGTCGGCTCGCTGGTCAACGACGTGATCATGCCTGCCATTGGTTTGCTCATGGGCGGAGTCAATTTCAGCGAGCTGGCAATTGCAGAAGTCATCAAGTATGGTGCTTTCATTCAAGCCATCGTTGATTTCCTCATTGTTGCCTTTGTCATCTTCCTGGTCGTCAAATCCGCGAACAGCATGAAGAAAGCCCCTGCCCCAGCAGACCCCACCACCAAGGAATGCCCGCACTGCATCAGCACCATTTCCATCAAAGCCACCCGTTGCCCGAACTGCACCTCTGAATTGAAAGCGTAGTCTTTCCTTAATAAACGTCAAA
>ERZ761603.1333-NODE-1333-length-18615-cov-14.799407_pt1 | contig 18615 bp, 12 predicted proteins | sample MGYA00511879_ERZ761603 | MGnify/ENA primary metagenome ERZ761603 (study PRJEB28899, sample SAMN02850040) | bioreactor sludge metagenome | biome: EBPR Sludge; feature: EBPR Bioreactor; material: flocular biomat | place: Australia: Thorneside Wastwater Treatment... | reverse complement strand
GTTCGATCTGCCGCAGCGCCTCGCCCCGCTCCCGCGCCGGCGCGTGGCGGAGGTAATGAATAAAGGGGAGCGTGAGTTTTCCCTTTTCCAGGTCCTTGCCGACCGATTTGCCCACGGTGCGCTCCTCGCCCGTCAGGTCGAGCAGGTCGTCCTGAATCTGGAAGGCAACACCGATGCGGCGGCCGAACTCGGCCATCGCGGCGCACACGCCCGCCCCCGCCCCGGAGAGGTGCGCGCCCAACTCCGTCGCTGTGGCGATGAGCGCCGCGGTCTTGCGCTCCACGATTTCGTGGTACGTCGGCTCGTCCAGCGACAGATCCCCGCGGTGGTGCAGTTGCAGGAGTTCGCCGGCGCACATGACGGTGCTGGCACGACCAACGGACTGCGCGGCGAAGAGTGTGCCCCTCATGGAGCAGAGGTGATAGGCCGAGGCGATCAGGTGGTCACCCAGGATCACGGCCATCTCGTTGCCCCTCAGCCGGTTGACCGTTTCGCCGCGGCGGCGGGTATCGGCGTCGTCCAGCACATCATCATGGACGAGCGTGGCCATATGGACCATCTCGCAGACGGCGGCGACGGCGAAGTGGGGGGGGGTCAGCAACTCAGCGAGCCTTACCGGATCGGGTGCACCATCGGCCGCCGGGTGAGCGGCCATCCCCGAGACTAGGAGCAGGGTGGGCCGCAGCATCTTGCCGCGGTACCGCTCAACGTGCGCGACCAGGTCCATGACGGGGGGAAGGTCGCTTGAGAGGTGGTCGTCGAAGACCTCTTTGACCCGCTCCAACAGCGGCATCAACGCGGTGGCCAGAGGCGCGAGGTGCGGATCGCAATCGATCAGATCATGCATGAACCGGAAGGTAGGACCGAAAGCAAGGTCCGGGTCAGCAGCAATGGGCGTGCAATACTAACATTATGCAAACATACAAAAAAAACCATTGCATACCCGTCACGACCCTGGTATCCTAGTGGTTCTGGGAAACGCCGCGTTGCCGCGCGCTGGCGGAATGTGATGCGTTCTGCATCGATGTATAAGCGGTATTGTTGGAGTTCAACCCTGGCTGTGCGGTGATTACGGAGGCTCGCCATATGCGACACGTCGCTTCGCGTCGGTGCTCGGCATTTACGCTCATTGAACTGCTGGTGGTCATAGCGATCATCGCTCTTCTGATCGGCATTCTTCTCCCGGGGTTGGGCAAGGCGCGTGCAACCGGCCGGATGCTCAAGGAGCAAGTGGCCGAAAAGCAACTGCATGTTGCCTGGGCTGCCTACTCGGTCGACTCTCGTGACAAGTTTCTGCCCGGTTATCTGCACTGGGGATGGGCACACCCGCACCCCGGCTCGGTGAACATGATGCCCGGCGATCCGAACGACCCTCAGAGACTGATGGAGGGCACCGCGATCAAGAGTTGGCCATGGCACCTGATCGCCAACGGGTATTTCAAGGCCCACGACCTCGTGATCGATAAAGCGACATACCAGGAGTTCATGACTCGTCCGTCCGGCTCTCCCAACACGGGGGCGACAAACCAGTACGGATCGGAATCGTTCCAGGGAGCCATCGCGTGGCATCCATCGTTTGGCATGAACAGCGTGTACGTCGGCGGCGATTACAACAACGGGGCCTTCGGCCTCTCGAATGCGCAGCCCGGCGGCAATCCTCACGCCGCGGGCGGTCGCTTTTATTGCGAACGCATGGACCAGGTGCGCTACCCCACGCGGCTGATCGCCTTCTGCTCATCCCGCGGCGGTGATGTCCGCGATGGCAGTTGGTGGAGTTACGGATTGAACATGCCCGACAGCGGCACGATCCGCCCCGGTTACTACTACGTTGAACCGCCTTCGGCACATCCGAGGGCTACTTCGCGGTACATCACCACCGGCCCGGCCAAGACCACGCCGAACCTCGGCGGCGGATGGACCGGCGCCTCGAACAACAACAACTACAATGAACGTTCCATCCCAAGCACATGGGGCATGCTCCACCCCCGGCACTTCACCAAGGTCACAACCTGCATGATCGACGGGCACGTGCAGATGTACTCGCTCGAAGAACTTCGCGATATGACCAAGTGGGCCAACTGGGCCACGTACCCGGGGTGGCGCTTCCCGCCCAACCAGCCCTGGGACCGCGAGTACCCTCCTCGCCCATGAGTCCGGGGCGACGCCTCGCGTGATTGCCTTTCCTCAACGCCCCGACGATCGGGGCGTTTTCGTTGGCCGCGAGCGGAGCGGTATTCATCGCCGTTGCGCCAAGCCGAGCGCGGCCTCCAGCACCGGGTCCCGACCGGCAAGTTCATCCGCGAGCGTGGAACGAACATCCACATCGGGAGTCAGCCCGCCCGCCGCCGCCGCATCGTTCATTCCGCTGACCGATCGGATCGCCGGAACGCGCACGCGGATGCCCGAGTTGGGGAGCGTGACGAAGAAGATAATCCCCGCCGTCGGGCCATCCGCTGATCCGCCTGTTGGCTCGCCCGCGAGCGTGACTCCGAACCGGGAGCGCATGGTTGCGAGGCAGAGCGTGGCACCGGACGCGTTCGCGGGCCCGCACAGCGCGATGACTCGGCCCGTGAAGGCGGGTGCGAGCGGCGCGAACGCCGGGACTTGTGGCGAGAGCACCTCGTAATACCCGTTCTCCAGTTTGCGAAAGGCTTCATCGGGCATGTCCAGCACCGAGGGGTCCCACGTTTCCAGTTTGTCGCGCAGGTCGCCGAAGCGATAGGCTTTCACCCAGCGGCTGCCCCGCGGGGCGAACGGTTCCTTCGCGATGAACCGCAGCAGGTCCAGCGCGGCCTCGTCGCTCCCGCCGCCGTTGCTCCGCAGGTCGATGATCAGCGATGCCGCTCCTTTCGTCGCGATCTCCTCGAAGTACGGGCGATAGATCGTTTCCGGGTCCAGTTGTTTGCGATAGGCGACGAACGTGCCGATCCGGAGCAGCGCCACGCCCTCCTGGGGAAAAGTGAGCGTGATGGATTCGTCCAGGTTTCGTGCCGCGGCCGGCTGGCGCAGCGCTTCGCGCCGGGCCGCGCGGGTCACGAGGCTGACCCGCGCCAAACGCGAGCGGGTCGCTCCGGCCGTTCGCACCTCGATCACACGCTCGCCACCGCCGCCGAAATAGAACGGGTAGTAGTGGTCGAACTCGCATTCATCCAGATCGCTGGAGTTGAAGAGGGCGAAGCGACGGGCCCCATCCGTCCACCCGTCCGCGGGGACCGCGTTCAGGATCGTCGCCATGATGACCCCCGCCGGAACACCGTCGATCGCGATCACTTCATCGGCGGCGATGATCGCGGGCGAGGCCGATCGGGCCACCAGCATCCGCCCCGATTCCTCGCGGAATCGCAGCGGAAAATACGTGGCCCCTGTTTCTCGGGCCGCGGTCCACTCCTTCCACGGCTCGGCCTTCGTGTGCGAGCAGCGCACGCTCGCCAGCGCGGCCGAGAGCAGTGCGTACAAACGCTGATCGGTGATCCCGGACTCGCTCTCGCGCTCGAGCACATCGAACGCCGCGCCCGTGATTCCCGGCGCACCGTATCGGTCCAGACCCGGATGGATTGTCTCGATGGCCCGACGCGCCAGACGGACATCGTCCAGCGCGGCCTCGGGTGACAGTGCGCGGGGCGGCGGGATTTGCGCGATACCCGGGGCCGCCGCCGCGACGAACCCGGACACAACGGCGAGTGCAAGGCGAAAGAGCATCCCGCAAGTCTACTCGAATCCCATGCGGCACGATCGCCGCCAAACCCCGTAGTTATACGGGGTTCGAGTGACGGGCACGGATGTTGTACCGCTCAATCAACCCCGGTTCTGCGGGGTCCGGCAGGGCAACGGAGGATCGAACTCGACGAGGATCTTGTTCCCCACCCCGAACGCCTGGATGTTCACGCCCAGGCTGACCTGGAAGATCAGGGTGAGTTTCTGCTCCGGGCGGCTGCGCGACAAACTCGGCAGATCGTTCATCGATTGGATGGGCTGCCCCGGTGTGTAGCGGACGGTGATCTTGATGCTGTCCTCGTAGATGTAGCCCACGGGGGTGTAGGTGTTGCCGGAGGTGTCGAAGAGGAGCGGGGGCTTGCTGCGGTCGACGTTCGCCGCGGCGGGTGAGAGCAGGCTCAGGCGGCTGGTGGAACTGACATCGACCTTGAAGATCACGACGTCGGTCGAGACGGCGAGCCGCTCGATGCGAAGCGAGTTTTCCAGTCCGACGGTCTTGGATTTGTAATCGGCCTCAAAGTCCTTGGTGCCCTCGATGAGGAAGATGGTCCGGCCCTCATCATCAATGACGAGAGGGTCGTGGGTGCCCTTCTGGATGGTGAAACCGATGCTGTTATTGACCGTGATGCCGTCGGGGGGTTGGATGTTCGCACCGGGGGAGAGCGGCTGGCCGCTGCCGAGTTTGACCACGCCCTTGAGGTCAAGCCCGTCGGTGGGCATGCGCTGTTCATCGGAGATGGGACCGGCGCCCGCGCCGGTCGGATCGGCGGCGACGGCCATGGCCGTCTTCGAGCCGCTGACACCCTCGATGTAACGCTGGCGTGTGGCGGCGTTGGCGAGTTGCTGCTTGGGCGTGGCGAGGGAGCCCTGATCGAGGCGGACGCGGGTGCCCTTCACGTACACGGCGATCGGGTTGTATCCGTTGGGAGCGGGGAACTCGAAAGCGAACTTCGCGGCGGCGCCGGCTCCGACGGTGGCGATGTACGTGTCGCGGGCGTCGAAGCGCCAGCGCCCCCATCCCTGACCATCACTCTGGGCCTGGGACCACACCGCCAGCGGGTAGACCTCCATGCGCTGGCCGTTGCCGTCTTCGAGCAGGAGGCGGATCTGAGAGGCGCCGATGGCGAACTTGCCTTCCTTCTCCTTCGCGCCGGCCTTGAAGTTGACCACCACACCTTCGATGCGGGTGGTGGATGGCCAGGGTTTGCCATCGGGGTCCACAACGCTCTGGATGCCGGGGCTTTGGCTATCCCGCAGCAGCGACTCGAAGGGTGTCTGACCGCCGCCGACGGTGAAACGCTCGACGATCTCGAAATCCTCAGGCTTGGTGGTGTTGCGTGCCCTGCCCTCGCCGAAACTCAGACGCAGCGCTGCCCCCTCGTCCTGGAGGTTGGGGTGCCACTTGGCGAGGGGTTCACCGCTCCTGAAAGCGGCTTCGCTGAGGCGGCCGTAGAACCCGGCGGTGATCTTGTCCAGCGGCACAAGGATCGCGTTCTCGCGGACGATGTTGCCGTTGTTGTCGTAGACGACATGGGTCGCGCCCATGAACCCGCTCTCGAGCCGGAGGAAGCCAAGGCTGATGACCAGGATGCCCGCGGTGATGACGCCCGAGGCCGCGCCGCACAGCCCGCCGCCGATGTAATCGGTCAAGGTGCCGGGGTTGACGTTGGCGGGCAGCATCTTGTCCACGCCCACACGCAGCAGGGCCAGACTGGCGGCGAAGGGGAGCGCCAGGCCCATCGCCCAGGCCGTGCCGCCCAGGAAGGAGGTGAACCCGCCGGGGCTGGCGGCGTTCAGGATGGCCAGGGAGAGCGGCTCCCACACGCCGAAGGCGATGGCCCCGGCGATGAGCGTGCAGATCAGGTGAATGAGAGCGGAAAAGAAGCCCCGCGTCAGCCAGACATAGCCGAGGGCGAGGACGATCAATACCGCGATGCCGGTCATCATCATGGGAATTGTCCCGAGGCGAGAAACGAAAAACGATCAACGACAGGCGACGATTGCTGATCGAAGAAGCGTCGCCCGACTTCTCCGCGGTTCACCCCGCTGGTGATACCGCCGAACTCCCCGTCCGGTTCGAGAAAACCGGATCGGCACCCAACCAGCATCAGCCTTTGGCCGCGGCGGGCTTGGCCTCGCCCGCTTTCGTCGCCGGCTCGGCCTTGCTCTCCGGCCCCTTGGAGGGGTCGGCGGTGATGCGCATGACCTCTTCGATGCTGGTGATGCCGTCGATGGCCTTGCGGAGCGCGGCCTGCTGGATGGTGGGCAGGCCCTTCTTGCGGAACTCGCCGCGGAGGGCTGTCCAGTCCCCGGCCTTGATGAGCGCCCGCTCGGCATCGCCGAGGGTGAAAATCTCGAATATGCCCTCCTGGCCGATGTACCCGCCGCCACCGCAGACGGGGCAGATCTCGGGTTTGTTCTTGATGAGGACCTGTCCGCCCTTCTTGAACAGCTGCTTGATCTTGTCCGGCGGCAGCCCCATCTTCTTGACCATGTCCGGGCTGGGCTGGTAGGCGACGCGGCAGTTGACGCAGAGTTTTCGCAGGAGTTTCTGCGCAACCACGCCGTGGAGCGGTTTGGCGGCCTGCTCGACATCGCCGACGGCCTTGAGCCAAGTCTGGATCGCCAACAGGGCGCTGTCTGCCTTGACCGAGGCGTAGACCCGGGTGCGGTCCGCCTCGGCCTTGGCGAGTTCCTTGGCGGTGGCGGCATCGGGCACTTCCGCGACGCCGACCACGTCCGGATCGCGCCGGATGATGGAGCGGACCAGCGTGGAAAACTCCGGACCTTCGGACTGCGGGTCCCATTTGTTCTGGCGGGCACCCTCGATCGAGTCCTGCACGTCGATCTCGATGGTCTGAACGTTCTTGGTATAAGCGTCGTGCATCTTCACGATGCTGTACAGCGTGGTTGTGCGCCCGCTGTCGGGCCCGCCGGCGAGGAGGACCAGGCCTGTGCCATCGGCCACTATCGCGTCGAGTTCCTTGACCTGTGGTTCGAGCAGGCCGAGGTGGTCCTTCTTCCGGCGGACCTGGGCCTCGGGGTCGACGAGGAACATCATCCTCGGGCCGGTCGGTGATCCGATCGTCGTGACGCGGACCTTTTTGCGAGTCTCGCCCCGCTCGATGCCCACCTCGGCGGATTGACGCTTGCGCTGCTCGGCCACGTCGAGTTTCGCCGCGGCTTTCCAGAAGTTCATGAGTTTGGCGGCTTCCGCGGCGGGCATGGTTTCACCCGGCTGCCGGACACCGTCCACGAGTTGCGAGACGCCGTAGGTGTTGTCGCGTCCTGTCGGTGCAAGGACCATTTCCGTCGAGCGGCTGTCGAAGGTCTTGATCATCAGGTTCTCGGCGGCGACCCGGACCTCAAAATCGGGGGTCTCGGCGTTGGGCGGAGCCAGGACGCTCTTGTCCGGAGACTTGATGAGCAGTTCGACCTTGCCCTGCTTCTTCGCGGCGGCTTTGGCCTCGCGGGCGGCAGTCCACTTCGACAAGTCGAATGTGAGTTGGTGTTCCTGCGGCACCCGCTCATCCCTGTTCGTGACGAGCGCGAAGACCACGACATCCGCCACAAGGATCAGGATCATCAGGCCCCAGCCGAGCCAGAACGACCACTCTTCCTTGACGGGGATGGAGATCGCCACGATAAGTGCGAGCAGACCGACGGCTAGGTGGGCCGTGTTCCAGGCCTCTCTCGCGAGGAAAAAGCGGGCCGCGTGCTTGTCAAGGATCCGCGAGACGACTATCGCCCACGGGACGAAGGGCAGCAGAAGCAGCAGCGGCTTCCAGATCGACACGAGGAAGTACCCCTCCGCGAGCGTGAGTAGCCCGGGGAGTGCGGACGGCGTGAACGCGAGTGCTTCGGATGCCATGTGTGGTGGGATCGAGCGGGGATGGTCGGCGGAAGCGAGAACAGGGAACGAATCAAAGACGTCGCGCTTCACGGGCGGGAACCGAGCCGCGTGAGAGGGCGGGGGCAAGGATAGAAGCCCCCGAAGGCGCGAGCGCCGGGGAAAACTCCAAAAATACCCGAGTGGTGCCACCGAGGACGATGGGCGTTCGGGTATGGATTGGTACGGGCGAGAGAGGCCCTCGGTTGCGGTCAACGATTCAGATGACTTTGGCTTCTCTCTCGTCGCACAACATCGCACGTTCATCGGGCGGCACATGCCGTTGTCAACCCCACGGCGTTCCTGGACGCACCATCGAGAATCAGCCTTCACGGCACACATGGTCGGTGAGATGCACGATGGCCCCAACGGGTACGGTTTCTCTCTCCCCCCGGCGCGGAAGATGAGCACGAGCGGCACGACGGAGGCGGATCCGAATCCCGAGATCGAGTTGAGCATTGAGCAAGGCGTCACGAGCACGCCGATGATCGCCAACCGCGTCGGTGATGCCTCCACGGCGAACCAGACACCTTCGGGTGGCACGGACGGGTGGGAATTCCCAAGCCTGATCCATCGGATCGTGCTCGTGCGATGCGAGCCGTGGATTGGTGGTCGGTTTACCCGAGTTTCTTGAGGCGCATGCGGAACTCGTCGATGTTGGGGCTGGCTTCCTCGGCCACGCTCAACTTGACGTATTCCTCCTCGACGAGTTTGACGAGGCTCTCGTTGAAATCGACCATGCCCGTCTGGCGGGCCTCGATGCTCTTGAGGTACTCGCGCAACTCACCCTCGCGGGCCTCGAGGATGTACTTCCGCACAACGCTGTTGTTGATGAGAATTTCGAGGCCGGGGATACGGGGGATGTTGGGGTGCAGCGTCGGGAGGAGTTTCTGATAGACAAAGGCCCGCATCTGGTAGCCCAGGATCTTGCGGACCTGCTCGACTTCCTCCTGCTCGAAGAGGCCGTAGATGCGCGAGAAGCACTGGGTGGTGCTGCTGGCGTGGATGGTGCCGTAGACGAGGTGGCCGGTCTCGGCGGCGTGGAGGGCGGCCTCGAAGGTTTCGTTGTCGCGCATCTCGCCGACGAGCACGACATCGGGGTTCTCTCGCACCAGGGCGCGGAGGGCGATCTTGAAGTCGAGGCAGTCGATGCCGATCTCGCGCTGGTTGATCGTCGCTTTCTTGTCCTGGAAGATGTACTCGATCGGGTCCTCGATCGTGACGATGTGGACGGGCTTGCGCTCGTTCACGTAGTCGAGCATCGCGGCGATGGTGGTGGACTTGCCCGATCCCGTCACGCCGCAGAGCAGCACGATGCCCTGCGGCTGCATGGCGATCTCGGACATGATCGGGGGCAGGTACAGGTCCTCGAACCTGCGGATATTGCTCGTGATGAGCCGGGCCGCCACGGAGAGTTTGCCGCGGGCCTGGAAGAGGTTGACGCGGAAACGGTTGTTGTCGTCGTAGTCGTAGGCGAAGTCGACGCTGCCGAACTTGTGCAGGTCCTCCACCTGCTCCTCAGAGAGGATGTTCTGTGCGATCCCCCAGAACTCCTCCGTGCTCACCGCCTCGCAGTCGAGGGGCTTGAGGCTGCCCCGCAGGCGCAACTTCGGCACCTGGTCGGACTTCATGATGAGGTCCGATGAGTTCAGTTTGATCGCCGCCTGAAGAAACTTGCCCCACCTCGTCGCGTGCGGGTCGGACTTCTTCTTGCGGCCCATGCTGATGTGACCGATGTCTTTGGCGCTGGATTGCGGTTCGCTGTCGACGCTCATACGGCCCTGCCCTTTGCCCGCGCCGGCGCTCCCGCCCGCCGCGGCGTTGTGATCGAGTACAGACGTTTCCAGTGACAAGCGTACCTCCATCCGACAGGCGGAGCGCGATCTCGACCCACTTTCGCCCGTTCGTTGACCTTCGCCAACCGACACCACCACCCCGGCGTACGCGACTTGGTAGCCGCGATATCCGAACAGAAACAAACCGGCATGGCCGGATGCAGCGGTCTGCCAGCACCGCGTGCCTCCTTCATTCGCTCGCTGTGAGCGTGAGGTTCCGGTTGAAAAAAAACGATGCTCGGCCTTCGAGAATCGTTGGTGAAAAGAGGGTTACGCGATCAGAGCGAACCGGCTCAGGCCTCCACGCCCCATCCGGTTCGGCGAACCCTGATCCAGCAATCTGCTGCCCAGCCCAGCCCCGCCCCAACTGGGATAAGGATCACGGCGAGAGTTGAGACTCGATCGAAATCGCTCTGCCCCCACAACGTTCGCGTGTCAAAGAAAATGGAGCCGCAGACGAACAGGGTCACGATGGCCGCGGCGGTCAACGAGCCGCGCTGGCAGGCCTCGATCCGTCGCATGGGCCATTTCCACAACAGGAGCATGAGCAGGAAATGAAGCCCCATCACGGCCGGTCCGAGCACCAGCCCGCCGAAAAGCGGAAGATCCGCCCCGGCCAGGTCGCAGCCGCGGGCGAAGGTGAGATTCGCCTTCTGTGCGATGGCCCTCCCGTGCGCGGAGGTGATCAGGCCGCCGCTGACCCATGTCGCGGCGAAGGCCGTGGCGAGCGAGAAGGCGATGAACCTTGCTCGCTCCGGGCAGAGGCACAGAACCCGGCGGTACGCGGGCAGGAGCGAATACTGGTATTGGCATTCGGGGCATCTTCCGATCTCATCGAGGCCGCGGAAGTTGTACCCGCACTCGGGGCAGCGTTCGCGCCGGCGGGCGTCGATGGTGCGGTGCTCGACGCAGTGAGGAGCGGCGGCGATCAGCGCTGCAAGAGCGAAGGCGATGAAAAGCGTCGTGAGCACGGCCCGGTGTACGAATGGTGCGGTGAGAGGTTTGTGTTACGTGGCGTGGCGAGCGAGAAGGCGGTGGAAGTGATGCACGCCCTGCTCGCGGGTCGGGGAATATCGGCCGTGTGAGTACAGGCGCGATCGCAGGCCCTTCTGCACGGCCTCGACCACGGCCTCATCCTCACGTTCGACGCGGTCGAGGCCCGCGCCGGCCCCCCGTTCCAGCAGGTCCGGCCGCCAGACATACGGGATGAAGCTCACCCTGGTCCGGTCCACCCCGAGCGGGCGGACAACATTGATGGACAGACCCCATGGGTAAAAGTTCAGCATGAGGTTGGGCCAGAGGTGGAAGTAATACGCGGCGACTCGCTTGCCCGTATCGGGCGATATGGATGGTAAGTTGAAGACCGCTTCGCCACCGTCGTCTTTGCTCACGCCCAGTTGCAGACTGCCATGCTCATGGAGTTCGGTCGCGTATGCCCCATAATCGAGAACATCGTTGAGCGACGCGTGCACGAAGGGGATGTGGAACCCTTCGAGGTAGTTCTCGCAGTACAGCGCCCAGTTGCAGGCGACGAGGTAGTCGCGTGCGTGCGAGGGGTCGAGGCGAAACTCGTGCAGGGGGAGCCAGCCGACCCGCTCGATAACGGGCCGAATCCACTCGCCGAACGGGCACGCGGGAGCGAGGGACGTGAAGAGCAGCGGTCCCAGACGCTCGAGCGGCAATCGGCGCAGGTTGTCCTCCTCGGTCGGAAAGCCCTTGCACGCCTCGAACTCGGGCATGAACTGGAAGGTGCCATCGAGGGCGAAGCGGCGGCCGTGGTAACGGCAGCGCAGGTGCCGCTCGTTGCCGGGGGCTTCGCAGACCAGCGTGCCCCGGTGGGTGCAGACGTTGGACATGCAGCGGACGGCATCATCCGTGCCGCGTGCGAGCAGCAGCGGTTCATCCAGGCAGCCTTCGAGGAGCGTGAACGGATAGACCTGCCCGGGGATGCGCACCGCGGTGGCCTCATCGGTGATGAACTGCCAGGAGGGCGTGAAGACGCGGTCTTTTTGCGAGGCGAAAAGCGCCGGGTCGGTGTAGAACGAGCCGGGGAGCGTGCGGGCCTGCGTGATGTCCGGATCGGGGATCACGGTGGGAAGCGTAGGGAACGCCCCGGGCGATTCATTCAACAGCCGCCGGCCTCCCACGCTGCAAAGAAGGTCTCGACATCGCCGCCGTCGACGCCGCCGTCGGCGTTGACATCGGCGGACTCATCCCCCGCTTCCCACGCGGCGAAGAAGGCTTCGACATCGGCCCCATCCACGCCGCCGTCGTTGTTGAAATCGGCGGGGCACGGGGGCGGCGGGGGCGGCCCGACGAGACAATCGATGAAGTGATAGGAGCCGCGACCCGATTCCTCGAAGGCGATGATGAGCAGGCGGTGGGGGCCGTCGGTGAGGCCGGTGACCCCGCCGATCCATTCGAGGCGGTCGAGTTGGGCCGCGCGGTTGCCCGCGTTGGCGAGGGTGAGGGGGTTGGGCACATCCGGGGGATCACGCACCACGTGGACCGAGTTCACCGTGCGGTCCAGGGCCTTGATCGTGAACTGGTAACTGGTCGTGCCCGCGGGGAGTGGGCAGTTGGTGAGCGCCTGCACCTGCGGCGGCAGGCGGTCGATGTAGACGGCCTTGCGGAACTCGCGGAAGAGGGGACCTTCGCCGCCGATGCGCTTTCGGAACGCCACGACGCTGAGGTAGTTGACGCCCTCTTCGAGGCGGGTGGCGTCGATAGCCTGGTGATAGCGGCCGTTGGTGTTCGCGGTGCCAGCCAGCGGCTCGCGGAGCGTGACGAACTGCTCGTACCCCGGCACCACGGCGTTGGTGTGGTCGATGTCCGTCTGGCCGTTGCCGTTCCAATCCTCGTACCCGGCGTTCCAGCGGAAGACGGCGTTGTCATCGGCGTTGTTGTTGTTGGCCGCGCCGGGGTCGCCGTTGGCGGTGGTCAGTTGAATCTGGAAAGAGTCGGCGGTGATGACGGGGATCGAAGCCAGCCGGCGGCGGAAGGCGGGCGTCGAGGCGGCATCGGCGGGGATCGTGGAGGCGATGTTGGACAGTTCCAGCGTGCCAGAAGGGATGGCGGGGGCGTAGACGACGAAGCCCTTGTTGTGCTCGAAGCCCGTAGTGGAGGTGTTCCGCGGCACGCGGATGGTCAGGCTCCCCCCCGCGCCGACGGTGAGCACATCGGCGATGTCGTTGTTGGGATCAACGGCGGGGTTCGAGGCGTTGCCGGTCATCTCGATGAGGCGCGTGCCCTGAGGGAAACTGGTGCTGATGGTGCGCGACTCAAAGCCGCCGTCGTAGCGGTCGTTGCAGCCGACGATGCAGTTGCCCGAGTAAAGCCCGCCACCCTGGTTGGTGCGGCGCTCGAAGATCATTACATCGCCGTCGATCCAACGCGGCTGAAACTCACCCCTCCCGAGTTGGTTGGAGAGCGTGACGAGGTTGGTGATCGTGGGGTCGAGGTTGGTCGAGGCCGAATCGGCCCCCAGCGCGTTGGGCAGGCCGTGCTTGGGGTAGAAGCCCGCGCCGGTGCGGACGATGCCCCGGGCGTTGTGAAAGACGTTGGCCTGCCCCGTCCGCATGAGGACATAGGCGTAGGTGTACCACCCCTGCTGGCGGTAGGTGGGTGTGGGCGGGTTGGCATTGCCCTGGCCGGTGGTCCCGTTGTCGTGGCTGTGTACGTGGTTAACGCCCACGGTGCCGTTGTTGAAACCGTCATCGGTGCTGTCGATGTGCGAGGGCAGGATCGTGTTCCAGTCTCCCAGGCCCCCGCCGCCGATGAGGTTGCGCAGGCTGCCCGCGCCCGACAGGTCGAGGGCATCGCGGTTGGCGAAGTTGTCACCCGCGGCGAGCCGACCCGAGGCGCGCCCGTTGGGCTTGCGGACGTAGCGGTCGAAGCAGAAGGAGTTGCCCTCGACGCACTCGCCGAAGACATATGGGTTGACGCGCCGGCCGTCGGGCGTGAAGCGGCGCATGTGGGTCACGGCGTCGAAGAAGGTGTCAAAGAACCAGCTGGGGATATGCTTGATGGCGTCGATGCGGAATCCGTCCACCTTTTTGACATCCATCATCCACTGTGTCCAGCGCATGAGGAACCCGGTGGCGTTCTCGGCGTAGGCGTCGCCCGCCATCGGGTCGGAGGTGTTGAACCGCCCGAAGGTGAACTGCGACGGGCCTTCGTTGCGCGACGGGACATCGCAGGGCGCGGCGAAGATGCCGGTGTTGAGCGGATCGGCGTACCACATGCCGGGGTTGTTCACCGGCGCATCGCTGCCCAGGGCGGTGTCGGGGTAGAACTTCGCGTTCGCCGGGTTGGGGTTGTTGAAATAGCGTCCGCCGGGGATGTTCAGCGGGTCGGGCCCGACCGGTTGGCGGATGAACGAGTGATTCGTTTCGTGGGCGATGTCGCAGAGCGCCACCAGGTCCCCCTTGAGAAGGCAGTAGCGGGCGCCGTTGGGATTCTCCGATTGGTAGTAGCCGGTGCTGATCCCGTTGTTGAAGTCGCCCCAGTTGTCCGTCGGCAGTTTGTCGCGCATCGGGCTGGGCGGGTTCATCCAGAAGCCGGGATAGCCGCCGTCTTCCATGAAACCCGCGCCGGTCTGCCGACCCGAGTTGTGATTCAGGATCGCATCGATGAAGACCTGCGCCCCGCAGCGGTGGAACTCGCTCAACACCGCGTCGAAGCCCTGCTCCGTGCCGTAGGCGGTTGTCGCGCCGGGTCGTCCGAAATCGAACCGATCGAAAGCGTCGTACCCTGCGCTCGTTGAGTTCTGGTTCGCGCTCCCGGGCCAGACGTAGCCGCGCGTCGGCGGCGGGAGCCACACGCTCCCGAACCCGGCCATGAAAAAATCGGGCATGCGCCGCTCCATGGCCGTCCAGGGCTGCTCGAACCACTGGAGCATCGGGGCGGGGTTTTCATCGAACGAACTCTGCGCGCTGGCGCTGGCCGCCAGCCCCGCGGTGGCAGCGAGCAGCACAACAGAGGCAGGCCTGACTGAAAAGCGGCGAAGGCAAGTTGGAATTAGGTGAGGCATGGTTGTCTCTGGGGCGGAGCGGCGTGGTTATGGGGCGCAGAAAAGCGCAGTCGAAATGTTACCACGACTGCACGACAGATAGTCGTCTACCAGTTCGCTCCAGTATGACGTGAGGATCGGGATATTGGAAGAGGAAATCGCCGGAACCGGCGGATTGCGTTGGTTTTTTCTATTGAAACCGTTTCGGAACGCTTGGTCCCCCGGGGATGTGCGTGGGTGCGACCTCGGGCCGTTTGCGAACCCAGTCTGCACAGGGCGTACCTAGCAGCCTCTCGCGGGCTTGGTGAAGTTGGTAAATCCCCTTCCGTCGAAGCGGAAGACCCCGCCCGATGTCCCGAACCAGAGGCCGCCCTTCTTATCCTGGAGAATGCTCTGAACGTGCCTGTTCGACAGGCCGTGCTCGGGTCCGAAGTTGATGAAAGTAGTGCCGTCATAGCGGCTGGCGCCCCCACCGGCGGTGGCGAACCAGAGGCAGCCGGATTCCTCTTCCGCAATTGTCCAAACAAAGTCGTGGCACAGGCCGTTCTTCTGTGTGAACGTCTCGAAAGTTTGGCCGTCAAACCGCGTGACGCCGCCGGCCCGCGTCCCGAACCAGAATGTGCCGCTCTTGTCCTGGTATACGCACTGGATGGTGTTGGTGCCCAGGCCGTCACGCGTCGTGTACGTCGTGAAGGCCGTTCCGTCGAACTTCACCACTCCGGCTCCATCAGTGCCAAACCAGAAGTTGCCGGCCTGATCTTCCAGGATCGACCAGACAAGTTTCCTTGAAAACACCGGGGCTGTATCGGTCTGCGCGAGGGGCAAGGAGAACGCCGCGAATCCACGTCCGTCGTAGCGGCAAAGACCCGCCACCGAACCGAACCAGATGTTCCCTTTGCTGTCTCTGGCGATGCTCCACAGATCGTTCGCGGGAAGACCGTCCTTCTCGGTGAAGTTGGTAAAAGCCTGACCGTCGTAGCGGGAGGCCCCCCCGTTGGTGGCGAACCAAATGTTTCCAACATTGTCCTCCACGATGCCCCGAACCGCCTCACCCGCGAAGCCTTCTTTGATCGAGAAGTACTCGAAGTTCTGGCCGTCAAAGCGGCAAACCCCATCGCCGTTGGTTCCGAACCAGATGTTCCCCGATCGATCCTGGTACATGCGTCTGATGTATTGGCTGATCTGGACAGATGCATCCGGCCGCGTGAAATACGGCGGGGGTGAGAACGGCTGAGAGGCGCGTTCGATGACAGTCGCGGCGATCGCGGTCGTCTGCCCCTGTGCGATCGGAACTCCGATCACACACACCGTTGTGTACAGCGCTCCGAGGATCGATGGCGCGATGCAACTGCGAGCGGCGCGTCTGGTGGCGGATGGCAAGGAGTTCTCCGAAGTGCGATTGCGAGAGAAAGCGAACCGACTATTCAAAGTGTTTCACCCGCGAGCGCCGGCTGATCGGGTCGAACTGTCCGAGACACAGGATTCCGCGGGTTGCATAAAAGTCTGATAATAACAAATCCGGAACGCCACGAAGGCCATTTTTCCGGTGATCTCGCGACGCTCGGAACAAGCCCCGGGGGATCAGCGTCTATGATTATGTCAAGCAGACGCACATCTGCGACACGGCTTGCGGGCCGCGACACTTTTCCTCCTAGCCCGGTTGGTCCCGCGAAAGACACGGGCGCAGCGCGAAGAAGGTCCGTCATGTTGGGTGCGTCAATCCGTTCGGCAGCCTCGCGGCTGGTCGCGTGCGCGGCGGTGGGTCTGTCGACCGCCGGCGCGAGCGCGGGTTCGAGTTTCTCATTTTCCCTTTCGCTGGGCTTTGGTACCAGCTGTTACGCGAACAACTGGTGCGGCGGTGGCTGGTGGGGGCCGAGTTTCAGCATCGGCTACAGCAACGTCTGGTGCAATGATCCGTGCTGGACGCCTTCGTGGAGAGTGGCGTGCTTTGATCCCCCCATCTGCGCCCCGGTGGTGTGGTCGGCCCCGGTTGTGTACTGCCCGCCCCCGCCGGTGGTGAGGTCCGTTGTGTTCGTCTCGCCACGGGTGTGGTGTCCGCCTCCGGTCGTTGTCTGCCCCACGCCGGTCGTGGTCGTACCGCCCCCCGCGTATTGCCCGCCCCCGCCGTGCAATGAATCGTTGTACTCGCCGGGCCGCCCCAAGTCCATCGCGGTGCCGCTTCCGGCGCCTGTCGCTCCGCTCGCCCCGGCACCACGCCGGATCGTGGGCGATGAGTCCGCGCCGCCGGGAGCGATGCCCGGCGTCATCGGCAAACCGCTGCCCCTGCCCCCGGCACCGAAAGTCGACACAGTGTCGGGCATCGGACAGCGAGAAATCCGGAATGCCGCGTTCAACCCCCAGCCGTCGAAGACCATTCAGCCTTCGCTCAATCCTCAACCCGTAAAGAACATTCAGCCCACTTTGAACCCGCAGCCCAAGCCGCGGCGGGGTGACTCGAGCGAAGGCAGGTCCGGCACGCCCGCAGCGCCCGGCATGCCGGTCTCGCGCCCGGTTGTGGTAGGGGATGAATCACGGTCCATGCGTCCAGAAACGCCGGGCTTCAAACACGCTCCGGTTGTGAAGTCACCGACACGTTCCGAATCTTCCGTGCCTTCGATCGGGCCGGTCATGCCCAAGCAACCCCGGATCGACAGTCAGCCGCGCAGCGCTCCCGTGCCATCGACCGGGCCGGTCATGCCCAAGCAGCCCCGGATCGACAGTCATCCACGCAGCACTCCGGTGCCGTCGGCCGGGCCGGTCGTGCCCGCCCAGCCACGGGCCAAGCAGCCGCTGTCGGAGTCTTCGCCGCGGATGACGCCGATTCCCTTGGGCCGCAGCACCCCTTCCGTCAAGCAGGTGCCAACCACGCCTTCGGTCAAGAACAGTGCCGCGTGGAACCCTCGGCCCGCCGCGCCCAAGGCCATGCCCAAACGCTCTGACAAGAACTAAGACGTTCATGTGATGAACCCGACCGGGGGCCGCAAGGTCCCCGGTTTTCATTCCCTCGCGGCATCATCCTCGTACTCGAAGGATCGTCTGGCCGACACCCGCGGTCGACGCAGCGCGATGTTCGCCACCAGCCCGGTCATGATCCAGACGGTGAGCAGGCTCGACCCTCCGTAACTGAGGAATGGAAGGGTGATGCCGATGATGGGCAAGAGGCCCAGGTTCATCCCGATGTTGATGAAGACCTGGGCCGTGATGAAGCCCGTGAGTCCGACGCACACCAGCCGTCCGAACGGCTCGCGGCACGCGGCCCCCGTCCCCAGCGCACCGATGATCCACAGCGCGTACAACCCGAGAACACCGATCCCGCCCCACAGCCCGAAGCGAGCGGCGATCACGGCGAAGATCATGTCGGTGCGGCGTTCCGGCAGCGCGTTGTAGTGCAGCAGTGTGCGGGCGTGGGTGTCGCCCAGCCCGGAGGCGCCACCGGCCCCGATGAGGCGCTGGCTGGTGACGCTCTGCATGTTGATGTCCTGGTCGGCGCTGGTGTCGCCCTTGAGTTGGAGCACGAGGCCCTGGATGCGCTGCTTCTGGTGGGGCTTGAGGAGCGGGTAGGCCGCGGGGGCCGCGAGGGCCGCGCAGAGGACGATCAGCACCAGGTGCTGAATCTTGGCCCCCGCCGCGGTCAGGACCGCGAAGAGCGCCGGGATGAAGAGGATCGCTGTGCCCAGGTCGGGCTGGAGCAGTATCAGGCCGACGGGGATAAAGGTGATGATCGCGGGGGGGATCAGCCCGACGAAGGTGCGGTGGTTGCGCCGGAAGCGCAGGTACCAGGCGAGGACCAGCACGTAGGCGATCTTGGCGACTTCCGAGGGTTGAAAGTCCATCGCTCCCAGATCGATCCAGGCCCGCGCCCCGTTGCGGGGACGAACGATCGAGGTGGGAACGCCGGGGATCAGGAGAAAAATCAGCAGCAGCACCGCGATGCCCAAGAGCGACCACGAGGCGTACCCCAGCCAGCGGTAGTGGGGGAGCAGGGTGATGATCGATGCGGCCACCGCCACTGCGAGGTACATCGCCTGCCGCAGCGCCCCGGCGGAAAGTTCACCCCAGCCGTGCGGGGTCAGGGACTCGGCGAGGTCCACCGCGTAGATGGAAATGAGCGAGAGAGATCGGAAGAGCACACGTCTGAACTCCAGTCGCCTTGTAATCTCGTATGC
>ERZ761603.1332-NODE-1332-length-18615-cov-38.005657_pt1 | contig 18615 bp, 16 predicted proteins | sample MGYA00511879_ERZ761603 | MGnify/ENA primary metagenome ERZ761603 (study PRJEB28899, sample SAMN02850040) | bioreactor sludge metagenome | biome: EBPR Sludge; feature: EBPR Bioreactor; material: flocular biomat | place: Australia: Thorneside Wastwater Treatment... | reverse complement strand
GCCGAAGCGCGCCCGCCCAGGAGGCACGTGCGGCGGCCGCGGCGCACCCCGGAGACGCCCGGCGAGGGCTGAGAGCCGGTTGGTCGGCGGGATGCCCGTGGCGTGCCGATCATTTTGCCGGAGAAAACCTGTGTTGGCGGGCCGTGGCGGCTGATCGGCAAGTGGCCCCTGAGGCACCCGGCGGGTCAGCGTCGATCGTCGGCAGTCGAGCGCCGGACCAGGGGCTCCGGATCGCGCAGCAGCAAGGTCGGCGGCGCAAAAGGAGCGAGACGTTCCAGGAAATCGAGCAGTTCCAGAGCGGGTGAGTTGCGGAAGAAACTGGCCATCGGCGTCTCTATCCAGATCTGGTCGGCGTGCGCCCACAGCTCGTAGGGCGTGTCACCGACACCGTCATGGTCGAGGTCGAAGCCCTGATAGCTGTCCCAGTAGTTGCCCCGCCATTCATTGCCGTCCGCGCGACCGCCTTCGCCAACCAGCGCCGGCCAGAGGTTGTGCTCGATACGGTTGCGCAGGATCAGATGGCCGCCTCTCTCTCCGTAGAAGCTGACACCGGTGAAATTGTGCGCGATGCGGTTGTCGATCAGCGTGATGCGATTGATCGCGTGGATCGGCGAGTCCGACAGGACGCCGATCGCGCAGTGGATGATTTCATTGTCGTGAATCAGGGTGGTGCCGCTTTCCTTGAGGGCGACGCCGGCGCCGCTGGCATCGACGGCGTGCATGATCCGGTTGCGACGAATGATCAGTCCGTCCGAGTTGAGCGCCGTGATTCCGGTCGAGTTGTCGCTCAGCCGGTTGTTCTCGATCAGGGTGCGGTGCGAGAAAAGCAGATTCAATGCCCGGCGGCTCTCACGGATGCTGTTCCCGACAAAGCGGTTGCGCAGCGAATTGCTGACCGTGATGTCGCGCATGCGTGCAATATCGTTGTTTTCGATTCTGTTTCCCATGCTGTACCAGAGCCGGATGCCATCGCCACGGTCGGCCGGATCGACCGGGCGCGAGCGGATGCGGTTGCCGACGATGTGGTTTTCGTTGGCCTCCTGCAAGGTGACCCCGAACAGGACGTCGTCGATCACGTTGTTCTCGATGACGTTGTTGCTGCCCTGTTCGATGAGGATCGCCGAGTCGATTCTGTCATGCGAATCACCCGAGTGCGTGAGATGGAGTCCACGCAGGGTGACGCCGCTGGCGCGTACGGTGAGGACGCTGCCGCTGCCGCCACCGTCGAGGGTGACTTCTCCCCGACCGTCGATGCGGATCGGCCGGCTGATGATCACGGGTCCGGAATAGGTGCCGGCCGGCGCGTCCAGGCTGGCGCCGGCCGGAGTCGCGTCGATCCAGGCTTGCAGCGATGGTGCCGGCGTGCCCGTGCGCGCTGCCCCCGGGGAACCGAGCAGGGCGGTCAGCAGGGCGGCGACACCGGTGATCGCCAGGGCATGCGGCAGGCACTGGCGCCAGCTCAGCCGTCGGCCGCGGACCGTATTAGCCACAGGCATTTGCCTTTGCTGGCCTGGTCTATCGCCGCCAGAATGCGCTCATGTTCGGCAATTTCGTCCGGGCTGGCGCGCCGGACCAGTTGCGCGCGGCACTCACCTGACCGGTGCGTTGAAGCGACGGTCTCGATCCCGGGCGTTCTTTCGTCGGCGAGATCGATGATCAGGCTTTCCTGGCCGCGGGTCATCGCCAGGTATACTTCGGCGAGAATTTCGGCATCGAGCAGCGCCCCGTGCAGCGTGCGGTGCGAGTGGTCCACGCCGTAGCGCTCGCACAGGGCGTTGAGGTTGTTCTTCTTGCCCGGGTGGAGTTCCTTGGCCATGCGCAGGGTATCGCAGACCCCATGGCAGACGGTTTCGACCGGTGCCATGTCGAGCAGCGCGAGTTCGGCGTTCAGGAAGCCGATGTCAAACGGGGCATTGTGGATCACCAGTTCGGCGCCGCGGATGAAGTCGAGAAATTCGGTCGCCATGTCGGCGAAGCGCGGCTTGTCGAGCAGAAACTCGCGGCTGATGCCGTGCACCGACAAGGCTCCGGCGTCGATCTCCCGCTCCGGGTTGAGGTAGCTGTGGAAATGCCGATTGGTCAGGTGGCGATTGCGCATCTCGACGCCGGCAACTTCGATGATGCGGTGGCCGAGTTTGTGCTCCAGGCCGGTGGTTTCCGTGTCGAGGAAGATCTTGCGCATGTGGGTTGCTCCCGGCGTGCGCTTCAGCGTGGCGTGCGGCCACGCTGCTGTGGTGGCAGCTCGTCCATGCCGCGGTTGGCCAGAGCATCGGCGCGTTCATTGCCGGCATGGCCGGCGTGCCCCTTGACCCAGCACCACTGGATCTGGTGTTGGCCGGCCAGTTCGTCGAGCCGCTGCCAGAGGTCGGCGTTCTTCACCGGTTTCTTGTCGGCGGTACGCCAGCCGTTGCGCTTCCAGTTGCTGATCCACTCGCTGATGCCTTTCTGCAGGTACTGCGAGTCGGTATGCAGGTGGACCGTTGCCGGTTTCCTGAGTGCTTCGAGGGCGCGTATGGCGGCCGTCAGTTCCATCCGGTTGTTGGTCGTGGCGGGTTCTCCTCCCCATAATTCCTTTTCCCGATCGCCGGCCTGCAGAACCGCGCCCCAGCCCCCGGGTCCCGGGTTCCCGCGACAGCCGCCATCGGCGTAGATGATGACCAGGGTTTCATCACTCATGTTGTTCCCTTTCCTTTTTGCTGACCGCCGAGAGGGCCTTGCGCGCCGAGCCTTGCTGTTTCCAGCTCGGCAGGATCAGGCGCATGCCGTGCACGCGCTTGATGGCGCGCAGCAGATAGACGCCACCGGCAAAATTCCACCAACGGTTGCCGGCCGCCTCCATGAACTGCCAGTGCTGCAACCAGCGCTCATGCGTGCAGGGTGGCGAGTAACAGCCGAAGCTGCTGCGTTCGACCTCGAAGCCGAGTAGTTGCAGCCAGTCCTTGAGACGCAGCACGGACAGGTAGTGGCCATTCCAGGGAAAACCATGTGGGCAGTTGGGGAGGCGCTGGCGCAGGCCCCAGATCGAGATCGGGTTGAAGCCCGTGATGAGCAGTTCACCTTCGGGAATCAGTATGCGTTCAACTTCGCGCAAAATCTGATGCGGGTCGTCATGAAACTCGAGGACGTGTGCCATCACCACCAGGTCGATGCTGTGTGCGGCGAAGGGCAGGTGGCGCAGATCGCAGAGGATGTCGACCTGGCCTGAATCGCCAGCCACCTGGCGCAAGGGGATGCGGTTGTGCGCCAGCAACTCGCGTTCCGGCAAACCGATCTGGATCGCGTTGTAGCCGAACAGGTCGGCCACCACCGAATCGATCCGGGCTTGCTCCCAAGCCATGACGTAGCGCCCTTGCGCACTGTGCAGCCAGGCGCCAAGCCCAGGAATTGACATTTTCTGCAGTTCTTCCAAAATTCGGCGATGTTCGACGTCATCCGTATTCCAGCTTTCAAGGATAACTACATCTGGTTGTTGCGCAAAGGCGCGGCGGCGGCTGTGGTCGATCCCGGCGACGCCGGTCCGGTGCTCGAAGTTCTCGAGCGCGAGGCGCTGTCGCTGACCAGCATTCTCGTCACCCATCACCATGCCGATCATCAGGGTGGGGTCTGCGGGCTGCTGGCGCATTATCCGGCGGAGGTCTACGGTCCGGCAGCCGAGTCGATCACCGGCATCACCAAGCCATTGTGCGGCGGCGAAATCATACGGATTCCCGCCTGCGACATCGAGTTCCAGGTGATTGCGGTGCCCGGACACACCCTGGGCCACATTGCCTATTATGGCTCAGGCAGCCTGTTCTGTGGCGATACCTTGTTCGCCGGTGGTTGCGGGCGTCTGTTCGAGGGGACGGCGGCGCAGATGGCCGACTCCCTGGCTCGGCTGGCTGCGCTGCCGGATGCTACGGCGGTGTATTGCGCGCACGAATATACCCAGGCCAACTTGCGCTTCGCATTGGCGGTCGAACCGGGGAATCTCCTCCTGCGGCGGCGGGCGGAAGAGGTTGCCGCGGCGCGGGGCGAGGGGCGGGCGACGGTGCCGTCGACAATCGGGGTCGAGAAGGCAAGCAACCCCTTCTTGCGCTGCGCTCAGCCGGAGGTGGCGAATTCGGTTAGGCGCCGGGTAGCAGACGTCGGCGACGCGCTGGCGGTGTTCACCGCCCTGCGCGAGTGGAAAAACAGCTTCTGATTATCGTTGGTGCCCGCTCAGACACGTGCCTGGCCGTTGAACTCCCGTCTTGTCGACTGCCAGGCGCGGTCGATCGTGTCGAGCAGCTTGCCGGCGTTGAATGGCTTGATGATGAAGCCACTGGCGCCGTTCCGAATCGATTCGCGGACATTGTCAACGCTCGGGCTGCCGGTGATCATGACGACGATGACATCCGGGTGCCTGGCCTTGATTGCCTGTAGTGCCTCGACGCCATTCATCTCGGGCATCACCAGGTCCATGCAGATGATGTCTGGTTGGAGGCGCTCGGTCAGTTCGAGTGCGGCAACACCATTCCTGGCCTCGCCGATCACGTCGTAGTCGCTCTCGCGCAGCATGCCGCGTAACAGGGTGCGCATCAGGTCGTTGTCGTCGACGACAAGGACTTTCGGACGTGAAGTCGAGTTCATTTTTCCCGACACCGTGACGCGGCAGCCGCCTGAGTGCGGCAGGGGCCTCTTCGTGCTAAATTGGCGCCTTTCCCAGTCAGTGCACGGCCCTCTGCCATGACCGAAAAAACCGATTCCGTCAACGTGAACGTCTCCCAGCGACTAAAAAGATACGGGCTGCGCCTCGCACTCGGATTGCTGGCCATTGGCGTGCTCGGCTTCCTCGTCTTTCCGCCGCTCGTCAAATGGGTGTTGGTCGACCAGCTCTCCACAGCCCTGCAGCGACCGGTGACCGTCGAGGGGCTGAGGATAAACCCCTACAGCCTGTCGCTGCAAGTAGACGGACTGCAGGTGCAGGAAAAAGGTGGCGGGGCGGTGGTCGCGGGATTCGAGCAGTTATATCTGAACCTTGAGTCGAGTTCGCTGTTCCGTTTCGGGCCGGTGATCAGCGAATTGAGGCTGCTCGGTCCGGCGCTGAAGATCGTGCGCCTGCCTGATGGGCGCCTCAACTTTTCCGATCTGATCGACCAGTTTCTGGCCAAGCCCCCGTCGGATGACCCGACGCCCCGTTTTTCGCTGAACAACATCCAGGTTTCGGGCGGCAAGGTCGACTTCGACGATCAGGCACTGGGCGAGAAACATTCGCTCAGTAACCTGAACATCGCACTGCCTTTCGTTTCGAGCTTGCCGAGTTCGGTTGACATCTTCGTCGAACCAGCATTTTCGGCCGCCATCGACGGCTCGCCGCTGGTCATCCAGGGCAAGAGCAAGCCCTTTGCGGAAACGCGGGAAAGCGAGTTGGTGGTCGATCTGCGCGACATACAGATCGGCCAGTATCTCGACTATCTGCCGTTTCGCCTGCCGATCCAGTGGGTTTCAGGCGCCATCGACGGTGACCTGAAGCTCCTGTTTCATCGGGTGGAAGCGGATCAGCCGACGTTCAGTGTTGGCGGCAGCGTGGCAGTCAAGGATCTGGTGGTCAAGGATGCCGAGGGGGCTCCCCTGGTCTCGGTAAGGCGGCTGGAGGTGCTGTTGGGAGAAATCGATCCCTTGCGCCGGAACTTCGCCATCGACCGCTTTTCGGTCGAGTCGCCGGAGATTTACGCTCGCGTCAGCCGGCAGGGAAAGATCAACTGGCTGGAGTTTCTCAGCAAGGAGATGGCGGCTGCCGGCAACGCAACAGCACAAGCGGCGTCGCCACTGCTGGCCTGGTCGCTCGGCGAAGGAAAGGTGAGCGGCGGCGCGCTGCGCTGGCTCGACGAGTCGCACGGCAAGCCGTTCTCGGCGAGCATCGATGGAATCGATCTGGGTTTGCGGAAGCTCGACAGCAAGGGAGGCACATCGGCCGAGTTCGACGCCGCCTGGCGCATGCAGGCCGAGCCGTGGATCAAGGCAGCAACCAACTCGGTGACTGGCGGAAAGCTCGACCTTGCCAGGCGCGAAGTGGTGATCGACGAGCTGACGACGCGTGGCGGCCGGATGCTTTTTCGGCGTGCGGTTGACGGCCGCATCGAATTTGTCCAGACACCCACGCTGGCTGCGGTTGCCGCCTCGCAGAAGGATACCGCCGGTCCATGGAAAGTCACCGTTGGCCGGTATCGTGGCGAGGATCTGGGTTTGCGCTTCGAGGATGGCGCCGTGTCGCCGCCGGTGGCGCATACGATCGATGGAATGAACATCAGGGCGGAGAACCTGTCGACCGAGCCCGGCAGCATCGCCCGGCTGGCTACCCGTTTTCAGTTCAATCGCAAGGGAGAGGTCGAGGTCGGCGGCAGCATCAGGGCGTTCCCGCTTGACGCCGATCTGAAGGTGGCGGTCAAGACACTGGAACTCTTGCCCCTGCAACCTTATGTGACCGAGCACCTGAACATCGATGTCACACGCGGTCAGGTCACCCTGGATGGTGCCTTCCGGCTGCGGCAGGCAGCGCAGACGGCCAAGCCGGCGGCTGGCGCGATAGACGCTGCAGGACTGAGCGCAGGCTTTGCCGGACAACTCACGGTGGGTGATTTCTATGCGGTCGACAAGATCAATTCGGCCGACTTCCTGAAGTGGAAGTCGCTCTATCTGGGCAAGATCGACCTGCAGCTCAAACCAGACTCGGTGTCGATCGGTGAGGTGGCGCTCAGCGACTTCTTTGCCCGCGTCATCATCTCGCGTGAGGGCAAACTGAACCTGTTGCAGGTGCTGCGTCAATCCGATGCAAAACCGGTCGAACCGCGGGCGCTCGCGCCACCGGTGGCGGCCGGGGAAGGAAAGGCCTCCGCGCCGGTGGCGGCGGGCAAGACGGTGTGGCCGGTGAACATCGGGAAGGTCACCCTGCAGGGCGGCGACATCAGGTTTACCGACAATTTCATCAAGCCCAATTACTCGGCGAACCTGAAAAAGATCGGTGGCACGATCAAAGGGCTGTCGTCCGCTGCCGACAGCGTTGCCACGGTCGAGCTGCGCGGCAGTTACGACAACATCGCGCCATTGACCGTCAGCGGGCGGCTGAATCCGCTGTCGGCGACTCCCTATCTCGACCTGCAGGCCGACGTCAAGGGCATCGAAATGACCCCGCTCTCGCCTTACTCCGGGAAATATGCCGGTTACGCGATCGAGAAAGGGAAGCTGTCGCTGTTCGTGAAGTACAAGATCGAGAACATGCAGCTGACTGCCGAGAACCGATTGTTTCTCGACCAACTGACCTTCGGCCAACCAGTCAGCAGTCCGGATGCAACCAAGCTGCCGGTCACTCTGGCAGTGGCGCTACTCAAGAACCGGAACGGTGAAATCGATATCAACCTTCCGATATCAGGGTCCCTCAATGATCCGGAGTTCAGTATCGGCGGCCTGATCGTCAAGGTGATCGTCAATGTCCTGGTCAAGGCGGTCACTGCACCGTTTGCCCTGTTGGGGTCAATCTTTGGTGGCGGCGAGGAGCTGTCGAGCATCGAATTCGACACTGGACAGGCGAGCATCACGCCGGAGGCGCAAAAGCGTCTCGAAAGCCTGGCCAAGGCCTTGCTTGACCGACCAGCACTGAAGCTGGAGATCGAGGGGCGGGCCGATCCGGAGACCGACACCGAGGGTCTGAAGCGTTATCGTCTGGACAGCAAGGTACGGGCGTTGAAGCGTGAGGAACTGACCAAGAAAGCCGTGGAAAGCGGTTCGGTTGATACCGTCGAGGTCAGCGCCAAGGAATATCCGGTACTGCTCGAGCGGGTCTACCGTGCCGAGAAGTTCCCCAAGCCACGCAATCTGATCGGCATGGTCAAGGGGCTGCCTGTCGAGGAGATGGAGAAACTGATACTCGCCAACACGACGGTCGGCGAAGAGGAACTGCGCGATCTCGCGGATCGGCGGGCAAAGAGTGTGCTGGACTGGTTGCTGGCGCATGATCTGCCGTCGGAGCGCCTGTTTCTGCGGCCGGTGAAGCTGGTCGGTACGGAGGGCAAATCGGAATCGGCGAAGCAGGCCAAGGAGAGCAAGGTGGCACTGTCGCTGAAGTAGAAGCAGCGGCGGGGGCCGGCTGAAGGACGCGGCGAGGAATGACTGAAGGCATGGTCCATGTGGCGTTGGCACTCGGTGCGCTGCTGATCGCGCTGCAGATCCTGGTGTTGTTGCGCTCGGGGTCGACGCGCGAGATGGTCGACGCGCGCTTGCACGACCTGCACGCCGCTCTCGAGCGGAGCGAGCGCGAACTGCGCCAGGAACTGGCGCTCGGGCGGCAGGAGGCGGCCAGCGCTGCGCGCGGCGACCGCGACGAGCAGGCGGTGTCGCTGAGCCGCCTGGCACAGAACCTGGCCGGCCAACTCGCCCAGCTCGGCAGACTGCAGGGGCAGCAGCTCGAGTCTTTCGCACTGCAGTTGTCGCGCCTGACCGACAGTAACGAACGACGCTTCGAGAGCCTGCGTCGGGCGATCGAGGAGCGCCTCGTCGTGATGCAGGGGGACAACGCGCTCAAGCTCGAAGAAATGCGGCGGACAGTCGACGAGAAGCTGCACGCGACGCTCGAACAAAGGCTTGGCGAGTCATTCAAACTGGTCAGCGATCGCCTGGAGCAGGTGCATCGCGGGCTCGGTGAAATGCAGACGCTGGCTACCGGGGTTGGTGACCTGAAGCGTGTACTTACCAATGTGAAGACTCGAGGTACCTGGGGTGAGGTGCAGCTCGAGGCACTGCTCGACCAATTGCTGACTGCCGAGCAATACGCCAGAAACGTCGCGACCAGACCGAATCGGCTGGATCGCGTCGAGTTTGCCATTCGTTTACCGGGACTCGCCGCAAACGGCGACGAGCAGCGGCCGGTGTGGCTGCCGATCGACGCCAAGTTCCCGCTGGAGGACTACCAGCGCCTGGTCGAGGCGCAGGAGCGCAGCGATCTGCCCGCGCTCGACTCGGCGACACGGGCGCTCGAGGCGCGCTTGCGCGAAGAGGCCCGCAAGATCCGCGACAAATACGTCGAGCCACCGCATACGACCGATTTCGCGATTCTTTATCTGCCGACCGAAGGTCTGTACGCTGAGGTCTTGCGTCGACCGGGTTTGGTCGATGCCCTGCAACGTGATCTGCGTATCTGCGTGGCCGGACCGACGACGCTGGCTGCCCTGCTCAACAGCCTGCAGATGGGTTTTCGGACGCTGGCGATCGAACGGCGTTCGTCGGAGGTCTGGGCGGTGCTCGGCGCGGTCAAGACCGAGTTCGGCAAGTTTGGGGAAGCGCTCGAACTGACCCGCCGCAAGCTCGATCAGGCGAGCAGAAGCATCGAATCGGCGGGTATCCGGACGCGCCAGATCGAACGCAAGCTGAAGGGGATCGAAGCGTTACCGACGAACGAAGCACAATTGCAGCTTGGTGATCTCGCCGACCTTGATCCGGCTGCGGAAGACGTTTGAGCAGCTTGCCCGGTCGACCCTGGTTGGCGACTTGGCGGCACCTGAAGTGGCTTCTTTCTGTGAGGGTGGTGCGGTGTGGGCAAACACGTCGGGCGTTTCGAGATCATTCGCGAATTGGGCCGTGGGGCGCAGAGCGTCGTCTATCTTGCCCGTGATCCGCACCTGCAGCGCCAGGTGGCAATCAAGACGCTGCATTTCGTGCACCCGGATGCCCGGCAGAATGGCCGGTTGCTCGATGAAGCACGAATGGTCAGCCAGTTGCGCCATCCGAACATCGTCCCAATCTTCGAGGCGGCCGAAGAGGAGGGCGACCTGTATCTGGTTTTCCAGTTTGTACCGGGCAAGAACCTGGCCGAACACCTCAAGCTCACCGGTGCCTTGCCACCGGGCAAGGCCATCCCGATCATGCAGGCGATCCTTGATGCGATCAGCCATGCACACGCGGGCGGCATCATCCATCGTGACCTCAAGCCGAGCAACATTCTGATCGACGACGACGGGACTGCGCGTGTCATGGATTTCGGAATCGCCGCGCGGGCCGAGGTCCGCTCGAACGACGGTGGCCAGTTGACCGGGACGCCGGCCTACATGGCTCCGGAATACATCGCGCAACGGATCAGCAGCGAAAGATCGGACGTCTTTTCTGCCGGACTCATCTTCTTCGAGCTGCTCTCCGGCCAGCGGGCGTTTGCCGGGAGCGATGTCCAGCAGGTGATGCGGCGGATCGTCAGCGAGGACATTTCCTTGCCCGCCGAAACCGATGGTCTGCTTGACGAGCGGCTTGTGCATCTGGTGCACCGGGCACTGGCGCGGGATCCGGCGAGTCGATACGAGTCCGCTGCGCAGATGCGCGAAGCGCTGGGCGATTATCTTCATCCGGAGGTCCCGCTCGAGTCCGGGAATCCCAGGCAGAGTACGATCGATTTTCTGCTGCGGCGCATGCGGCGCAAGAGTGATTTCCCTGCGCTTTCCGAGTCGGTTGGCGCGATCAACCGAATCACGGCATCGGAGAATCAGAGCGTTTCCCAGGTTTCGAATACGATCCTCAAGGATTTCTCGCTCACCAACAAGATCCTGCGAATGGTCAACTCGGCGTATTACCGGCAGGCTGGGGGCGGGAATATCAGCACCGTATCGCGCGCGGTTGTCGTTCTCGGCCTCGATGCGGTACGTAGCATCGCCATTACCGTGCTGCTGCTCGATCACCTGCAGAACAAGGATAATGCCAATCAGCTCAGGGATGAATTCCTGCGCGCTCATTTGGCCGGTGTTCTGGCGCGGGATGTCGGTGGCAGGGTCGCTGCGCGCCAGGAGATTGAGCAATTGTTCATCTGCTCGATGTTCCACAATCTTGGTCGCCTGTTGAGTCAGTACTACTTCCCGGAGGAAAGCGCCGAAATCAAACGCATCCTGCTGTACAGGAACTGCCCGGAAGACGCTGCGGCGCAACAGGTGCTCGGTATCTCGTTCGAGGAACTGGGCATGGCGATTGCCCAGACCTGGGGGTTTCCGCGGCTGATCGTCAATAGCATGCGTCGGCTGCCTGCCGGCAGTGTTCGCCGTCCGGGCAGCCAGGAAGAGCGCTTGCGCGTGCTTTCGGCGCTGTCCAATGAGCTGTGTACGGTGCTCATCGACAGCAGTGTCGACCAGCAGACCAAGGACCTGCGCCGGGTCGCCAGTCGTTTTGCCGAGGCTGTCGCCGTCGACGAGAAAGATCTGCGCAAGGCGGTCGACCAGTCACTCGAGCAGGTGGCCGAGTTTGCACGCAGCATCCAGCTCAATCTGCAGCAGACCCGTCTCGGCCGGCAACTCAAGGCCTGGGGTGTAACGCAGGGTGAACCGGCGACCGTGCCGCGGGTCGATGACGAGCTGCACGGGACGGCGCTTCCTGATTCCACTCCGCTTTCGACAGCGCCCGAACTGCTACCCTGGGATGGCACCGCCGGCGCGACGGGCAGCGATGGGAGCGTGGTGAGTGCCGCAGGCGCCGGGAGCGGGGAAGTCTCTGTGGCAGCGAGCACCATCACCCTGTTGGCCGGGATTCAGGACGTCAGTAACGCGCTGGTCAGTGACTTCAGGCTCAATGATGTCATGCGCATCACGCTCGAGACGATTTATCGGGCCAAGGGCTTCGAGCGGGTGATCCTGTGTATCCGCGATCCGCGCAGCAATTCCATGCTTGGTCGTTTCGGCTTCGGTCCCGATGCGCTGGAGGTGGCGAAACGCTTCAGGTTTTCACTGGTCTTTGCGCCAGACATCTTTCACGCGGCGCTGGCGAACGGGGTCGATATCCTGATTAGCGACACCAACGATCCGAAAATTGCAGCGCGCATCCCGGAGTGGTTCCGTAAGGCGGTGGCTGCCGAGACCTTCGTCGTCTTCCCGCTCTGCATCAAGGGCAGTGCGGTGGCGATGATCTATGCCGATCGCGCGCTGGCCGGCGAGATCGTGATCTCGGAGCAGGAACTGTCACTGATGCGCACCTTGCGGAATCAGGCGGTGCTGGCCATCAAGCAGTCGGTCTGACGGCGGGTGCGTCGAGGCGGTGTCCTGTCTGTCTTGTTACCAGAGTTTCCACCACGGTTCCTTGCGATCCAGGCCGCGTACGTAGTATTCACTGTTCGGAAAATTCCTGCGCATGACGCGTTCGGCGTCGTCGCGCAGGTCGGTGAGGCCGAGCGCGTCGTAGGCCTTGACCATGATGAACAGAGCCTCTTCGGTGGCGGGTGCCTCGGGGTAGTTCAACACGGCGTACTGGGCGCGATTCGCCGCCGCCAGGTAGGCGTTGCGTTTCATGTAATAGCGGGCGACGTGCAGTTCGAGTGAGGCCAGGGCATTGACCAGGTACTTCATGCGCAGGATCGCATCGGGTGTGTACTTGCTGTCCGGAAAGCGCGTCACCAATTCGCGGAAGGCGTCGAAGGACTCGCGCGCCCCCTTCGGGTCGCGTTCGGTCATGTCCTGGTTGCTGACGATGCCCATGATGCCGAGGTTCTCGTTGAAGTTGATCAATCCCTTCAGATAATAGACGTAGTCGACATTCGGGTGGTTCGGATGCAGCTTGATGAAGCGATCGCAGGCGGCGATTGCCGATGCCGGCTCCTGATCCTTCCAGTACGCATAGGCGATGTCGATCTGCGCCTGCTGCGCATAACGACCGTAGGGATAGCGCGATTCGAGCTTTTCGAAGTACTTGACCGCCTTGGCGTAAGAGCCTTCGTTGAGCGCATCCTTGGCTTCGGCATACAGCTTGTTGGCCGACCAGCCAATGGTTTCATCCTTGCTCTCGGGCAGGAGTCCGCAGCCGGCAATCAGCGAGGCGACAACAAGGGATGCGATTACCGCTAAACTACGCATGATGAAGAACCCAGAGAAGAGGAAGGCAGCGGCCGGATCGCCCGCGCAGGGCGGCAGGCCGAGCGATTATAGCGCAAACCTTAAAATTGCCCTGAACGTACCCGCAGATTGCAGTGGTCTCCGGCTCGACCAGATTCTTGCGCGCTTGCTGGCGCAACACTCGCGCAGCCGTCTGCAGGGCTGGATACGTGAAGGGCGGGTGGTGGTCGGCGGGATGACCGTCCTTGAGCCGCGCCACAAACTCTCGGCTGGGGAGAGCATCGAACTGGCTGAGGCACCGGATCCCCTCGCCGAATCATCGAACCCCGAGAACATTCCCCTGCCGGTGGTTTATGAGGATGACAGCCTGCTGGTGCTCGACAAACCGGCTGGCCTGGTGGTGCATCCGGGGAGTGGCAACTGGACAGGCACCCTGCTCAATGGACTCCTCTACCATGCACCACAACTCGCCGGCGTGCCGCGGGCGGGTATCGTGCATCGACTCGACAAGGACACCAGTGGCCTGATGATGGTGGCCAAGACGCCGGAGGCACAGACCGCTCTCGTCCGGCAGTTGCAGGCGCGCCGCGTCAAGCGCCATTACCGGGCGCTGGTACGCGGTCTTGTCGAGTGCTCCGGCACCGTTGATGCACCGATCGGCCGGCACCCGACCCTGCGTACGCGAATGGCGGTGGTATCGACGGGCAAGCCGGCGCGTACGCATTATCGTGTGCTCGAGCACTTCGTCGACTGCAGCCTGATCGAGTGCGCACTGGAGAGCGGGCGGACGCACCAGATTCGCGTGCACATGATGGTTGCCGGACATCCGCTGGTCGGGGACCCGACCTATGGTGGTGGTGTCAGTCGCGTACCGAAGGGGCCTCCCTTTCCCCGCCAGGCGTTGCACGCCTGCCGTCTGGCATTGGCCCACCCGTTGACCGGCAGAGCCATGGCGTGGCGCTCCGCTGTACCGGAGGACATGGCGTTCCTGATCGAAGCCCTGCGCCTGGATGCGCCGGCGGCGTTTGACGGCGCTGGCAATGATGATGCGGAGGATGACGACGCATGGGAGGACGACTGGGACGAAGGTCCGGAAGATATCTACGTTGGCCATGACGAGGACGACGAGGAAGATCCCGGTGAATAGTCAGGCTTCGATCCTTGTCCGTTGAAAGTTTTCATTGGCACACGGGGCGGCGAAACGATCATGCACGATGAGCATTTGATCGTGCCCGATTGGCCGGCGCCGGCAACCGTGCGCAGCCTGATTACGACCCGCCAGGGTGGGGTCGGTGCGGCACCTTACGCCAGCTTCAATCTGGGCGACCACGTGGGTGACGACCCGGCAGCGGTGGCCAGAAACCGTGAGCGTCTTGCCCGCAACCTGCCAGCACCGCCCTGCTGGCTGCGTCAGGTGCACGGTACGGCGGTGGTCGACGCAGCGATTGCCGCCCGTTTGGCGCTAATCCCGGTTGCCGACGGTGCGTTCGCGCGCCATCCGGGAGTCGTCTGCGCGGTATTGACCGCAGATTGTCTGCCGGTCCTGCTCTGTGATCGGGCGGGTTCGATTGTTGCCGTCGCGCACGCGGGGTGGCGCGGCTTGCAGGCCGGCATTCTGGAACGGGTAGTAGAAGCCATGGACGTTCCCGGCCAGCGGCTGCTCGCCTATCTGGGTCCGGCGATTGGTCCGCAGTCCTTCGAGGTGGGCGCCGAGGTCCGGCAGTCCTTCCTCGAAGCCCACAGGGAGGCGGCAGCCGCTTTCCGTCCGCTGCCGTGTGACGAAGGGGACGCGGGCACTTGCCCAAGCGGCGGGCACTGCCGGCCGGGCGACGGCGCCAGGCAGCACACCGGCGGCTGGCTGGCCGATCTCTATCTGCTCGCCCGCCAAAGCCTGTGGCGCCTGGGTATCGAGGACATCCACGGGGGCGAATACTGCACCGTGCGTCAGGCGAGCAAATTCTTTTCGTACCGGCGTGATGGGGTCACCGGGCGAATGGCGGCACTGATCTGGTTGGGTGGCGAGTAATCAAGGCGGGGGCGCCGGATCCTCGTCACCGCTGTCCGTCCGGGAGTCTTGCGCGGCTTGCCGTGCGGCGTGTCGACGACGGCCGGGACCACCGAACAGCCAGAGCAGCAGCGCAACCGGCAATAGGCCGTAGAACAGCAGCGTCAGCGCGCCGGCGACCAGATTGCGCTCGGTCAGTGTCATCAAGGCGACCACATAGAGCCAGCCGATGGCAATGATATGCATGCGGCGATTATAGGTCACCCTGGCGGCGCTCACCGTTTTCTGGCACGACTCCGTCACGGAACGGCACGCAAGTGCCGGATGTGCCAGCAAGTTCGATACTTTTGGCAGGGCGGCATTGACAGCAGGGATGCTGCAATGCAGAATCAAAGGTGGCCATGTGGCCCGTCACGAGCCTGCCATCGTCACCCTCGACACCGGGGGAGAGAGCTTCGGGTTTGCCAGACTTGTCGGCAAAGGTCAGTTCCCGGGAGGGGATGTTTTTCTAGGGCGCGCCGAAGCCAGTGCCCTGGGAATCAGCAGATGTTGTAATCCTGGCGGTCCAGTGCCGCCAATCGTTTCAATCGTCCACAGGAAAGGAAAGATCTATGACGCAACGTGTTGCTTTGGTTACAGGTGCCATGGGTGGTATTGGTACGGCCATCTGCCAGGAGCTGGCCAAGGCCGGTCACAAGGTGGTTGCCGCTTACCATCCGGAGTTCGACAAGCCGGTAGAGTGGAACACGGCGATGGCAGAAGCCGGTTTCAACGACTTCATCTGTGTTGCCGGCGATGTTTCCGATTATGATTCATGCGTTGCGCTGGTTGCCGAGGCCGAAGCCAAGGCCGGCCCGATCGACATCCTGGTCAACAACGCCGGTATCACCCGTGACAAGATGTTTGGCCGCATGGAACTGGCGCAGTGGAATGCCGTGATTTCGACCAACCTGGGGAGCCTGTTCAACATGACCAAGCAGGTCGCGTCGAAGATGGCCGAGCGTGGCTGGGGTCGCATCATCAACATCTCGTCGGTCAATGGCCTGCGGGGGCAAGCGGGACAGACCAACTACTCCGCAGCCAAGGCGGGCGTGATCGGTTTTACCAAGGCGCTGGCTGCGGAATTGGCAGCCAAGGGCGTAACCGTCAATGCCATTACCCCGGGCTATGTGGCGACCCCGATGGTGATGGCGATCAAACCGGAGATCCTGCAAGGCATTGTCGACACGGTGCCGATGAAGCGTCTTGCCAGGCCGGAAGAGATCGGTGGCGCGTGCGCCTATCTCGCTTCGGATATCGCGGGCTTCATGACTGGCTCGACGATGAACATCTGCGGTGGTCTCTACTACCAGTAACAGAAATTTATTTCAACGTGGTCCGGACAGGCTCCAAATGGGGCCTGTTTTTTTTGGCTGGCGTATAATTGTGCTGCACCGCACCAAAGGGCGCCAGCGGGCGCTCGCCGAGTCATCCGCACATGGAGGAAGGGTTGTCATGCCCGAGCAACCGCGACTGATCAAGAAATACCCGAACCGTCGTCTTTACGACACCAGGACGAGCGCCTACATTACTTTGAGTGACGTGAAGGACCTCGTGCTCGCCCGAGAGACCTTCAACGTGCTGGACGCCAAAACCAGCGAGGACATCACGCGCAGCATTCTGCTGCAGATCATTCTTGAGGAGGAGGCGGCCGGCATCCCGTTGTTCACCACCGACCTGCTGGCGCAGATGATCCGCTTCTACGGCCACGCGATGCAGGGAATGCTCGGCAAGTACCTGGAAACGAACATCAAGTCCTTCGTCGATTTCCAGAAGAAACTGCAGGAGCAGTCGCAGCAACTCTACGGCGAGAGCAACAGCCAGATGCAGAACGACATGTGGTCGCAGTTCATGAATTTCCAGGGTCCAGCGATGCAGACGATGATGGCGACCTATATGGAACAGAGCCGCAAGATGCTGCATCAGATGCAGGATCAACTGAAGAATCAGACCCGCACCTTGTTTACCAGCATCCCGCTTCCGGGTTTTCCCTCCGAGGCCGGGAAGCAGGCTTCGGACGTGGAAAAGTAGACCCGGTAGAGGCGATCCGCCGTCGGGTTTGATCGGCGTGGTGCTGCCTTGTTTCGTAGTACGAGGGCAGCATTGGGTCTTCGGACAGGCGGTCGATACTGTCCTGGATTCGGCCGAACGGGGTTTTCCTTTGTCCAGAGAAATCAGGGCAGCCTTCGCTAGCGCAATAGCGCGACATAGGTAGCCGCAATGATTGCCGTGGTGATGACGCCACTGATGTTGGCCCCCAGGGCCTGCGGCATGACGATCGCTCCCGCATTGGCAGCGCTGGCTACCTTTTGTACGATCTTGGCGGTGGTCGGAACGCAACTGACCCCGGCAATGCCAATGATCGGGTTGAATTTGCGGCCACTCCAGAAATACAGGATGTAGCCGCCTAGGAGACCGCCCAGGGCGGAGATCGTCAGGGCCAGCATGCCGAGAAGCAGCAACTTCAATACGGTCGGTTCGAGCAGGGTGTTGGCTTCACAGAGCACGCCCAGCGTCAGGCCGAGGAAGAAGGTGGCCGCGTAGAGGAAGACCTCGCCGAGCAGCTTGGTGAAGGGTTCGATCCCGCTTTCGCGCACCGCAACGCCGAGGAAGAGCGAGAAGAACAGAGGCGCCGCGACCGGAAACAGTAGGCACAGCAGGGTGCAGGCCACCACCGCGAAGGTGAGCTTCTGCGAACGGGTGATTCTCGGTCCACGATCTGCGACCATGCTGATGCCGCGGATGTGCTCCGGTACGAGCCACTTGATCAGGTAGGGGTAGGCGCCATAGGTCAGGCCGAGATAGAGATAGCCAACGACTGTAATGGGAACGAACAGATCCTTGGCCAGGACCAGCGAGGTGAACAGGACCATCGGGCCATCGGCGCCGCCAATCGTGGCCACCGCTGCGGCCTGGCCCTGGTTGAGGCCCAGCCAGACGGCGATCGGGAAGACCGCAATGGTCCCCAGTTCGGCGAAGAGGGCGATGAACATGCTTTGAAAGGGTCGCGCCATCACGTAGCCCACATCGAGCAGGACGCCGATTCCCATGAATACCAGGCAGGCGATCAAACCGTTGCTGAAGGTCAGTGTGTAAATTGGCTGTAGCCAGTCGATCTGCATGATGTTCATCAGCTCGATCGGGTCGGACATCAAGGGATCGACGAACAGTGTGCCCATCTTGCTGCCATCGAGGAACATCACGCCGGCGTTGACCGACGACATGCCCAAGCCCATGGGAATCATCAGCAAGGGTTCAAGGACGTTCTTGGAACCCAGGTAGATCAGCAGAAAGCCGAGCAACATCAGGAAGATCCGCCCGAACATAATTTTCGGCTCGGACGCCACCAGGGTGGCGATGCCCTGGAACAGATCGAGAAAGTGAATGCCTTCCATACGCTTCAGTCCTCGCGCCAGGCAGCAATACCCCCTGCCGGCGCATCGAATTGCAGACGACAGGAGCTCGCTCCCGCCTCATGTGGCAGATCAAGCGATGGTCACCAACGGCTGGCCGCCCTCGACCGCATCTCCCGGTGCGACCAGAACACGGGTCACCTGACCAGCGCGTGTCGCCATGACCGGTGTTTTCATTTTCATCGCCTCGAGCACCAGCAGCCGGTCGCCTGTCGCCACCGTCTGGCCGACCTTGACGTCAACCTCGACCACCACGCCGCCCATGCCGGCAACCTCGTCGCCAGCTCCGGCGGCGAGGTTGCCGGCATGGGAGATCGGAAGAGCACACGTCTGAACTCCAGTCACCTTGTAATCT
>ERZ761603.1328-NODE-1328-length-18663-cov-13.135103_pt1 | contig 18663 bp, 11 predicted proteins | sample MGYA00511879_ERZ761603 | MGnify/ENA primary metagenome ERZ761603 (study PRJEB28899, sample SAMN02850040) | bioreactor sludge metagenome | biome: EBPR Sludge; feature: EBPR Bioreactor; material: flocular biomat | place: Australia: Thorneside Wastwater Treatment... | reverse complement strand
GCCGCTTCAGCGCCGGCGCTCGGCGGCGGTCTCGATCTGCTGCCGTGGCCGAGGGTCGACTTCGCCAAATTCGGTCCGGTCGAAGTCAAGCCGCTCGCGCGCATCCGCAAGATTTCGGCGCAGAACCTGGCACGCAATTGGGTAATGATCCCCGCCGTCACTTACCACGAGGACGCCGACATCACCGACCTCGAGGCGTTTCGTATAGCCATCAACCGCGAGAACGAGAAGTCGGGCCTCAAGGTGACGATGCTGGCCTTCCTGATCAAAGCCTGCGCGGTGGCGTTGAAGAAATTCCCCGAGTTCAACAGCTCGCTCGACGGCGACAACCTGGTGCTCAAGCAGTACTGCCATATCGCATTTGCCGCCGACACGCCAAATGGACTCGTTGTTCCCGTGATCAAGGACGCCGACCGGAAATCGGTGATCGAGCTCGCGACCGAGAGCGGCGAGCTGGCGAAGAAAGCGCGCGACGGTAAACTCTCGCCGGGCGACATGTCCGGCGCCTGCTTCACCATCTCCAGTCTCGGCGGCATCGGCGGCACGGTTTTCTCTCCGATCATCAACGCGCCCGAAGTCGCCATTCTCGGCGTCAACAAGTCGGTAATGAAACCGGTGTGGAATGGCCGGGAGTTTGTTCCGCGCTTGATCTTGCCATTGTCGCTGACTGCCGACCATCGCGTCATCGACGGTGCGGCGGCGACGCGCTTCAACGTCTATCTCGCACAACTCCTCGCCGACCTGCGGCGTGTGCTGCTTTGACCCGGAGGATCACCCATGAGTCAGATTATTGAAGCGGTGGTCCCGGACATTGGGGACTACCACGACGTCCCGATCATCGACATTTGCGTCAAAGTCGGCGACACGGTCAGGGTCGACGACGCGCTGGTGACGCTTGAATCCGACAAGGCGACGATGGATGTTCCCAGCGCGGCAGCGGGGGTCATTCGCGAGATCCGGGTCCAGCTCGGGGACAAGGTGTCGGCCGGCTCGGTCGTTGCTCTGATCGAGGCAGCGGCCGCCACAACCGGGGCGGCAGCGACGGCACCGGCTACGGCGCCGTCATCAGCAACAACGGCAGCGGTGGCCCCCATTGCCGCAACATTCACCGGCAGTCCAGACCTCGAATGCGAGGTGCTCGTTCTCGGTGCCGGTCCTGGTGGCTATTCGGCGGCTTTTCGCAGCGCCGACCTTGGCATGAAAACGGTGCTCGTCGAGCGCTATCCGACACTTGGCGGCGTTTGCCTCAACGTTGGCTGCATTCCTTCAAAAGCGCTGCTGCACGTGGCCGCCGTGCTCGAAGAGGCGCAGCATCTCGCGGTGTGTGGGATCGGCTTTGGTGCGCCCAGCGTCGATCTCGATCAGTTGCGTGCGCACAAGGACAAGGTCGTTGGCAAGCTGACCGGGGGCTTGGCCGGAATGGCCAAGGGACGCAAGGTGGAAATCGTGCAGGGCGTCGGGCAATTTCTCGACCCCCACCACCTCGAAGTAACGCTTGCCGCCGGCGGCCGAAAAGTGATCCGCTTTGCCAAGGCGATCATCGCCGCAGGCTCGCAGGCGGTCGCATTGCCGTTCATGCCCAACGACGATCCGCGCGTCGTCGATTCAACCGGTGCCCTCGAACTACGCCAGCAGCCGAAAAGGATGCTGGTCATCGGTGGCGGCATCATCGGCCTCGAGATGGCTACGGTGTACTCTGCGCTCGGCGCCCGCGTCACCGTTGTCGAACTGACATCGATGCTGATGCTCGGTGCTGACCGCGACCTGGTCAAGGTTTGGGAGAAGAAGAACGCGCATCGCTTCGAACGCGTCCTGCTCAACACCGGAGTGGTCGCTGCGCAAGCAACGCCTGCCGGCATCGAGGTGACTTACAGCAACGACGAGAAGGAGACTTTCGACCTCGTTCTGGTGGCGGTCGGTCGCTCGCCGAATGGACGCAAGATCAGCGCCGAGAAAGCTGGCGTTGCGGTTAACGAGCGTGGTTTTATTCCGGTCGACCGGCAAATGCGCACCAATGTCCCTCACCTCTTTGCCATAGGCGACATCGTCGGCCAACCGATGCTGGCGCACAAAGCAGTTCACGAAGCTCATGTTGCCGCCGAAGCGGCACATGGCGGGAAGCGTTGCTTCGACGCACTGCAGATTCCGTCGGTTGCTTACACCGACCCGGAGGTGGCGTGGGCCGGCAAGACCGAGGATCAATGCCGAGCCGAAGGCATCAAGTTTGGCAAAAGCGTGTTCCCCTGGGCTGCTTCGGGTCGCGCGATCGCCAACGGTCGTGATGAAGGTTTCACCAAGCTGATTTTCGACGAGGAATCGCATCGTGTGATCGGCGGAGGAATCGTCGGCACGCACGCGGGTGACCTCATTGGTGAAATCTGCCTGGCGATCGAAATGGGTTGTGACGTCACCGACATCGGTCATACGATCCATCCCCATCCAACGTTGGGCGAGTCGATCGGGATGGCGGCCGAAGTCTACGAAGGCGTGTGTACCGACCTGCCGGCAGCGAAAAAAAAGTAGAAAAAGGCAAGGCGCACAAGCGCCGACCGACCAGAACGCCGCCGGGCCGCCAGACCGGCGGCGTTTTTCCTTGTCGTGGACTGCTTTTTGATGCCGCAGGAAGCGCGGCATGTCTGGTCTGGCGAGGTTTGCGCCCTGCGTGTCTTCCTCAACCCTGGCCAAGCAATCGCCGCATTGCAGCACTGTCGAAAAATCTGACACTTGCCCATTCGTGAAGCGATGTCAAAACATATTTATACGTTATATCATACATATATTTAATATGGCGCGATTATTGCTTGGTATTTCCTGCTTGCGTTGCCGCCGATACCGGTCATCAGTCCCGGCCAACGCCTCGCAGGGAAGTCGGGTCGGGCGTGGGTACGTGCAAGGCGGCATATCGGAACACGCTGCCCCAATACGATAACTTGAGGAGATTTTTATGAAGTCCATTCTAAAACTACTGGTTCTTGTTGCGACTTTGTCAGCGCATTCGCTTGCGGGTGCTGCGATCGTCACTTATGGCTTTTCAGGGAAGTTGACGAGTTCACTCGGATCTCTGACGAGCGGCGACTCTTTCGCCGGGACATACACGGTGGATACGTCGCTTGCCGCGACCGGGGGAAGCACCTCCAGTTTCGCCGTCTTTAACAACCTGAGGCAAGCAACACTCACGATCGGGAGCTTCAGCGCTGCAGTTGGGCCGGGTGCCGGACTCCCGGAAGTTCAGCAGGACGATGTGGCAGGAGCGGATCGTTACGCGTTGGTGGCACGTAATGCGATTGGTTCCGCCCCGATCAGTGGCCTTGATCTCAACACGTTCGGATTCCGACTCGATGACACGACCGGAGCGGCGATTTCGGACGCATTGGTACTCAAAACCAACCTGAGTCTGTCGGACTTTACCAGCAACACGTTCCTCATGTTCTTTGGGGACACTTCGAATCCGTTTGCTGGCTTCATATCTGGCTCTCTCGACGCGGTGTTCGCGGTACCGGAACCGGGTTCGCTGTTGCTTGCCTCGCTGGGTCTTTTGGGACTTGCGCGGACTCGCCGGCTGCTGCGTTGACCTGCTACTGATACGCATCCGTAGTTGCGAGATGCGACCCTGACTGCAGAACTTTACGGCGAGAAGATTAGCTTCTCCCCGTTCTTCGCGCGGTGATCAGTCGGCAGGCTTGACCGCCGCCGGCTGCAGAGGGCTTCGGCGCTCTAGCGTGCGCTCGACCAGCGAATAGACCGCCGGCACGACGACCAGCGTCAGCAGCGTCGACGAGATCATGCCGCCGATGACGGCGATCGCCAGCGGCTGGTTGGTTTCGGATCCGGCGCCGAAACCGAGTGCGGCGGGGAGCAAGGCGAGGATCACCGTCGCCGAGGTCATCAACACCGGACGCATGCGGATCGGGCAGGCGTCGGCGAGCGCGGCGTCGATCGCCATTCCCTCGCTGCGCCGCTGGTTGGTGAGGTCGACGAGCAGAATCGAGTTCTTGGCGACGAGGCCGATCAGCAAGACGAGACCGATCATCGAGTAGATGTTCAGCGTCTGTCCGAACAGCCACAGCGCGGCGACGCCGCCGACGATCGCCAGCGGCTGCGCGAGCATGACGATCAGCGGCTGGACGAAGGAATTGAACTGGCTGGCGAGCACCATGTAGAGCAGCGCCATCGCCAGCGAAAAGGCGAACGCCATGAAGTGCATCGTCTTCCCGAACTCCTCGGCTTGGCCGATCAGTTTCACCTGATAGCCGAGCGGCAGGAGTTCCGCGGCGGTTGCCTTGACTTTGGTGACGGCCTGCCCGAGCGGCATCGTCGGCGTTGCGAAGAAAGTGGCCGCGTACTGCAGGTCGAAGCGTCCGATCACCGCTGGACCGAGCGTCTGCCGAAACGAGGCCACCGAGTCGAGGCGGACCATCTTGCCGTCCTTCGAACGCAAGTAGATCCGAGACAAGTCGGAGGGCTGGGTGAAGGCACCTGTGCGGGCCTTCACCCGGATGTCGTAGCGCTGGCCGTCGCCGGGTTCGTCGTTGAACTTGGCGACATCGACGCCGCCGGTGAGCAGGTTGATCGCCAGCGCGACATCCTGCGTATTCAGGTTGGCCGCGGCGATGCGCAGGCGATCGGGTTCGAAGACGAGTTGTGGCAGATCGAGCTGGAGGTCGGTGTCGATGCGGCCGAGGCCCGGTTCGATGCTCAGCCGGGCGAGCATTTCGCGCGTCAAGCGACCGACTTCCTGCAGGTTTTCGCCGGCAAGCACGAACTGCAGTGGCTCGCCGCGCTGTCCCTGCACCATCGGGTAGGGCGCGGCGAAAACCCGCGCCCCGGGGATCTGCGCCAGCTCCTTGCGCAGCACCGGCAGCAGTTCCTGTTGCGTCAGGCTGCGCTCGGCCTTCGGCACCATCCGCGCGACGACCGTTCCCTGGTTGACCTGTCCAGCCGAGCCGAGACCGATCAGGGCAAACTCGGTGAAGATCTCGGGATGCGCGCGCAGCGTTGCCTCGACCAGGCGTAGGCGCGAGTCGGTGTAGTCGATCGATGAGCCAAGCGGGGTCCGCAGATAGACCAGGAAACGACCTTCGTCCTGTTCCGGCGCGAAGGCCTTGCCGATCTGCGCAAACAACGGCACGGTCGCAGCGACGATGAGCAGCGTGAGGAAGACGACCGACCCGCGCCTGCCCAGCGCCCAGGCGAGTGTCGTCCGGTAGATCGCTTCGAGTCGCACGAAAGCAACTTCGAGCGCACGATAAACGCGGCCGTGCCCTTGCCCCTTCTCGCTGACGAGAAGAAAGCGCGAACAGAGCATCGGCGTCAGCGTCAGCGAGACGAACAGCGAAACGAGCACGCCGAAGGTGACGACGACGGCGAACGAGCGGAAGAACTGGCCGATGATGCCGCTCATGAAAATCACCGGCGCGAAGATCGAGACCAGCGACAGGGTGGCGGCGATCACCGCGAAGACCACCTCGCGGCTGCCGTTGATCGCCGCCGAGAAGGGGTCGGGGTCGAGTTCCTGACGGTGGCGGAAAATGTTTTCGAGGACGACGATCGCGTCGTCGACAACGACGCCGATCAAGAGCAGCAAGGCGAGCAGCGTCAGCGAATTGAGCGTGAAACCGAAGAAGTAGATGACGGCGATCGCGCCGAGCAGCGACACCGGGATCGCCAGCGAAATGATCAGCGTTGAGCGCAGCGAACGCAGAAAAACCCAGACTACCAGCGCGGCGAGGAGCGTCCCTTCGAGCAAATGTTCCTGCAGCGAATTGACGATTTCGAGAATGAACACCGCGTCGTTGGCGACGACGTGAAGGTGCAGTCCTGGCGGCAACTGCGGCCGTAATTCCTGTTCGAGCTTGTGCTTGATCTTGTCGACGATCGCCACCGTGTTGGTGTTGGCGATCTTGACGATGCCCAGACCAATTGTCTGCTCGCCATTGAAACGCGCGAGCTGCCGATAGTCGGTCAGTCCGTCCTCGACTTCGGCGATGTCGGCAAGGCGGATCGGCGCCGCAGCGAGCTTGTCGCCGCGCCAGGCGATGACCATCTGCTCCAGCGCGACGACCGAGTGAAACTCGAGATCGAGCTTGACCAGATTCTCGGTCGTGCTGCCGACGATGAAACCACCGGCGAGCTGTACGTGCTCGCGCGCAAAGGACTCATTAACGTCCTGGGCGGTGACGCCGAGGGCGACCATGCGTTCGGGGATCAGGTTGACGCGTATCGTTCGGTCGCGACGGCCACCAAGGCGGACTTCACCGACGCCGTCGATCGTCTCCAGCCGCTTCTTCAAGGTATTGATCGCGTACTGGTTGAGCTGCTGTTGCGTGCGATCGCCCTGCAGCGCGAGCCACATGATCGGCTGCGCGTTGGTCTCGACCTTGGCCACGATCGGCGGATCGACGTCCTTGGGCAGACGCCGCAGCACCTGATTGACCTTTGCCTGCACCTCGTTGAACGCGACGTCGATGCGCTTCTCGAGGTTGAAGGTGATATTGATCACCGAAACCCCGGGCGACGACGTCGACTGGATGTGCTCGATGCCCGGCACCGAGTTGACCGAACTCTCGATGACGTTGGTGATCGACGCATCGACGATATCGGGATTAGCGCCCTTGAGCGTCGTCGACACCGAGACGACCGGGAATTCGATGTACGGGTAGCGGTCCATGCCGATCCGCCCGTAACTGATGATGCCGAACAGCACGAGCACGGCCGAGAGCATCCAGGCGAGGACGTGCCGCCGGATCGACAGTTCGGGCAGCGTCATCGCTTGCCGCCGGGGCCTTTGGGCGTCGCCGTGCTGCGCTCCTGAACATTGACCGGCGCCCCGTCGGTCAGGAAGCCGGCGCCGTCGAGCGCGATCCGCTCGCCGGCGGCCAGGCCGGAGGTGATCTCGACCCAGCCGTCCTGCCGCTCGCCGGTGTGTACGACGCGCTGCTGGGCCTTGCCGTCGACAATCGCGTAGACCACACGACCGGCCGGGCGCAGGACGACCGCCTGTTCAGGCGCCAGGATCGCCGCCTCGCGAACATCGATCACCACCGCCGCATCGACCGATCCACCTCCTTTGAGCACGTCGCCGGTGTTGTCGACGCGGACGATGACGTCGACCGCTCGGCTGCTCTCGCTCAGCGTAGGCCGGATGTCTTCGACCTCCCCCGCGAACTCCTTGCCTGGCAGCAGCGGACTGCTCAGTCTGACCTTCTGACCCTGGCGCAGGCGTGGCATGGCGCTCTCCGGAAAAGGCAAGTGCGCGCGCAGGAGACGGTTTGAAACCAGGCGCAGCACCGGGTCGCCAAGCTTCAGGTAATCGCCTTCAGCGGCGATCCGTTCCTCGACGACTCCGTCGAATGGCGCCCTGATTCGCGTCTTGTCGACGCTGCTGCCGGACAGCGTGACCCGGGCTCGCGCCGCCTCGATCTGATTCTTCAAGGCGTCACGCTGCGCCGCCGTGTCTTCGAGGGCATGGCGGGAAATAAACTGCTTGTGCACCAGTTCGTTCTGGCGTGCGAGCAGACGTTCCTGTTGTGCCAGAAGCGTTTCGAGGCGCGCCAGCTCGGCACGGTCAGCACGGTGTTGTTGGCTGACGTCGCTGGCGTCGATTTCGGCTAGCAGTTGCCCTTTGCGCACCGCTTCTCCGCTGCGCACTGCGACGCGCAGTACGCGGCCGGCGATTTCTGCCCCGATACGCGGATCCTGCACGGCTTCCAACGTACCCAGCGTGTGCTCGACGATAACCAACGCTTCGCTTTTCGCTTCGGTGACAGTGACCAGCGTCGGTGGCGGCCCAGGCGGTTTCTTGTCCACCTGCTGGTCGCCACAGGCGATCGCCAACAACGCCGTGCAGAGCGAGAACGCCAGTTCGAAGGTAATCCGCAATCGCCGACTCCGATGTTGGCGCGATGAGCAGGGCGCTACCGGCTGGGGGCGGCGGACTTCGTTCCAGGCCGCCCCTTCGTTGCTCGCGCTCAATCGCGCCCAGCGGCGTATCTAGCCACCGGGCTCACCGGCCGAGCGTCGTGACGACCTGCGAGAAGGTTTGCGCGATCTCCTCGGTTTCGGGCTGGATGCCCATCCGGCGTTGGATGCGTGACAGCGAAAAGATGCCGCAGAGGATGTGATGATCCTCCTCATCGTGGTCGACCACCAAGCACAACGGCGTTCCGAGTGCCTTCAAAGTGGCCACGACATTGCCCACCCTGGCGTGCGCCACGTCACGCAAATGCATCACTTCGGCTTCATTGTGCTTGTCGATCATGACGTTGGCGACGACCAGCTCGCCCGGGCGAACACCCATCCGGTGGGCAACGGCGAGCGGCTGATTGCCCCGCGTTCCTGCTTCGGTCACGATTCCGAGCAACTGCTGCTGCTCGTCAGTGACCAACAGGTACTGCACCTTGCACAAGGTCATCAGTCGGTTGGCCTCATCGAGCGACGCGTTGCGCGAGATGGTCACCGGAGCCTGGCGACGATAGTCGGTCATCACTTCGAGTGCCGGCGAACTGGCATCGACCGGTGTGCTCGCGCCTGGGGCTGGCAGGTAGCAGGGAACCCCGCGCGTCAGTCTGGTCCACGGTATAGGCTTGAAACGAGTGTCAGGCATCTTGCGGCTTCCTCATCGGTTGGTGAATGCAAGGATCAATGATCTTCGACGTGTGCTTGCGGCAGGCAGGGATGGCCGAGCGCCCGGTCAATGGTGTCCGTGTTCGGTTTGCCGAGGGTGCCGGGAGCCAAGCCAATCGACAGCGTCATCCCGGTAGAGATTTTGGGGCACCGGGGGCAAGTGATCAAGGCCGTTCGGCAGGACGTTCGGCAGGACGAGGTGACAGGCAGGATTCGCGTAGCCCAGGATTATCGGTCGCCGTCGTGTTCGGCGTCGAAACGCTGTCCGTGGCACCGGGGACGCGGCTTGGCTGGCGGGAACGACGAAGGCCCGCTCCCTTAACGTGTCAGGCGGGTAGGGGCGGCTACACGCGGTGCAGTCCGCCGCTGATTATTCTTCGCTGTTCAGTTCAGCAGAGGGAAACGACCCCTTGGTGCGCGTCCGACACCCTGTTCTGAACAGTCTGAAGAGTCGATGGCCAAGCAGTTTCAGGGCGCGCTGCGGCATCCGACTTGAACGAAGGCGCGGTGGCAGGTGGGATTCACGCTTGACCAAATTTGCGCTTGCGGAACAGGCCGAGCAGTCCAATGCCGAGCAGTACCAGGGAACCCGGTTCGCTGACGCTCGGGGGGGAACAGTTCGTGGTGCACACCGAACCCGTTACGGAGGCGAGCTTCAGGTAGTCATTGCCTGTAGTCCACCCCTGTGAACTGCCAACCAACGGATTATAGGCCCCGATCAGCCAGAAGGAGGAGTAAACGTTGGTAGACGACGGTCCCAGTGCGCGGTTCTCGTTCGCTAAGGCATCGCTGTAATGCCCGATCAGTTTCCACCCGGAATTCAGCGTGGCCCAGGTCTTGCCCGCCAAACCCTGCTGGCCGGTAGTTCCTTGGAACGCCATGACGGTGTAATCGGAGTCCGCCGAATAGTTGGATTTGCCCGTCCACTTGAAGTTGACGTTGGTCAAATTAACAGCCTTGGAAAAGGAAAGCAAAACCATTTCGTTGCGCTGTTGGTTGTCTATCGCGTGTTCGGGGGCGGCAGAGGCTTCGTCTCCCGGGTCGCCACAAGTGCCGGTGGACGCGCAGCCATCAAGATTATTGATTCCTAGCCCCCCGGAATACAGCCGCAGATTGGTACCAGCAGGCTGAATTTCGAGGTTGTCCGGGGCCATGGTGTTCGCCCATCCCGTTGAGCTTGCGCCGACGCTTGTTCCCGGATCCGTTACCGTCCCCGTGTTCAGCGTCCATGTCGTCGCTGCCGAAGCCTGGCCAGCCAGCGCCAACGCCGCCAGGGCAGCGTGCATGATCTTGAATTGATGTTGCATTCTTGTTCTCCTGACAATTGTGTGCTCGATACAAAGCAAAAAATAGGCCATCAAATAGATATGTTTTATGATCAACGGCTTGAGACGGCGGTAATGATTCGAGATCCTATTAGTGTAAATTATTCTGACACTCGATCAGGCGCCTCACAGTCCGAGTTCCTTTTTCAGTTGGCTGACCATCGGTTGGTTGGCGACGCGACCAGGTCCAACAAGTGCGGCCTTCAGCTCCTCGCGGGCTTCGTCCTTGCGCCCGCCTCCCATCAGGGCCCAGGCCAGATGAAAGCGGATCTCACCATTCTCAGGGCTGCGCAGGCGGGCTTCACGCAGGTAGCGTAAACCCGCTTCGGTTTGTCCCTGCTGTACCAGAATCCATCCCATCGTATCGAGATAGGAGGGATGGTCAGGAACCAGGTTGAGCGCTTTTTCTGCGACCATCTTCGCTGCCGGATCCTTTAGTTGCAGCAACAGGTTGGCGTAGTTGTTGAGCATCGGCGCCTCGTTTGGCGCGGCTGCGCTCACCCGCGCATAGGTTTGGCGTGCGGCCGCCAGCTGGCCGGCACGGAACTGCGCTTCGGCGAGCGCCTTCTGGGCCGCAAGATCCTTGGGTCGACTCTTGACCCATCCATCAAGGAACGCGGCTGCCTTGTCGGCCTCGTCGGCGCCGACGTGGGCGCGCGCAAGTTGCAGGGCGTTGGCGCTACTCTCTTCCTGCGCCAGCGCCTTGCGATAGGCGGCGACCGCCAGCGGGTACTGCTTGCGCGCCATCGCTAGATCAGCCGTTACCAGTGTCGTCTCGACGCGCTTGGGATGTTTGGTGGTGAGCACCTTGAGCGCCGCATCGGCGCGTGCCGCATCGGTGTGATGCATGTCGACTTCCACGGCAAGGACCAGTGCCGCCAGATCGTCCGGCTGACCCTGGAGCGCTTTCTGCACGCTATGGTGCGCGCCGTCGGGATTGCCCGCTGCCAGTTGCCAGCGAGCAATCCCGACCTGGGCTACGGCGTTGTAGCCGGCAAGCCGCGTGGCGCCGTTGAAAACGCTGCGCGCACCCACCGCGTCGCCATTTGCCAGCATGACCCGTCCCAGCGCCAATTGGACGTTCAGATCTTCGGAGAACCTTGCCGCAAGGTCCTTGGCTGCAGCCATGGCTTCACCGTTCTGTTGCTGGCCGAGATAGAGCTCGACCAGCAACAGTCCCGCGCGCGGCTCTCGCCGCTGCACCTCGTTGGCTTTCTTCAGGTGGCGAATCGCCTCGCCCGTACGCCCTGCCGCCTGTTCGAGCAAGCCGTACTCGAACAGCGCGTCAGGGTCGTTGTGACGTTTGGCGAGCATCGCGTCGAGTTGGCGACGGGCAGCATCAAATCGCTGCTCACCGACATCGAGCTTGACGAGATTGAGCTGCGCGGGGCGAAAAGCGGGATCCTTGGCCAGAACCTGCATGTAAGCGGCGCGCGCTCCACTCTTGTCGCCCGCAGCCATTCTGATCGAGGCAAGAAAGTTCAGTACAGCCGGGTTGGCCGGATGCCGCTTGGCCAGGGCCTCGGCGGTCTGGATAGCCTTCTGCGGTTGTCCGCTGCGCACGTGGATCAGCGCCAGCGTCATTCCAGCCTGAAGGTCTCCCGGATCGGCGGCCCAGGCTTTTTCCAGATTCGCCACACCTAGATCGACGCGCCCCAGACCCAACTGGTTGAAGGCCAAGGCGCGGTTCATCTCGGCTGAGCCGGTACGCGCCGCGGCGTTTTCGAGCAGTTCGCTGGCCAGCTGGTAGCGACGCTGCGCCATATGCACAGAACCGAGCAGGAACATGACCTGCGGGTCTTCGGGGGCCGCCTTTTGCAATGCTTCGAGCAGCGGCAACGCACTGCGATAGTCCCCGCTTTCTACGTAGACCGTGGCCAGCAGCTTTCTCGCCGCAAGGTTGCGGCTGTTGCCGGCAACCAATGTTTTTGCGTAATCGCCCGCCTTCACCCGATTTCCGAGCGCATGATGCGCTAAGGCGCCCGCCATCAGGATCTGTTCGCGGCGGGCAAGCCACTTCGGCGGCAAAGCGTCGACGATGGCGATAATCTCGCCAAGCGCTTTTACCGTCGCCTGTTGGTCACCCTGCTTCGCGGCAAGCAGTGCCCGCAAATAAGCGGCACGGGGTTCATCGGGGGCGGTGGTGACGAGATAGTCGAGTTCCTTGCGCGCGTCGGCCTCGCGTTTGAGGTCGATCAACAGGCCGGCGCGCGCGACACGCGCATCGACGTGCCCCGGTTCGAGTGCCAGCGCTCTGTCATAGGCGGTCAAGGCGCCATTCGCATCGAACCCCAGGTGCTTGAGCGTGCCGTATATATTCCAGGCACTGGCATTGTTTGGTGCCAGCTCGATCGCCTTCGCCGCATTGGCTCTGGCCTTCTCGAGTTGTCCACTGGCGAGCAACATCGGGATCTCGGCCATCACCGGGCTCGCCGAGAGCGGATCAAGCGTTCGCGCTTGATTGAAGCTCTGTGTCGCCAGGGTATTGTTGCCCATCTCGAAATAAGCGTTGCCGCGCAGGGTGAGGACCTCTACCTGCAGTGAAGACGAAAGGCCGGCGGTGCCGATCCGCTCGATCACTGCCTCCGGTCGGCCGAGGATCAGGTAAATCTGGCCCAGGGGTAATACCACCTCGGCCCGATTGACTCCCTGCTTGAGCGCCTCTTCGAAGGCTGCTTCTGCGGCCTTGACCTCGCCTTCTTTGAGCAAAGCCTTGCCGAGCAAGAGGTGCGCTGCCAGCATCCGATTGTCTTCCTGCAAGGCGTTCTTTAGCTGTACCACCGAGCCGCGAAGATCCTTCTGGTCAAACCTCCGCAGTGCGTCTTCATAGAAAAGCGCGGCTTTCTCGGGGGAGGCATGCGCTGACGTCAGCAGGCAGGCACCCATCAGGACAGCACCGAACAGTAGCCGGCCACTGTCGCGCACGCCTGTGGTCAGGGGTGTAATTTGATGATTGTTCATGGATTTTCGACAAGTTCCGAGAATGAACGGGGAAGCAGGTGGGCACCAGCCCCAGCGGAGAATGCTCTCGGTGCCAGCGAGCGAAGTCAATTCTGACTTCCGGCATTTCGTGACAAACGCCGGATTTGATCGCTGATTGAGTGGGAAGTGAAGGAATGTCTTTCGACCTTGCGGCGGGCGACGACGAACGCGGCGGAGCGAACGCTCAAGCGCAAGGGTGAACCGGAACCGGTTGCCGGGCCAGGGAGCGCGCCGGCCAGTGCGTTGCCGTCGGCAGCCGAGGGCTACCGTTGTGAACGGCTGAACCGCGTCAGGTTGTTCATGATTTCGAGCATTGCCTGGCGGATCTCGGTTCTGGCTTGTTCGCGATCGTCGACCGGTTTGTCTTCGACGTCGAGCACTTCCGACCGCACCGCGCCGATCGCGTTGATCGGGAAAGCGATCTTGTACCTTTCGCCGATGTAGGCGACGCGGTTCCAGTCGGCGGCTACCGCGTAGTCGCGGTGAAAGTCTGCCGCAAGCAGGTTGCTTCCTTGCGAATAGTCACTCGGCGGATTGCGAACGCCAAGCAGGGGCATCAGGGTGGGTACGATATCCAGGTGGCTGCTGATGCCGCGCACGACCCGCGGTGTCTCTCCCGGGACCCAGATGACGGCCGGCGTGCTGGTCTGCATGCGATTGAACTCCGCCGAGTGACCCCAGCGGCCGCTGCTTTCCATGAACTCCTCTCCGTGGTCGCCGAGCACGATGACGATCGTGTTGTCGAGCAGATGTGCTTGGCGCAGATGCCTGATCAGACGTCCGATCTGCCGGTCGACGTGATGCGCTGCGTTGAGGTAGCGATTCTTGATCTCGTGTATCTGCGTCGTAAAGTCCGTCGTCAGATAGTTGAAATCGTCGACATACGGTGCGGCGATCACACTGTCGGGCGGGAAGGAATAGTTGGCGTGCGTGCCCTCGAAGAACAGGTAGGCCATGAACGGTCGTTTGCGGTCGCGCTGGTCGATGAAACGGATCATGTCATCGACGTTTTGTCGGTCGCGTTCCCATGCTGGAGCGCCGGCCGAGCGTTCATGCAGGTCGGCCGGATCGATATTGACGAAAATCGTTTGGTCAAATGCCGGGTAGGTGAAGCGTTGGCTCGTGTGCAGGCTGAACTGGTAGTGGTTCTGCTGCAGGAGGTCGATCAGGAGCGGTGCGCGGCGCGCTTTCTGCATGGTGAACCAGTAATTGCCATACAGGCCATAGAACATTGAAAAGACGCCGAACTGCGTCATGTTGCCGCCACTGTAATGCTGCTCGAGTCGCAGCGCTTGCTCCGAGAAAGTCCACAGCTCAGGCATGATTCGGCGTTCAAGCATGTCGAAGCGTAGCGACTCGGCGACCAGCCAGACGATATTCGGCAGTTTCGCGGGTGCTGCGACGTCGAGGGGCGCGAGCGGATAGTTCAGGCTGCCATAGCGGACCCTGGTCGCGGCCGCCACAGGTGCATCAACGCCGAGACGGCTCGCCAGCTTGCGAAAAGTCGTCGGCAGGTAAAGCGGATAACTTTCGCTGGCAAAGAGAATCGGCTGGTAGTTGCTGGCCGCGCTGAAGCCGTAAGCGACGCGTTCCCCCACTGCCATGCACAGAATCGCCAGCAGCAGCCAGCGCAAACGGAAGACAGGCGGGTTCAGCGGTTTGCCAGCGGCGCGGCGCACCGCCCACAGGTAGCTTGCCGCCTGCAGGGCAAAAAAGGTGGTGGCGATCAGCACGGCAGTGACTTCGGTGCTGCGGCTGGCGCCAAGCGAGTCGATTCCTCCCGGTGAAAACACGAGATCAATGACAAATCCGTTAATGTGGAAGCCATACATGTCGTGGATGACGCGGTCGGCAAAGAGCAGCACCTGTATGCTTCCGGTGAGGACGATCAGCGTCGTGGCCAGTACCGGTCGCGCGTAACGGTTCGCTGGGCGCCGCCTGAACAAGCAGTACAGCAGGTAGGCAGGGAGCATCGCCGGCAGCAGGTACAGACAGCTGTAGCTGATCGTCGTCGCCAGCGTCCACAGGGCGACCGCTGGTGTGCTGTAAGTCTTGGCCGTTGTGAAACAGGAGACATGGATCGCTACCCACAAACCGCTGAGCAGGAAGAAGCGGTCAAGCTGTGGCCGCGAGGGAAGTTCAGTGATCATGGGTGGCGTGGCAAAAACGGTGTCTGCAATCAGGTCCGCTGTTCAGTCCAGCGTGCCCGGTGTGGCTGTCGCCGGCCTGGCGTCCGCTAACCGCTGTCGTTCCGCTTTGACTGGTCCATGGCGCGCAGGCGCCGGGCATGGGCCGGCAATGCCAGGTTCGACGGTTGCTGTGCACCCAGTTCCGGTTTAGCCGCCGCTGTAAGCGCGGTAGGCTTGATAGGCAGCGATGACCGCGAGAACCAGAAAGAAGGCGCCGCTGAGGCGGTGCAGCAGGAGCAGTGGAATCTTCTGCAGAATGGTTCGGCCGGCGATGATCCCAAGTGCCGAGGTCGTCGCCAAGGCGGCTGTCGCGCCCAGCCAGACCCCGGCTGCTACATGTGTGCTGCTCAGGGCAACGACAGCGAGCTGAGTCTTGTCACCGAATTCGGCGACGGTCAACAGGACGAGCGTGGTAAAAAAGATGCCGTGCCCACTTTTTTCCTCGACTTCTTCCTCGTCGTCGTCGCCGTTGCCGGTGCGTAAAGCGTGCAGGCCAAAGACCGCGAACAGAATCGCCACCGTCGCCCCGACCACGTACTCCGGCAGCCAGCGGGCAATGGCAACGCCGAAAACGACCGCCAGCGTATTGAGAATGGCAAACGCCGCCAGAGCACCCAGCATCACCGGCAAGGGCCGGTGTCGCGAGGCCAGCGTCATGCATACGAGCTGGCTCTTGTCGCCGATCTCGGCGGCGGCGATCAGTGCAAAGCTGGTTGCCGCACTGGCCGAGAACTCGATCAGATTGCCCGTCTCGAGCAAGGCCGCGAGATGTGGAAGCAGGCTCTGAATGTTGTCCATGGTGATGGGGGCGACGGCGGGTAGTCGGAATTTCAGAGATGGCGAGGCGGTAAGGGCTGACAGCGCGCGAAGAAGTGCTCTGTTGCGCTCCTGTTCCCGTGACCGTGGTGCTGTGCGGAGCGGCACTATACAGCCATTTGCTGGGCGAGTGAATATGGCACAACGCCGCAGCAAGCGCGACGAGGGCGGAACGCGCCGCCTGTGGAGTATAGTGCGCGCTCCTCTTCGCGCCGCTCCTGCCATCCCGATGCCACGCTTTCTGCTTTTTGTGATTGTCTTCAGCGAAGGCTTTTGCTCGCTGGGCGCCGAGGTGATCGCGCTGCGGCAGATCATTCCGCACCTGGGAAGCTCGATTGTCGTCACCGCGCCGACGATAGGCTTTTTTCTGCTTGCGCTGGCGTTTGGCTACCACGCCGGAGCGCGGGTTGACGTTGACTTTCGCGCGGTCGTCGGCAGGAACTTCCTGTTCGCCGCCGTGTTGACCGGCGCCGGTTTGTCCGGGATTGTGGTCGATTTGCTGTTTGCGGCAGTTGAGCCGGCAGTGGTCGCCTATCTGTTCCTTGTCGGCGGTGTCCTCTGCCCGATTGCCTGGCTGCTTGGGCAGACGGTGCCCATCCTGACCAATCTGCTCCGTTATCAGCGGGTCGGCGAAGCGAGCGGTGAAGCGCTCTACTGGTCGACACTGGGTTCGTTTCTGGGCTCGCTCTCGCTGTCGCTGCTCGTCATGCAATGGCTCGGCGTATCGGCTGCCGTCGCGCTGTGCGCCTTGCTGCTGCTGGCCGGATTTGTACTGCTCAGTGCGCAAACCTGGACCACAAGCTTGGCCGGCATCGTCGGCGGGGGTGTGATCATAGCGGCCAACATCTGGCTGCGCCCGCAAATTGAAACCGCGTATGCGAGCTACCTGCTGGCGCCAGCCAATTACGAAGGCGCGATCAATGGTCGCGCACTGAAAAACAACAATTCAATTGCCTCGCTGATCGATGACAGCGAGCCGCCGCGCTACGCACGCTATATCCATCACATCCGCAGCCTGCTGGTCGACGAACTTGCTTTTCGCGGACGCCAGATCTTGGTTCTTGGCGCCGGAGGTTTTACCCTCTCACACCGCGAGCCGCGTAACCACTACACGTATGTCGATATCGACCCGGCAGTACGCGAGATCGCTGAGAAGCGCTTCCTGCACCAAGCAGCGCGCGGCGACTTCGTTGCCGACGACGCCCGCCGCTTCGTCGCCCACGCCGGACAGCGTTATGCGGCAGTGGTCGTTGATGTGTATAGCTCGCATTCGTCGATTCCCGGTCATCTCGTCACGCGCGAGTTCTGGCTGGCGACACGACGCGTCCTCGAATCTGAGGGCGTGCTGATTGCCAACCTGATCCTGGACAGCGCGCTGGCGACGCCTTATGCACGCAATCTCCTGGCAACGATCGAAAGCGCTTACGGTCGCTGCGCCGTCGAAGTGCTGCAGAAGAAGCAGGTGCTGGCGAACGTGATCGTCATCTGTCGCAGCGGAATCTTGCCGGAGCCGGCCCGGCTGTTCCTCGACGAGCGCAATACGGCCGATTTCGATCTCGCGCGCTCGCGCTGACTTTCCCACCGAACGACGCTGGACACTGACCGTTTTCGCAGTTAACCTGGTGCTTGCTGTGCCAGGCTTACACCGATCGCGCAAGCTGGTAGCGTGCACCAGAGCGCAGAACGTCTGCGCGTGAACCTCAACCCCTATCTTCGAGGAAACCTATGAAACCACAGGCACAGCGCCCAACCGGCGCTTTCATCGCGGCGTCCTGAGCCGCGCTGCTGGTCGGCTCTACTGCCTTCATTGTTGGCCTGTGGAACTCGAGCATGTCTTTCAGCGAACAGGGCATTACTTCACAGTCTTCCTCTACGGGCTGTTTTCCGCCGTATCCTTGCAGAAATCGGTTCGCGATCGACTGGAGGGAATTCCCGTCACTGGTATCTACTATGGTCTCTGCTGGCGTTCGCAGTCGTCGGTGGCGAAGCGAGCGCTGACGACGAAGCGCCGTGAATAGGCCTTGAGCGGGACACGTGCAAGCCAGTAGCGCGCTCAGGGAGGGTCCCCTGCCGGCAGCACGCACGCGGGTGTCATGGCTCGTCGTAGAGGGCGGTGTTTCGTCCATGCTGGGCTCTTATTGCCGCAAGCAAGGGGTTTTCGTGTTCGGGAGTGCTGTCAACCGCTGGCCCGGGAGAGCGTTATCTGCGGCATGTGTGACCCCCGCGGATACGTCGACAGGAGAAATTGATGGGCAGCGCGAGCACCGAATCATTTGATCAGTTCCTTGATTCACTCAAGCAGGCTGGTGTCGAAATCAGCAATGAACACGAATTGCGCGAACGGCTGGCCGAGGCGCAGCGCTGGCGCTTCGCCTTTGCGACGCTGGCGGCGAACGGACGGCCACTGGGAATTCGCTTTCACGACGCGAGCAGCGGGGCGAATGAAGCCGACGTTGGCCGCACGTTTGCCCGTTTCCAGTTTCCCGCGAGTCTGCACGATTCATTCGCCGTCCGCCTGCGCACTGAGGACTGAAGTGGTTTTGCCGGCGCTTCAGGCGGCGCCGGCGTGCAACCTCGTTCATGCCTGTTGAACGAGGGCCGCTCCGTGAGTCATAATGTAAGCATGAACGACTCATCGCCCCTGGATCCGCGGCGCCGGCTCCGCGAACTTCTCGCCATCCCAGAGCGCGATCGAACCGACGAGCAATGGGATGAGATCATTGAGCTGG